>WNFW01004009.1_pt1 | contig 10301 bp, 7 predicted proteins | sample 5400131 | NCBI WGS metagenome assembly WNFW01 (sample SAMN13153362, study PRJNA577476) | soil metagenome | isolation source: 20 cm soil or saprolite under grassland replicate 1 | place: USA:California | collected 2016-06-15
GGGATGGATCGGCGGCGTGTTCGGCGGTGAGGTTCCAATTCCAAGGCACGAGATCGTCGATGCGGTTGATGGGATGATCGGCGATACGGGCGAGCAGCGGCCGGAGGAAGACCCTATCCACGCGGAGCGGAAGAGGCGTGCCTATGTGTCGCTTTTCGCCTCCAACGTGGCTCTGAGTTACCGCAAACCTCCAGCAAGTGCTCCATCCTCGTCAACCGAACCCGCCCTCGCCGCTCCCGCTTCGGTCCCTTCCGGCTCCGACACAGCTGTACATACCAATAATTCCATCCGTATTGAAATCACTGCTGTTAGGATTTCTCACTGTTATTCTGTCACCCCATGAAAACCATGTTTTTCGCCCTGATTCGAGTCTTGCGGTTATGTCTGCGGAGTCGAGCGCCTCTACAAGCAGAGAATATTGCCCTGCGCCACCAGATTACGGTACTGCAGCGTAACAGAAAGCGCCTTCGTTTGAATTCTGGTGACCGTTTCTTTCTTCTGGGTCTGGCTGTTCCGCCTCTGGACAGGTTGGCGGTCGGCACTGGCAATCGTTAATCCGGAAACAGTTATCCGTTGGCATCGCAAAGGATTTTGTCTCTACTGGGCCTGGAAAAGCAGAGGTGCGCCGGTCGGGCGCCGGGTGATTCCTCCGGAAGTGCGGGATCTGATCCGAAAGATGAGTCTGGCGAACTCCCTTTGGGGAGCGCCCAGAATCCACGGTGACAGCTTTACGCCTTGGGCTTTTCGGGGCGGGTTGTCACCTGGATGTTCATACAGACAGTCGTTTTTGTCGTGGCAGGCATGACCGCATACCAGTCCATGGCGATGCCATATCTTGACCCATTGTGGGGTGACGCCGAGCAACGCGGCCATCTCCTTCACGGTCAGCATACCTGCCTTGCGCAACCGATCACAGCGCGGCATCAGGCCATACCGTTTCTAGATACGAGCGACGATCCGCACCGAAAACGTCTTTCCTTCTCCCGAGCACAGGCCGCGTTCGTTCAGTATTGATGCGATCTGCTGACAGGTGTGGTGATCGAGGAGCCGAGCGATTTCCTCCACCACGGCGGGGTGGGTTGCTCGTTGCTGCCACGCATTGAGAGGAGCGGGCACCATCAAGGTCTTGGTGGCCCCGCCCTTGAAACGAATGTGTTGAGTAATTCAGTAATCTTCTCGCCATAAACCAAGGTGACGTCTTCCAGCAACAACCGGATCATCCGTTTGCGCTCGCGGTCGGGTGTGTTTGGATCACGCCACAAGCGTGGGAAGTCTGTAGCCAGCGAGACGTGAGTGAAGGCCCTGTCTGATAGGCCATACTGGGGAAAACCCGCTGTACGGTTGATAGGGGAGGTGGTGGAAACGGCGGCATCATACGAAGCCCGCTACGCGCCACTGTCCTACCCGACTGCGGGGGGGCGTCAGGTCACCTGCAACCCTTCGGTTAACACCGTGATTCGCGAGGCCGAGCGCTTCGTCAGACTCTTTGCTTAACATTATTATGGGTTTCTCTCTTCCTCGGTATATCAAACGACGCCCTGGTGACCCGTATGGTTAGAAGCGAGTAGGAATGGTGCGTGAGTTAGTTCATGGCGTGTGAACAAGAACTTGAGAGCCTCCCACTAGAACTCAACGTTCTGGAAATGTGCAGCTCCGCAAGTGCGAATTCTCAGTGTTCCTCGCGGCAGTCGCGAGCATAACGCTGGTTAAAGACGCGGCGCCCTCCCCTCCCGGGCTCCTCAGTTAAGGGCCCTACGCTCTCAAGGAGAGCCACAGATTCAAATTGCCCAGCCATTAGGTGGAGGAAAGATGCGTGAGCTAAATGTTCGGCTGATCATGTGTTTCGCGTTGCTTTTTGCTACCACATCCGGAGCCGGTTGCGCCAGCCAAACACCGGCAGCCGGTTGCTCCGGTCAGTGCGCGAGCTCGCCAGGTCAAGGCCCGACCAATCCCACAGTGAACAACGTCGCCGAGTTGAATGGCAACTACGCATTTACCTTCAGCGGGATCACCGGGAATGGAAGCGTTTCCTCTGTATTTGCCGCCGTGGGAAGATTCACGGCGGACGGGGCCGGTAATTTGACGAACGGCGAGCTGGAAACCAATGGCGTAGGCGCCCGAGCCGCGCTGGTCGCTCAATCGTTTACCGGGACCTATTCGATTGGTGCCGACAATCGCGGTGTGATGACTTTGAATATTTCGGGCAGCTCGACGAAGTTCGCCTTCGCGATGACCGCCAGCGGCAGCGCCCAGTTAATCGAGTTCGACGCTTCGGGAGGGGCGGGAACGGTCGGCTCGGGGACCATGGAAAAAGCGGACACCACCGCTTATAGCGCGTCCCGAATAATCGGTGACTACGCGTTTGGCGCCGCCGGTTTCGATACCGCAAATAATCGCGCCGCCATCGAAGGCCGGTTTACTTCGAACGGTACAGGGGTACTCACCAACGCCGCGGGAGACGTCGACGGCTATGGCACGGATTATGCGATGAACTTTACGGCAGCGAACTACGCGGTGTCCAATGCCGCCACGGGCCGCGGCACCATGAGCCTCGCCTTCACGTTTGGCGGAACACCCGACACCATGAATTTCGTCTTTTACGTCGTGAATTCCGGAAAACTTTTTGTGATGGAGAGCGATCCGGTCACGACGGCGACCCCGTTGCTGAACGGCGCCGTAGTGCGGCAGCAAATTCCTGCGGGAGGTTTCACCAACGCTTCGCTGAATGGCAACCTGGTGATTTCCCTCACCGGGCACTCCGCTTGCGGCACTGTATCAGGCGTGCCCAAAGCGGTCGCCGGTTTGCTCACCACCAACGGCAGCGGCGCCCTTTCCCTGACCTATGACGAGAACTTCTGCCGGGCGCCTAATTCCGTCACCGGCGCGCCGGGAACGTACAGCGTAGCCAGCAATGGCCGGGCATCGATCACCATCGGCGGCTACAGCCTGGTGGCCTACCTGATGAACGTGAATCAAATTTTCCTCTTCGTCTCCGATGTTAATGTTTTGTTCGGGGTCGGCGAACCACAGACGGCGGTGTCCTTCACCAATACTTCGCTGAAAGGTGCGTACGCCGGCTTTGCCACCAACCCGGTGGGCTTCGGAGTGACGGTTTTCTCGGGCGAGTTTGCGGCGAACGGCGCCAGCCCCACGGGCACTATGACTGGCACTGAAGACATCGGCGCTTCGGACGGGCCGAACCCCGGCGTGGCTTTCAATGCTACCTACTCGATATCCCCATCGCCCACCAATGGCCGGGGAATGATGACGGTCACTTCCGGCACCGGCGGCAACGCCGTCATCTATATGATCTCTCCTTCGAAGTTCGTGGCTGTTTCACTGAACGATCCCAATCCCGCCGTCTTGGACTTCGAGCTATCTTCCTCAGCTCCCGCTTCTGTCTCTCTTTCCTCGCTGACGCTGAACCCCACGAGCGTTATTGGCGGCGTGCAATCTTCCACGGGCACGGTGACGCTAAGCGGGCCAGCACCCGCAGGTGGTGCGCGAGTTGCCCTTTCTACTAACAATGGGGCGGCTAGCGTACCTTCTAGCGTGGCGGTTCCCGCCGGAGCCACTAGCGCCACCTTCCCGGTGAACACGAGCGCGGTGGCTGCATCGACCACGGTCACCATCTCCGCTTCCTATGGCGGTGTAAGCAAATCGGCCACGCTCACTGTAACGCCTCCACCACTTCCAACCGTCTCTTCGCTGACGCTAAACCCCACGAGCGTTATTGGCGGCCTGCAAACTTCCACGGGCATGGTCACGCTAGGTGCGCCCGCTCCCGCTGGTGGTGCGCAAGTCATGCTTTCCAGCAGTAACGGTGCGGCTAGCGTACCTTCGAGCGTGACCGTTCCGGCCGGAGCTACCAGTGCAACTTTTGCGGTGAGTACCTCCGTAGTTCTCGTCTCAACCTTGGTCACGATCTCAGCTTCGTATAACGGCACGACTCAGACAGCAACTCTCTCTGTAACGCTCTAGCACCATGGAAATTCTCGCTAAGGTCACGAGTCCAGCGAGCCGGACGCTTCTCGGTCGCGGCCTCGACCCGATAACGCATTGCCGAACTGCGCGATCTCGATATCAAAGAGGGTCCGTCGAACGCCGTAAAATGCTTTAGATGGAGATTGAGCCGCGCGGCCGTAGGTCGGCTGGATAGAGCGTCTGCCTTCAAACAAAGAAGGCAAGATTCCCAAATGCTTTGCTAAGCGTCACTTATGGTTCTCTCTTCTGAAAATCTTGACCGCAGGTGTACCGAAGTTATACGTTTGCGCCCAATGTCCATCGCAACATCCCGATAAACAGCGGTTACAGAAGAGACTCGAACCCGATTGGGCGCGATGGAGGTACTATTCTTTGCGCAGCAGCTGCTCCGGTGGGAGGTAGAAGGATGGGGCTACGAGAACTGGCATTTGCGGGCCGAACCCTGCGGAAAAGTCCTATCTTTGCACTGACCGCAGCACTGACCATTGCCCTGGGTGTTGGCGCGAGCACCGCCATTTTCAGTGTCACCAACGCCGTACTGTTGCGGCCCCTTCCGTACAAAGATCCCGACCGGTTGGTTATCGTCGCCAGCGACATGCGCAATCGTAACGTCCGCGACTTCCCCTTCTCCAATGAGGACTTCATCGATTTACGCCAGGGGACGAAGGACGCATTCCAGGACCTCGCGGGGGTCTTCACTTTCCGCAACGTTGTGCCCAAGGAAGATGGAACGCCCGAGCAAGTCCGCTCCGCCGTGGTGACAACAAACTTCTTTCGATTGGTGGGAGCCAAGATCGCGCTCGGCCGTGATTTCACTGAGGCGGATGGAATGCCGCAAGCTGCGCCGTCCCCGCCCGGAGCCCAACCGGGAACCGCGGCGCCTCGCCTGCCCATCATGGCCATTCTTAGTTACGAATACTTCCAGCGGCGCTATGGCCTCAATCCCGCCATACTTGGACGTGCGATGCTGACGAACGGACAATTCAGCCAACAGGTTGTTGGAGTGCTGGCGCCGCGCTTTCAGCTGTACTTTCCGGCCGCGGCAAACATAGAACCCGCGCCGGAGGTGTGGATCGCCAATCGTTTGGGTTACGATAATGCTAATCGAAACGGAGTTTCCATTCGCGCGGTAGGCAGGTTAGGAAGCGGCGTCTCGTTAGAACGCGCACAAGCGGCGGCGGATAACGTCGCAGCAGAGGCGCGCAAGAACTTCCTGATCGAGCGGACCGCGGGCTATGCAATCCGCGTGGAACCCATGAGACAGCACCTTGTCTCCGAAGTGAGGCCCGCGATTCTGGCGCTGATGGGCGCCGTGATTTTTCTCTTGCTCATTGCCTGCGCCAACGTCGCCAATCTTCTGCTAGTGCGCGCGGCTCTGCGGGAACGCGAATTGGCGGTGCGCGCGGCAATCGGCGCAAGCTGGTGGCAGCTCGCCCGTCAGATGCTCACTGAGGCATTTCTGCTGGCCGCCCTTGGCGCAATGGGAGGCCTTGCGCTTGCATGGCTAGGGATTCACGAGTTGCTGATCATAGCGCCCGCGAATCTTCCACGGCTGGATACGATTCGAATCGATTCCGTAGTGCTGGGATTCACGGCCGTGGCCGGCTTGGTGGCGGGGGCCATTTTCGGGCTGGCGTCGGCATGGCGCGCTTCACGGCCGAACGTCATGAATGTGCTGCGCGGCACGAGCCGAAACGAAGGTCTCGCTAGTGGCAGCCTATTGCGGAAGTTTGTGGTGGTGGCGGAAGTGACCCTCTCCTTCGTGCTGCTCATCGGATCGGGATTGATGTTCCGGAGTTTCCTGGAACTACAGCGCATCGACCCGGGCTTCGATCCGCGCGGACTGCTGACATTTCAAATTCTTGGGAATCGAGGAGGTAACACGCGCGAGGAACGGACCGCGTTTATGCATCAAATTCAGGAGCGCTTGCGGGCCATCACTGGTGTGCAAAGCGTCGCCGCCTCATTTCCTTTTCCGCTGGCGGGGGGCTTCAGTCCGATCCGCTGGGGTACCGAGGAAGCGCTCTCGGACCCCGGCAAGTTTCAGGCCGTGGATTTTCAAATTGTGCTGCCGGGATATTTTGAAAGCATGCGCACCCCCTTGGTCGCGGGCCGCACGTTCACCGATGCAGACAACGTACCGGGTCGCAACCTGGTGGTCATCGACCAACAGCTCGCTGATAAGGCCTTCCCTCACCAGTCGGCGGTCGGTAAGCGCATTCTGATCCGCCTTCGCACTCCGGAGGCTGAGTGGGCGGAGATTATCGGCGTCGTAGCACACCAGCGCGACGAGTCGCTGGCCGATCGTGGACGCGAGCAGGTTTACTTTGCCGACGCATTCGTGGGATCCGGTGCGGCCCGGCAGTGGGCCATCAGAACCGGCGGCGATCCGGCAAAATACGGAGGCGACATTCGCACGGCGATCAAAGAGGTCGATTCGCACCTATTGATCACGGAGATGCAGCCGATGGAGACTTTACTCCAGCGCGCGCAAGCGGGCACCCGCTTTTCACTGTTGCTGATCGGAGTATTCGCGGTCATCGCCGCACTGCTCGCGGGCGTAGGGCTTTACGGTGTGCTTGCGACGGTCGTGCGCCAGCGCACCTCCGAAATTGGTGTTCGCATGACCCTCGGTGCCGGACCTAGCCAAATCTTCAAGCTCATAGTGGGGCAGGGACTGCGCCTCACGGCTATCGGTATCGCCGCCGGTTTGATCGTCGCCTTCGCCCTCACACGCGGAATGACCACCATGCTGGTGGGCGTGAAGGCGACCGACCCCGCGACTTTCGCCACGATGGCGGCAGTCTTCTTCCTGATCTCCGCGATGGCGTGCTGGCTGCCGGCGCGACGCGCGGCGAATCTCGACCCGACGACGGCTCTGCGCGACGAGTAAATCATGGTCCCCTCCGGGGACCACGACGAAGGATGAAAATGGGCTCGAGATGGCGTAGCGTTTGTGCAGCCGCGTCGGCGACAGAAGTCGTCTCACTCTGGCGCTCGCAGAGCCCGCTTATGAGTATGGCTGGGACCCTGGGAAGCGCAACGAATGGTAGCCTCCATGAAGTTGCGGAGAGCACGCGTAGGAGATTTTCGCTTTTTCGAAGCGTCCGACGCCGCGCGGTGGAAAGGAGTCGCGCGATGGAAGTTGTCTATCCTTGCTGTTGCGGTTTGGACGTACATAAGAAGAGTATTACCGCATGTGTGTTATGGGCTGAGGCCAAGGGAAAGAGCCGTAAGTGTCAATTTCGTTTGGATTCACTAACCCTTTTAGTGGCACAGATTGCCTACATAACACTTTCTCAGTTTAGGTGAGAGCGCACTGTGAAACGCATTGTCATTTGTTGTGATGGCACCTGGAATCGCCCCGATCAGGTGCATGACGGAAAACTTTGTGCTAGCAATGTTACTAAACTTGCTAGGTGTGTCCTGCCGGTAGATTCTGGCGGAATCCAGCAATTGGTGTTCTACGACAAAGGTGTGGGTACTGGACGCTTTGACCGCCTTCTAGGCGGCGCGTTTGGCTGGGGCATCAAAAGAAAGATCCTCGACGCTTACCGCTTCCTCATCATTAACTACGAACCGGGAGATGAACTCTTTTTCTTCGGTTTCAGCCGTGGGGCCTATACAGTACGAAGTACGTTCGGTTTGATTCGCAATAGTGGGCTGCTAAAGCCTGAATTTGAACACAAACTCATGGATGCCTATGCCCTCTATCGCCGTCGCGACGATGCTTCGCACCCAGACGCTGTGGAATCTGAACTGTTTCGCAGAAGCTTTTCAGAGCAGCCTCGCGCCAAATTTATAGGAGTCTGGGACACCGTTGGTGCACTGGGTCTCCCTGTCGGAGGTTTGCTACAGTTCATTAATAAGCGTTGGAGTTTTCACGACATGACATTGAGCAGTCGGGTCGATAACGCCTTCCAAGCACTCGCCATTGATGAGCTTCGCAAACCCTTTCAGCCGTCCATCTGGGATCAAAACGCAAAACCCAGCGACCAAGTGCTCGAACAGGTCTGGTTCGCTGGCGTGCATTCCAATGTAGGGGGCAGTTATCCACAAACCGGCCTCTCTGACGTCACCCTTCTCTGGATGATCGCGAAAGCCAAAGCCTGCGGGCTTGCCATTGATCACAGTTGTATGGTCACCGTTAATAGCCCGCAGCCAGACCCCTTCGGAGCGATCTACAACTCACAAACGGTTTGGCACAAAATCGCCGGGCTCGGAGACTATGTTCGTCCAATTGGGCAGAGGGTCAAAGAATCGGCTGCCAGCACCGCCGTCGAGCGCTTAGCAAATCCTGCGACCAAGTACCAACCGCCAAACCTTAAGGATTTTCTTGCCCATGGCGGAGACGTGAGCCGCGTCTCGTAGGATCGAAGACAGCAAGTGCGGACGCAGCAAATGCGAGAATGCGAGGAAGACCTTGGAAATGATGTGTGCGACTCATGCAGCCACCGAAGACTGAACGGACCGCGTTCGAACCAGCATGCGCAGAAAGTGTTGTTGATGGACTGTTGTGGGCTGTGGCGATGGAACTGCAAAGCGCCAAGCAAGGCCACGACGGGCTCGATTGTAATCCACTTGATTAAGACTGAAATTTGATATTTAGCAGACTCCCCAAAAATCTCGATGGGGGAAACGTGCTGCGGCTTCCTGGCGTTCGCACCAGATTCTGGGCTTCATTGGAATTGATGACGTCCAGACCGTACGCGCCGAGGGCATGAACATACCGCCGCTTGCGATCCTTGCGGTACCCAATGGTGAAAAGGCCGTTCAAGCCCTTGTGATTTGAAGGAGAGAACAATGCTCGACCACATGATTCTGACTGTCGGCAATGTCGAACGTTCGTTGGCGTTCTATGAGGCGGCCTTGAAGCCTCTTAATATCAAGTTCTTCCTACCCTACAAGGGCGAAGGCGATCATCCTGATCTGTGGGGATTTGGCGATGGCAAGAGGGCGGTCTTCTGGATCAAGCAAGGGAAGCCTGATCCAGCGTGCATTCACTGGGGGTTCATGGCCGAAAACAATGGTAAGGTCGATGAATTCTACAGGGCGGCAATATCCGCTGGTGCCAGGGACAATATTTCACCGCGGGCACGAGTGGAATACTATCCGGGATACTACGCCGCCGATATATTTGACCCGGACGGGTATTCGTTCGAGGTCGTCCACAAGAGCTAGTGATGGGCATAACATGATTTATAGCCTCCGGCTTGCCCGTTACTCACTCGCAATCCTAAAATCCACAATTGAGATGGCGGTGTGGAAGAGTCTCATGGCACCCGTTCTGGCCATTGACAGCAGTATCACTCGCGGCCTGCCACACCCTGCGTGTCTGGGCCTGGGAAGAGAATCCCTACGGCGCTGATCGCGCGGGTTTTATCTGGATGGTCGGCGACTCTTCCCGAAAGCCTCTTCCTCAAAGCCTTAACGGAAGGTTTGCCCATGATTCGGCCCGGAGCAGTAGACATATGCCGTCCGATGATGGTCAGATACTCCGTAGTCTACGGAGTCACCCGATGACCGCAGCAGATTTTCGCAGGATTGCCCTGAGCCTGGAGGGGGTGGAAGAGTACTCCCACGCAGGATTGCCGGCTTTTCGTGTAGGAGGCGGGAAATTTGCTTTGCTGGCCTCGCAAGCAGGGGGGTACGGAAATCTGATGCTTACGCTGGAGCAGCAGACGGCGTTTGTGGAGGAGGCGCCCGAGATTTTCCTGCCGATTCCTGGCGGCTGGGGAAGATGGGACACACGCAAATTCGCCTGGCGGCGAGCGAGGATGCACTGACGGGTGCACTCCGAACGGCGTGGAGACTGCGAATTGATAAGAACACGAAGACAAGCCAAAAAAAACCATGTGGCGGAGCGCAGCGGAGTAACAGATAAGAAACGCGGGAAGCGGCGACTATGAGAGCAACAGAAGCGCGAAACATTAATAACAATAAAAAGGACTTGTCACCAGAACAACGTAAAGAACTACTTGGAGCATTGAAAGCCCGTTTTGAGAAAAACATGAACCGCAATAAAGGTCTTGAATGGGATAAAGTGCAAGCAAAGCTGGAAGCTAATGCTGAAAAAGTGTGGTCACTCAATGAAATGGAAAGAGCTGGCGGTGAACCGGATGTTGTTGGTCATGATAGAAAGACGGGCGAATACATTTTTTATGATTGTTCAGCGGAAAGTCCTAAAGGCCGCAGAAGTGTTTGCTACGACCGTGAAGCGCAGGAGGCAAGAAAAGCATATAACCCAGAACATAACGCTATTGATATGGCAGCTGGCACGGGCATTGAGCTTTTAACGGAAGAACAATATCGAGAGT
>WNFW01004010.1_pt1 | contig 10300 bp, 9 predicted proteins | sample 5400131 | NCBI WGS metagenome assembly WNFW01 (sample SAMN13153362, study PRJNA577476) | soil metagenome | isolation source: 20 cm soil or saprolite under grassland replicate 1 | place: USA:California | collected 2016-06-15
ATCGCCATCTCGCCCTGTGCGAAGTTGACCAGTCCCATGGCGTTGTAGATGAGGACCAGGGCGAGGGCCAGGCTGGCGAAGATGGCGCCGGTCGCGATCCCGCTGACGAGAAGCTGCAGGAACTCTTGCATCAGTAACCCAGGTACGAGCGGCGCACCGACTCGTTGTCCTGCAGCTCGGCGCTGGCGCCATGGACCGCCACTCGGCCGACCTCCAGCACGTACGCGGACGACGACAGGTCGAGCGCAATGCGCGCGTTCTGCTCCACGAGCAGCACCGCCACGTTGCTGGTCTGGTTGATGCTGCGGATGATCTCGAAGATGGAGCGCACGACGATCGGCGCAAGCCCGAGCGACGGCTCGTCGAGCAGCATGAGGCGCGGGCGCATCAACAGCGCGCGCGCGACAGCGAGCATCTGCTGCTCACCGCCCGAGAGCGTGCTCGCGGAAAGGCGCCGCCGCTCCTTGAGCACCGGGAAATACTCGAAGACGCGGTCGTAGTCCTTCGCCACCTCGGCCTTGTCCCGCCGCAGGTGCGAGCCGAGCTTCAGGTTCTCGTCGACGGTGAGCTCAGTGCAGATACCCCGGCCCTCGGGCACGTGCGCGATCCCTCGCCGGACGACGTCCTCGGTGCCCATCCGGCGAAGAGACCGACCTCCGAAACGAATGTCGCCCGTCCAGCGCACGCCGCCAGTGATCGCGCGCAGCGTTGTCGTCTTGCCGGCGCCGTTCGCGCCGAGGAGGGAGACCACCTGCCCCTCCAGCACGGACAGGGAAACTCCGTGCAGCACCGACGTCGATCCGTAGCCGGCCCGCACGTTCTCGAGCTCGAGCAAAGCTGTCATGCGGCCCCGAGATACGCCTCGATCACGGCCGGGTTGCGCTGCACCTCCGCCGGGCTTCCCTCGGCGATCTTCTTGCCGAAGTCGAGGACCACGACGCGATCGGAGATCCCCATCACGAACGCCATGTGGTGCTCCACCAGGAGCATCGTCACCCCCAGTTCGGTGTGGACGTGGCGCAGCAGTTTCGCCATCGCGTCCACCTCCTCGTGGCTGATGCCGCCGGCGGGTTCGTCGAGGAGCAGCAACCGCGGTCGCGAGACCAGGGCCCGCGCCAGCTCGACTCGCTTCTGGACGCCGAAGGGAAGCGCCGCCACAGGCCGCTCGGCGTAGATCGAAAGCCCGACGAAGTCGATCATCTCCAGGGCTCGCTTGCGCGCCGCGGACTCGGCCGACACCGCGGCGGGCAGCGGGACGGAGGCCTGCACCCATCCGCTCCGCGTCTGCACGTGGTCGCCGACGAGCACGTTGTCGAGCACGGTCATGGACCGGAACAGGGCGACGTTTTGGAACGTGCGCGCGAGGCCGTGCCGGATGACGTTGTGCGCGCGGATCGACTGCACGGGGTTGCCGTCGATGAGGACTGTGCCGTGGCTCGCGCGGTACACGCGGGTGATGACGTTGAAGAGCGTCGTCTTTCCCGCGCCGTTCGGCCCGATGAGCGCGACGACCTGCCCGGCCTCGACGTCGAATGACACGCGGTCGAGGGCGACCACTCCTCCGAAGCGGACGCTCAGGTCTCTGACCTCGAGGAGTGCCCCCACGCGCCGAATACTAAGTTCGGTTGGCGGTCAGGCCAAGATGGCGGTTCGCTGGGCGAAGGGGGAGTCCCCCTTTACCTATCAGTCGCCTGGCGGTGGGATTTCCGGCGCCTCGCCTGTCTCGGGCGGCTCCTCGAAGCCCCATCCGGCCTTGCCGGTGCCCCACTCGACCGGTGGCCCCCATTCCGCAACCGGCTCTTCAGTCAGCGGCGACGAAGCGGAGGGCGGTGGAATCGCCGAAACGGAGGGCGCGGCGTCTGCTGGAGGTGTCGTGCGCATCGGCTCGTTCCACGCGGACTGCTGCGGGGCGGGGGCCGGCGACGCTGGGGCTGCGCCAAACCCTGCGGTGTAGTCAGGGCGCGTCGCCCGGTGCACGACCGCCGCCGACGGGAGCAGCGATGGCCGGCGCGGCCGGCGTGCGACGCTGAACGCCCAGTAGGCGAGCGACAGGAGGATGGCGCCGATGCCGAAGATGGGCAGGAAGACGAACGGCGGGCGGGAGATGACGTCGAAGCCGCTGAGCGTCGATGTGATCCGGGCCGGAGTCGCGGTGAGGCTCGGCGTTTGCTCGGGCGACGTGGTGGGCAGAGGTGAGTCGCTCGGCGAGGCCGTGGGGGATGGCGAGGCCGTCGCCGAGTCGAGGGCAAAGTTCGCGCACGGGTTGGGCGGCACGCTGGCGCACACCCTGTGCACGCCGGGCGCGTCGCCGCTGAAAGGCTTGATGCGGGTGTTGAAGCTGCCGTTGGCGTCAGCTGTCGCCGAGCCCGCCACCTTGTTCGGCTGATCCCAGTAGAGGGTCAACGGCTCGTTGGGGAGGAACTGGCCGCCGCTGACGTTGATGACCGTGCTCGGCCCGCCGGCGGTGACATCAAGAGAGAGGAATGCGTTCACCGGCGTCGGAGTGGGGCACGGGGCCGAGCTCGCCGGCACGCAGGCCGCCCTGGCGATGGGGGCGTGGGCGACGAGAAAGGCGGCGGAGGAGGCGGCGGCGACGACCAGGACGGCTGGAGCAAGACGAAGGATCCCCGGGGAACGCATGAAGCGCGGGAACGATAGCAGAGTCGGTTTCGTTACACCGGTGGCCACGGGATCGACCACGCCGAGCCTGGCTCGGGGAAGCGCCAGCGTGAGTCCAGGACTCCTCGCAGCCGGCGTTTGAGGACCTTGACCTCATCGGGGCTGAGCAGGTCCTCCAGAGTCTTGCCGAGCGCCCCGCGCTCGACCTCGGCCAGCGCGCGCTCAACGTCGCCGCACAGGCGGTGGGGCAGCGGTCTGCCGGCGAAGTCCCAGATCACAGTCCGCAGCTTGTGGTCGACGTGGAACGTGAGGCCGTGGTCGATGACCCACACGTTGTCGTCCGCGTCGAAGAGGCAGTGGCCCGACTTGCGGTCGGCGTTGTTGGTGACCACGTCGAAGAGGGCGACCCGCATCCAGGTTTGGGTGCGGCGCCGGTTCTCGCCCAGGAAATGGCGGCCGTCGGCCTCGATGAAGAGCTGCATTGCGCCGACGCCGTGCGGCGCCTTCCGCCGCACCACCGTCGGAGGGATTCGCGGCCAGCCGAGGACCTTGCTCAGCTCGTAGGCGGCCACCTCGCGCTGGTAGAGGGTGCCCGCCTCGAAGTCCCACAGCGGCGACTCTCCGCGCGCGGGCTTGTAGACGGCGCGGAGTCCGTCCGGGCCGTGCGGTCCGAGGTGCGCGAGGAAGGTGTAGTTGGAGGCGCCGTGCAGCACGCCGAGGATCTTGAAGTCGGGGAGATCCCGGAGGTCGCGCTCGCTCTCTTCAGAAGATGGGACGGGCACCGTTCATGACTGGGCACGGATGGCCTGAGGGATCCACGGGAAGGCCGCAGCGAGGGCACAGCGGGCGTCCCGCCGAGAGCACGGACTCCGCCTGCTTGGAGAACGTGGCCACCTGGTCGTGGCTCAGCCAGAAGCGGACGCTCGGCAAGTCGTCGGGGACGGGCTCGGGCTGCTCCCCGGCCGCGCCTTCGCTGGCCACGAGCACGAACATCTGGCGGGCTTCGTGGTAGCCGAGGCCCATCTCGCCGATCTGCCACTCCGGATCGCCCGGCGCGGCGGCGTCGGTGGCGGCCGGCGCCTCCTCGGGGGCCTCGATCTTCTGCGCCTCGAGCATCTGGTGGAGGCGGACGATGAGGGCCTGGATCTGGGCCTTCTCGCAGCCCAAAGTCATGGTCCGCCCGGACCCGCTCGCGAGGAGGTAAAACCTGCGCTGGCCGGGCTCGCCGACGGCCGCCACTGAGATCGCGTCGACCGGGTCGAGCTCGTAGATGGCCATCGACCCAAGCGTAAGGCGTTGCTTGGTTTTGCCTCCGCGGATGCGGGGAAGAAGAAGAACGTATTCACTTTGAAACCAATCCAACCCACCTGGAGGACACCTGACTTATGCCAAAAACCGTAGGCATCGACCTGGGGACGACCAACTCGGTCATCGCCGTCATGGAAGCCGGCGAGCCCGTCGTGATCCCCAACTCCGAAGGTTCGCGCACCACGCCCTCCGTAGTCGCCTTCACCAAGTCCGGTGAGCGGCTGGTGGGCACGCTGGCCCGCCGCCAGGCGGCTGTCAACCCCGAGAACACCGTCTATTCGATCAAGAGGTTCATGGGCCGCAAGTTCTCCGAGGTCGACTCGGAGCGAAGGATCGTGCCCTACGAGGTCAAGCCGGGCAAGGACGACCGCGCTGTGGTGTTCGTTCCCAACGCAAACAAGGAGTTCACCCCAGAAGAGATCTCGGCGTTGATCCTGCAGAAGCTCAAGGCCGACGCGGAGGCGTACCTCGGCGAGAAGGTGACCGACGCGGTCATCACCGTGCCCGCTTACTTCAACGACTCGCAGCGCCAGGCGACCAAGAACGCCGGCCAGATCGCGGGCCTGAACGTGCTCCGCATCATCAACGAGCCAACCGCCGCCTCACTGGCCTATGGCCTGGAGAAGAAGGCGAACGAGACCATCCTCGTCTTCGACCTGGGTGGCGGCACCTTCGACGTCTCCGTGCTCGACGTGGGCGACGGCGTGTTCGAGGTCAAGGCCACCAACGGCGACACCCACCTCGGCGGTGACGACTACGACCGCCGGATCGTGGACTGGCTCGCCGACGAGTTCAAGAAGCAGAACGGCATCGACCTCAAGGTCGACCGCCAGGCCCTGCAGCGCCTGACCGAGGCCGCGGAGCGGGCGAAGATTGAGCTGTCGAGCCGGCTCGAGACGACCATCAACCTGCCGTTCATCACCGCGGACCAGACCGGCCCGAAGCATCTCGAGATGACGCTCACCCGCGCCAAGTTCGAGTCGCTGACCACCGACCTGACCGAGCGCTGCCGGCAGCCGTTCCTGTCGGCTTTGAAGGACGCGAACCTCACCCCGCAGCAGATCGACGAGGTCGTCCTCGTCGGTGGCGCAACCCGCACGCCGATCATCCAGCAGCTGGTCAAGGGCCTGCTCGGCGGCAAGGAGCCGCACAAGGGCGTGAACCCGGATGAGGTCGTCGCCGTCGGCGCGGCCATCCAGGCCGGGGTGCTCAAGGGCGAGGTCAAGGACATCCTGCTCCTCGACGTGACGCCGCTTTCCCTAGGCGTCGAAACCCTGGGCGGAGTCATGACCAAGCTGATCGACCGCAACACGACCATCCCGACCTCTCGCTCCCAGGTCTTCTCGACCGCGGCGGACAACCAGACGTCCGTCGAAGTCCACGTCCTGCAGGGCGAGCGGGAGATGGCGCGCGACAACCGGACCCTTGGCCGCTTCCACCTGGACGGAATCCCGCCCGCGCCGCGGGGCATGCCCCAGATCGAGGTCACCTTCGACCTCGACGCCAACGGCATCCTCAACGTCAAGGCGCAGGACAAGGGCACTGGCCGCGAGCAGTCCGTCACGATCACCGCATCCTCGACCCTCAACAAGGACGAAGTCGACAGGATGGTCAAGGAGGCCGAGGCGCACGCCTCGGAGGACCGCTCCAAGCGCGAAGAGGTGGAGCTCCGCAACCAGGCGGACCACATGATCCACCAGGCCGAGAAGGTCATCAAGGACAACGAGTCCCGCATCCCCGACGACGTCAAGAGCGAGGTCAACACCAAGCTCGAGGCGCTGAAGTCGGCGGCCAAGGGCTCGGACGCGAAAGACCTGCAGCGCAAGATGGACGACTTCAACGAGTCGCTCCAGAAGATCGGCCAGCACATCTACCAGCAGGAGGGCGCCGCGGCGCCGGCCGGCGCTCCGTCGGACGGCAGCGAGTCGGGCGAGAAGAAGAAAGAAGGAGATGTGGTCGACGCCGACTACCGCGAGGTCAACTAACTAAGTACGTAGCAAGGGCTGCGCTTCCGGGCGCAGCCCTTATTTTTTGCCTGCGTTGGTTGAGCTCTTGCGGACCCGCACCCGTCTTTGGGCGGTGGCGGGTATCTGGACGGGTGTGCTGCTGACGGCGTTCAACGCCTACGCCGCGGTCGTGACCTACCTCCCGGAGTTCCTCGTCCGGAACGACTTCAGGCTGGTCTACGGCGCGGCGCTCAACGCCTGGCAGCACGGCTACAGCCACCTGTACGACCTCGCCGAGCAGAAGACGGTGGTCGAGAGCCTGGGCGCGTACTGGTCGCCGTTTCTGAACCCGCCGCCCCTTGCCTGGCTGGGCAGCCCCTTTCTCGTCCTTCCTTTCGGCGCGGCGATCGTCCTGTGGACGGCGCTGCTGGTGGTGGCGGCGCTCGCCGCCTGGTGGCTGGCGGCGCCAGGGCGCGGCCTGACCCGCGCCGCGCACCTGGCCCTGTTCGTCGGGCTCTTTTCCACCGCGTTCGGCCTCATGGTCGGCCAGCCGGTGGCCCTCGTCGCGGCCGTCGTGTCCGGGTCGTGGTGGCTCGCCGAGCGAGATCGGCCCGTGCTCGCCGGCCTTGTCTTGAGCCTGGTCGCGATCAAGCCCCAGCTCGCGCTTCTCGTCCCTCTGTGCCTGCTCGTCTCGGGGCACCGCAGAATGTTCGCGGCCTGGCTCGCGGCCACGGCGGTCATGGTTCTGGTCGCCCTGGTGCTGCTCGGCGGGGACGGCTTGCAGCGCTATCGGGACGCGCTGTCGCTCGCGTCGCAGTGGGAGCCGACCCGCCGCTACGCGATCGCCGGCCCTCTCGGTTTGGGGCCGCAGGTCTACGTCATCGAGGCGATCGTCGTGGTGGTGGCGGTGGTGGCGGCCTGGCGGCAGAGGAACGGCGGCACGGCGCTGCCGATCGCCACCGGGATCGTGGCGTCGCTGCTCTTCACCCCGTACGTCGGCTTCCAGGACTTCGCGATCCTGGTGGTGGCGGGCTGGCTGACCCTCCGGTCGCGGGCGACCCATCTCCAGGTTGCCCTGATGGTGGCCGGCTATGCACTTCTCGAGCTGGCGCTGGTCGTCCTCGCGGTCCCGATCCTGATTGACGAGGCCGCGCTCCTCCTGTCGCTCGCCTGGCCGCGGCGTTTGGCGCCAAACGAACCCATCGCGGCGTCTGGAAAGGCGCGTTTGACGCCAGAGGTGCGGAACAGGGCTTGATCGACCGGTTGGAGCCGACGGTGGGATTCGAACCCACGACCTGCCACTTACGAGGCGGCTGCTCTGCCAGCTGAGCTACGTCGGCGGTGCGGCTCTGCGACGAATTTGGACAACGAATTTTGGCGATGTCGCGAGGGCCTAAGTTAACATCGGTTGGGGATGCGGACTCTTGACGTGGAACGACTCGCGACGGGCGATTATGCCCTCATCAAGCCCCTCCTCGTCGAGCTTCACCTTACCGAACAAGCCCACTACGAGGACCATCCGCAGCTGCCTCGCGAAGAGATCGAGCGACACCTGGCGTCGGTGCCATCGGCCTTCCTCGGCGAGAACGTCATCTTCGTCGTGCGCGACGAGATCGACCAGGTCGTCGGCTTCTGCTGGATCGTTCTCTACGACCCCGGGACCGGGCTCGAGGGCGAGGTGGCCGAGCTGTACGTCGCCGAGGGCCACCGCGGCCGCGGCGTCGGCGACATGCTCGTCCGCCAGGCGGTGAGGCTTTTCGCCGAGCGCCGCGTCACGCTCGCCTACGTCTGGACCAGGCCGGACAACGACGCGGCCATCCGGCTCTACCGCTCCGCCGGCTTCGAACCAAACCGCCAGCTCGTCATGACCTGGTACCCGATCGAGCCGCTGCCGCTGCCCCAGAGCTGAGTTTTCGTCCCAACCGCTCAACCTAAGATCAGCTCATGCGCTCCGCCTGGCGTTCCGTCCTGGCGATCGTGGCCGGTCTGCTGGTCACGATCCTGGTCGCCGCCGGCGTGACCTTCGCCATCCTCCGCATCGAGTCGCGCACCAACACCCAGCAGGTGAACCTCCAACCCGGGGTGACGCTGACCCAGGACTCCGCTATCGTCCAGGCTGCGGCCAAAGGCCGTCCCGCCGTCGTCTCGGTTGTCACCCAGCACCAGCCATCGATCGTCCGCGGCTCCGGGTACCTCGCCACCACGGACGGCTACATCGTCACGAGCATCAACGTCATCGCGGGCGCCAACGGCCTGACGGTGCTCGTGCCCGGCGACTCGGCCCCCCACGCCGCCCGGCTGGTCGACTACGACTGCCAGACGGGGGTGGCTGTGATCAAGATCGACAAGGTGAGCGGCCTCCCGACGCTCGCGTTCGCTGACCCGACGGTGCTCGTCCAGGGCCAGGTCATCGTCGCCGTCGGCGGCCCCGTCGACGGGAGCGCGGTGACGCCCGGCTACGTGAGCGCCATGCACCGCGTGACTTCGGCGAAAGATCCCGTGAACCTCGGCCGCACGATCCAGTTCAGCGACACCATCCAGACCAACCTCCCCATCGACGACGGGACCTCGGGCGGACCCCTTCTCAACGTCAGCAGCCAGGTGGTCGGCATCGCCATGGTGTCGTCGACCGAGCTCGTGGGCTTCGGTCTCAACGTCGCGGACATCCAGGACGACGTGCAGCAGATCCTCACGAGCGGGCAGGTGGTGGTCGCATCGATCGGGGCGACGACGAGCGACGTCACGCCCGAGAACGCCGCCCTCGGGGGAATCCCCGCGGGTGCGCAGGTCAGCGCCGTCGAGAGAGGTGGACCCGCCGCCGCGGCGGGCCTGCAGACCGGCGATGTGATCACCCAGCTGGACGACGTCCGCATCGACGCCGCCCACCCGCTGTCGCTTCTGGTGCGGTCCCGCTTCCACGCCAACCAGCGCGTGACGGTGACCTACACGCGCGGCCACACCTCGACCCAGGCCGAGCTCACTCTGAGCGGCCAGCACCCGACATGCTGAGATGACGTCGTTGATGTCCGGAGGAGTCCGCGAGCAGATCCACGACGCCCTGGTCGAGGGCGTCAGGAAGCTGGGCGTCGAGGGCGAGATCCCGGATCTCGAGCTCGGTCGGGCAAAGGTTCCCGGACACGGCGACTACGCCAGCTCGGCGGGCTTGAAGCTGGCGCGCGTCCTGCGCCAGCGCCCGGACGAGATCGCGAAGCGGCTCGCTGACGTGATCGCCGTTCCCGACAGCGCCGCCACTGTCGAGGCCGATAAGGGCTACGTCAACTTCCGGCTGGCTGACGGCTGGCTTCAGCGCCTCGTGGCTCGGGTCGAACCCGGCTACGGTGGCCGCGACATAGGCCGGGGCGAGCGGCTGCAGGTCGAGTTCGGGAGCGTCAACCCCACTGGACCGCTGCACATCGGCCATGGCCGAGGCGTCACGCTCGGCGACTCCATCTGCCGCCTCCTGGAGTTCACGGGCCACGACGTGCAGCGCGAGTACTACGTCAACTCGGACAACACCCAGACCCGCCGCTTCGGCGCGTCGGTCTTCGCCCGCCTTCACGGGGAGGAGCCGCCGGAGGGTGGCTACACCGGCGATTACGTGAAGGACCTGGCGGAGATGGCGCGGCACGACATGCCCGGCATCGAGAAGCTCAACGAGGACGAGGCGGAGCCCAAGCTGCGCATGTACGCCATCGACAAGATGGTCGACCGCATCAAGGCCACGGTCGCGCGCGTCAACGTGCGCTACGACGAGTGGTACTACGAGAACCGGCTGTGGGAGTCAGGCCTCCCGCAGAAGGCGATCGCGAGGCTGCGCGAGACCGGCAACATCAAGGAACGGGACGGCGCGCTGTGGTTCGGCGAGCCGGACATTGAAGAAGACGATCGCGTGGTCATCCGCGCCAATGGCCAGCCGACCTACTTCGCCTCCGACCTGGGCTACCTGCTGAGCCGCTTCGAGCAGCGCGGCTTCCAGCGGGTGGTCGAGGTGTGGGCCGCCGACCATCACGGATACGTCCCACGCATGAAGTCGGCCGCCGGCGCTTTGGGTTTCGACTCCGAGAAGCTCGTGATCATCCTCCACCAGATGGTCAATCTGAAAGAAGGCAAGATGTCGAAGCGGGCGGGGCGTTTCGTCACGCTCGACGAGCTCATCGATCGGGTGGGCAGCGACGCGGTCCGCTATTTCTACCTGCTGCGCTCGCCCGACACGACGATCGAGTTCGACCTCGAGCTCGCGGTCACGCAGGGCAACGAGAACCCCGTCTACTACGCGCAGTACGCGCATGCGCGGCTGTCCAATGTCGAGGTCGCGGCCCGGGAGCGCCACCCTCATGTGCCCGAGGCCGCGGACGTCTCCCTTCTGACCCAGCCGTGGGAGCTGGACGTCGCGCGTCAGCTCGCCTTCTGGCCTGACGTGGTCGAGG
>WNFW01004011.1_pt1 | contig 10299 bp, 6 predicted proteins | sample 5400131 | NCBI WGS metagenome assembly WNFW01 (sample SAMN13153362, study PRJNA577476) | soil metagenome | isolation source: 20 cm soil or saprolite under grassland replicate 1 | place: USA:California | collected 2016-06-15
GAGCGCGTACGTCTTGCCGCCAGAGAGCGCCTCGTGCTCGGATTGCGCCGCTTCCGCGGCAAAGCGCTCGCGAAGCTCGGAGCGCTCAGCTTCGCGCGCCAGCACTTCGAGCATGAACGCATGAGGGCTTTTGCGCGCGTGGGCGGCCAGCCGCTCAAGGCGTCGCTTCAGATCATCGGGAAGCTTTAGGCTCGTGGCGGCCAAAGAGCACTCCTGCCGTAACATCCTGGGTAGTCAAATCGTACTACCGCTAAACAGGCCGGGCAAGGCGGCGGGCACTACTCTGGCCAATCGGCGAACCGACGGATCGTTTCTCATTACCCCCGATGCGTTGACCGAAACCTGCCGGTTTAGGCCGCATCTCGCAGGGGGCAATATAGGGGGTAATTTTCCAGGCCCAATTCGCAAGCCTTTGAAAACATTATCGCCCGAGGCTAGGTTTGGTTCCTCTCCCGGGCATTCTGGTATTTTTGTCTTTTATAATCAACAACTTATAACGATCACCAAGAAAATCAAACCTTCCGTCCCGTGGTCCCACGGGGTCGCGCGCAGTGTACGTGAGCCGCCGCAAGACGCTAGCGAATCATAGAACGATCGAGCTGATCGCATTGCGGTTGCGAGACGCCTTGAGTCGGCGAGTTTTATCTTCGCCTTCAGACGATGGAAGCCTGAACTCCGGCGGCATTCGGCAGAAACAATGGCTTCCGTGGGTGTCAACGGACGCCGCTCGTCCCGTGAGCTGTTAGCCAAGAAAATTCTGGTACGGGTTGACCGTCGCCGATCGGCCAGTAGCGGCCCTCGTGGAGTGTTGACCCTCAATTCAAGGCGCAGCCGCTCGCAGTCAGCTTGGTTTGAATACTGCTCGGGCCGTCGTAACTCGCGGTGATCGTCAGTCCCGCGCTCGCAAAAGGACCTGAAATTGCGCGTCCATCCAGCGTGCCGGTGAAAATTGCTCCGGATACCGATCCGCTGATCGCTGCGGTCCGCATGCGATGGCCGGTCGATTTGCCTAGGTAGAGTCCGTATGCGGTGCCGGAGACGTTGTTCGCGCCGTCCATGCTGAGAACGGCGAATCCCGAAAAATAGAAATCACATCCCGAGTAACCGTGATTGCAGACATCGAAGTTGCCGGTCAAACGGTAACGAGCGTCAGGGGCGTTACCGATGCGCGCCGCGCCGAAGGTCCCGGACGTTTCGGCCGAATAGGTCCCGCTCAGGAAATCGGGGTCCGCAAAGATGCCTTGAATGGTAGTGGCCGGACTCTGCGATATCGATGAGAAGCTTGAATCGAGACTTGGATTCAATGCGCCGGTGCCGGCGGCAAGACCTGTTACGCTCACACTACCGTCAGGAAGGATCATCGCCGATAACACGTTACGCTCATCGACGGCCGTGCTTCCCGTATACGCGCCGGCAAAAACGCCCGAAGATGCGCAGTAGAACGCGTCGCGCAGTTGCGTTTGTGCGATCATCGCGCCAGGCAATGTATGCGTGACCCCATCGGCCGTGCTCGCCTGTTGAATGATCGCAAACAGGGCCGTCGGCAAATCCCCCGTATTAAAATCCACGGCCGGCCAGCTCGCCGCTGCCGCCGTCACCGCGGACGAAATCTGAACGCCGTTGCTGGGATCGCCGTCTTGGTCCAGCAGCATGAGAAAACGCACCACGTTGACGACGTAGGTCGAGGTTCCCGTGCCATTGGCGACCAGGTCCACGGGTGTCATCAGCGCTTTTGGGACGGACACCGTACCGAGGCTGACACCGCCGACAAAAAACGTAATGGACTGGCCCACTTCGTAGGAGAATTCCCCGCGGCTGTCCGTCACGCCGGTATGGGAGCCGGAGCGATAACCCAGTCCGACCACGGTCGAATCCCGAAACACGCCGGTCACGACGGTTCCAGGCGGTGGCGGATTCACCGTGAGCTGCAGGCCGAAATTCGTACTTAAACCGATATGGCTATCCGTGGCGGTCACGGTATAGGTCGCCGGCATTCTCGCAGTGGTCGGCGTGCCGGAGATAATTCCCGTCGCGAAATCGAGTGACAGACCAGGCGGCAAGCTGGGCAGGATCTCATATTGGTCTGGCGATCCGATTACCGTTGGATTGAGTTCCGTGATGGGCGTGCCGACGGTGGCTTGCGCCGGGCTCGCGTAGTTAAGCCCGCTCGGTGACAGATCGACAGCGAGCATCAAGGCAAATGTGGACGAACCGCCGTCGTTATTTGCCATCAATTGGTAGGTTGCTTGTTTGGTGGCCATCAGGGGCGTACCGGTGATCACGCCGCTCGTGGCGTTGAGCGACAGACCCACCGGCAGCGCGGGACTCACGGAATAGTTCGTGACCACGCCGCTTACCTGGGGCCTCAGCGAGCCCATGTCGGCGCCCACAGTCAGCCAAAGCGCGTTGGTCGGGTACGCTAGCCCGGTTGGCGGCAGAGTAGGCGGAGTACTACTCCCGCCACCGCAGCCCACGACCATTGACGATAAGCAAAACAGCGTTATCCATGTTTTCCGCGACACGACATTCCCCTTCAAATTGGATCAACAGGACGGGGTCCCGGCGCCGTGAGACCTCGTTGGCCGTCAGTGGTCGGACTTCTCGTGCACTGGCCCGAAGAATCGCTCACCGATCCATTTCGTCGTGCGCCGACCAAGCCTCGCGCCGTCGTTAGTGGAGTTGCGGTAGTGCATACCGCCAAAGACTCGCGCGTCACCCACTTCCCGCACAAAATCATCCGCCGAGTTGAACTCGTGGATCGGGTGGAGGAGCCCCGCCACGCCGCTATCGATGATGAAGTGCATGTCCTTAGTGCCGTAAAATTGCCGCAGCGCTTCGGCCAGTGACGCGTCCGAGCAAGTATGCGCTGCCGGATATTCGGGATGATTGGGCGTCGGTAGCAGAGGCGCCCACCCCGCATCCGCGGTGGTCTCCGGGTTGCCGTCTTCATCGGCCCGCGGAATGGCGGTGCGCGGTCGCCAGAACCGATAGTGGTATTTCGATTCGAAGCAGCCCAGTATCGAGTCGGCATTAGATACCCACATCAGAGCGAGCAATCGAGCGTTGTCCGCGATGCTTTGGCTGTCCGTCGCGAAGCGCCGATAGTTGCGAGGCGTATACAGGGGCGGGGGGTCGGTGTAGAACTTCGCAAGGTCCGTTTGGTCAGCCGTCCGCAAGACACTCGCGGCGGATCCCATTGCCTGCACTTCGTTCAGGTCGTCGGCGTATTTTTCGCTGGCGAGCGCGGGCGGTCCCGGTGCGCGGAACTGTGAGGCGCGTCGGATCGCAAACGGTTTGACGAACGGAAGGAACGGATTCACAAGCGGGGTCGGCCCGGGCACAAAGTCCCCCGGCTCTCCAGTGGTGATGTAGGTAACCGGCGTCATCCGCCCATCATTCTTACGCAACTCGAGGATGCCTGCCGCGACGTCGGCGCCCACCGCTAACCCCTGTATCTTTGCCACATCGGCAGCCGCATTCAGGACATAACTGTCGTACGCGCTCTGGTAGAGCGACGACCGGCCGGGGAAAAGCCCCTTGAGCACTCCGTAAGCGGCACCGACAACAGCCGCTTCCTGCGATGCGCCTGCGACTCTGGCCTTGGGTACGACCGCAAAAGGCTCGTGCTTCCTGTCGATCGCGTTGACCGCGTCGTAAATAGCGACGTGCACGGAGGCTAGGTCTACCTGAAAGATGGGGCGCTGTTCCGCCTCCGTCACAGCGGGTGGCAGCACAGTACCGGCGGGCGGCGTAATGGTCGCAGCGGCAATGGCGTCCCAATCGGCAACAACATTGGCATTTGCGCCTACCGACATCAGGACGAGAAGCCCAAACATGATCATCGGCGCGGTTGCCGTTTGGAGGACACCGCCGCCGGTCCCAGACCTCGCGACCGTCCATATGGATTTGAATCGAATCATGAGCATCTCCTGAAATTGAAATGATGCAATCAACCGTAGCGACGATGTGCCTCGGGTCCGTGCGTTGGATGAGAAACAGCGAGTGGTTCGGTGAAGGTTTGAAGATGTAGATCTGGCCCGGTCGAGCCTATTGGCATCCCAGTTGGCGACAACGTTATGGCGTCCGCCTCCAGAGTGCAGACCAGACTTAAAGCGCTAGCCAACGATGAGCAGAGAAGCTTCAGTGGGAACATGGCAGTATCTTCTCGAGCAGGAGGTTGTCTTCCAGTCAACGCACTGTGTTGTGGATCAGCACATGATGGGCGGCGTTACTTCGCCGCCATCTGCGCAGGCACGTCGATCCCGCGTGCCGCGGCTTGCCGAAGCGTATGCGTTTCAAGATAGACCTGCGTGAGCCGCGGCACATTGGCGGACCGGATCGCATCTCCGAGCGCCTTCTCATAGCAACCTTCTGGATCGCGGGCGGGCGCCAGGTCAACCCGGTTGCCATCTGTGCAGGCCACCCGCGCAGCACGCCGAAGGCGCGTATAGAACTCGTGCGCGCCGGCAGGCTGACTGAGATCAAGTCCCCGGGTGCTGACGTGAACAGCCACGGTGACCGTTCGATCCTCAGCTGCAACATTGCCGGCGAAGAGCGTGCACGCAACTGCGGCGGCGCCAAGGACGGACCGGGCCCTCAAGACAGCTGTCTTGGTGTACATGTGAATCTCCTCGGGAATCCGCGTTGATGGATCGGTTCATTGACAACGAGTCCTCGGGCGAGGAATTGGACACCCCTGAATCGCAATGACAGGTGTCGTGGTCGGTCGGGGACGGGCCGGCTCGGGTCCGGCCGCAAGTTTTGGTTGCCAATTTTGGGCTGGGGGACTCATATACAGGGAGGGGGAAATTTCATGCGTCGCGGTGGCTGTGGCTGACTCGAAACCATCCCTGGTCGAGCGGCTGTTTGCCGAGCACCGGGGGGCCCTGCAGACGTTTTTCCAGCGGCGCATCCGGAGCAAGGCCGATGCCCCGGATCTGGCGCAGGAGGTGTACGTACGGATGCTGCGCATCAGCGACCAGGAGGCGATCCGCAATCCTGTCCACTACCTCTACACGGTCGCCAACAATCTCGTGAAGGAGCACGCGGTGCTCGACCGTCGGCAGGCGAGCGGCATCGACATCGACGATGCTCCAGCGCACGAGCAGCTCGAGACGCTGCCCGCGTTCGATGGGGACCTCGATGCGAGGCAGCGGGTCGCCCGGCTCGGGGTCGTGCTGCAGCAGCTCCGTCCGAAATGCCGCGCCGCGGTGGTCCTGCGCTTCACGCACGAACTCACCTACCGGGAGATCGCCATCCACCTCGGGGTGTCCCCGCAGATGGCGAAGAAGTACGTGACGCAGGCGCTCGGTCATTGTCGACGCCGCATGGCGCGGCTGGGTTGACTCCATGATCCCCAACGAAGATAAGGTCCGTGCCGCGATCGCCGAACAGGCGGGCGAGTGGCTCGTGGCGAACGACGACGGGCCGCTGGAGGCGCGGGACTCTGCCGCCCTCGCCGCCTGGCTGAAGGCCTCGCCGGTTCACGTCGAGGAGTTCCTCGGCGTGTCGGTGATCGCGCGCGATCTGCGGGAGGCCCGCAGCGATCCTGAGTACTCCCTCGAGACGGTTCTCGCACGCGCACGGGCCGAGGACGACACTCCGGTCCAGCCCCTCTGGCGGCGCGTTATCGCCCCTGTTAGGGGCATATCCTCACGCCGCTGGCTAACAGCCACAGCGACGATGGCTGCGGTCGCTGTGTTGAGTCTTGGCTTGTTCTCGTCGCGGAACGCCAGGCCCATTGCGCAGGTATCGGCCCCCGGCACCATTGCGGCACTGCACTTTGAGACACGTCACGGCGAACAGCTGAGTCGTCACCTGGTGGATGATTCGGTACTGCACCTGAACACCGACAGTGCGGTCACGGTCCGCTACGACAAGAAGCAACGGCTCGTCACGCTCACGGCCGGCCAGGCAGACTTCGAAGTCGCCCATGACCCCGAGCGCGCATTTCGGGTGTTCGCCGGATCGGCTGAGGTCGTCGCGATCGGAACCAAATTCGATGTGCGCCTGGAGCACGACTCGACCGTGGTGACAGTGGTCGAGGGGCGGGTCGCGGTCGGGCCGTCCCCGCTGTTGAAAAAACTCGGCCCGCAGTCGGGCCAGAACCACCCACCACGATTTGTCCAGCTGGGCGCGGACCAGCAGATCAGGGTGGCCGCGGATGAGTGGCCGGCCACGCCCGCAGCCGTCGACGCGCAGCGCACCACGGCCTGGCTGCATCGACAAATTGTGTTTGACCAGGAACCACTCGAGCGTGTCGCGGCCGAATTCAATCGCTACGCTCCGAAGCCGATCGAGATCGCCACACCCGCGCTACGGAATCTGGAAATCAGTGGGGTTTTCGCCACCGACGACACCGAAGCATTCATTGCCTTCCTGCGCAGCCTCACGGGTGTGCGGGTCGAAGTGACCACGACGCGGATTCGCGTGTCGCGAGACCCAGGCGTCGCCGCGCCCGACTACACCTAGCTGGTGCCTTGCGTTATGCTTCTGGTCAGGGCACGCGAACATGCCCGACTGGCAAGCATATGGGGGGTCGCTCGGGTCACCGTTCAGCGGACATCGCGACAGTGGTGTCCGGGGTGTTTCGTGCGCTCTCGATCTGCGCTCCCGTCGCGCTCCTTGATGCTCCACCGACGCTAGCCGAGGTCTTCGAACCCACTTCGCTCGCTGCCGACATTCCCGCGCGGCCTCTCGCGGAGGCGCTTGCAACGTTCGCCCATCAGACCGGCCTGCAGCTCATCTATGTCTCGGGTCTCGTGCGTAACCGCAGATCCCACGCTGCTCCCGCGGGACTGAGCGCCGATGAAACGCTGGCTCGCCTGCTCCAGGGTACCGGACTGCGCTTCGAGTACCTCACATCGCACAGCATCCGCATCCTCGCCGCCGAGGGTGTCCTGCGCAAGACCGCGATGAACATTACCGGGCAAGCTGAACTGAGCGAGGTGATTGTCACCGCCAACCGCCGCGAGGAGGACCTCCAGGCCGTACCGATCACGATTCAGGTGTTGACTGGGGACGCACTTGCCAGGCTGAACGCCACGACTTTTGATGACTTCGTAAGCTACCTACCCGGTGTTACCGCGCACGGAGTGGGCCCCGGTCAGAGCAATATCTACGTGCGCGGCCTGGCGACGGCCGTAGGGGGGATACAGTCGTCGGGTAGTCTCGGTACTTTCCCGAGCGTCGCGGTGTACCTCGATGATCAATCCGCGCAGCTTCCCGGCCGCAATCTTGACATCTACGCCGCCGATCTCGAGCGCATTGAGATACTGGAAGGCCCGCAGGGCACCGTGTTCGGAGCGGGCGCCGAGGCGGGTGTTGTGCGTTACATCACAAACAAGCCCAAGCTCAATGTGCCTGAAGCAACGCTGAACGCTGGCTACGCAACGACGGCGCACGGTGCGCAGAGCAGCAATCTCGACGCGACGGTCAACTTGCCGATCATTACCGACCAACTCGCAGTGCGCGGCGTGATCTACAACGAGCAGCGCGGCGGATACATCCATAACCTCTCCGCGACCTTTGCACGTGCCGATACTGACCTCGGCATCCACTACGCTGACGCGGGCGGCCAAGTTCCTGCCAACAGCGTCGTCATCAATAACTTCAACATTGCGGCTAACGATATCAATCCGGTCACCTACAAGGGCATGCGTGTAGAGTCCCTGTACCAGTTCAACGAGGACTGGAGCGCATTACTCGCACAGTCCTACCAGAGTATCGAGGCGGACGGCGTCTTCGCCGAGATGGCGGCGAATTCGCTGGGTGAGCCGCAACCCGACCTCAGCGTGCAGCTGTACAACCCCTCGGCCAGCAAGGACAGGTTTGAGAACACCGCACTCACGATTGACGGCCGTGTCGGTGCCCTGAAGCTCGTCTATGCGGGCGCCTATTTCGTGCGCAACGTCGAGCAGGTGCAGGACTACACGAACTACGCGCGCTCCACGTACCTGGACTTCTATCAGTGCGCAAATCCAAATCCGGCGACTCCTGCGTCGGCACAATGCTTCACGCCAAGCTCGACTTGGCGTGATCTCGAGCGCAACACTCACCAAAGCCATGAGCTGCGCGTGAGCACCCCCGGTGATTGGCCAATCCGCGGCGTCGGCGGCCTGTTTTACGAAAACTACCGAATTCAGGAGCAGGTCGACTGGTTCTATCTCACCGCGCTCCCGTACTTCAACCCGATCGGGCCGCCCACCGGCTACTACAGCCTAAACGGATCACAGTTTCAACCGGACGGTCGCCCGGTCCGGGCCGGCACGCCCGGTGCGGTGTTTGTACCCGCACCTGTGACGTCGAACAACCCGAACATCCGGCCGCCGGGCGTCGGCTTCTTCAACGATATTACCCGCGGGTACCAACAGCGGGCCGCGTACGCTTCGGTCGACTTCGACCTCATTCCGAGAAAGCTGACGTTGACGGGTGGCACGCGCTACTCACGTACCGATACCTCGGAGGTCGGCTCGAGCGTGGGGGGTTTCGGTTGCCAGCTCATCTTTAGTCCGATGGCGCCCAATCCGTGTCTGAATCACTCCAACTTCGTCAATCTCAATGCAGAAGGCCTTGACCGGACCTTTTCCGGCTTCAGGAGTCGCGCGAACCTCAGCTGGAAAGTCACCGAGGATGCGCTGCTCTACTACACCTGGTCGCAGGGTTTCCGCGCGGGCGGCTTCAACCGGGCAGCGTCCCCGCCATCGGGTAACTCACCGCTGACAAAAGGCTCCGATCTGTCGCAAGCGCAGGCCAGCCTGCACGGGAGCTGGACCCCGCCCCTGGTCTGCGCGCCCGACAGCCTCACCAACAACGAGTTGGGCTGGAAGACGAGGTGGTTGAACCACCGTGTCCAATGGAATGGCGCGATCTATCAGGAGGACTGGAACCAAGCACAGATCGTTGTATTCGCTAACGATGTCATCAACGACGGCGTAATTCTCAACGGTGGTAACTACAGAGTGCGGGGCATTGAAACCTCCGGCGTGGCGCACGTCACCACCGGGCTCAACATCGAGGCCGGCGCCGCCTGGAATCACAGCGAGTTGGTGAAGGAAGCGACATTCCTGTGGGCGGACGGAATACCGATCGACTTTGGCACGCTGCAGACCGCGCGCGGACGGAAAGTTTCGAATCCAGGCGGGGTACTCGGCAGCCCGCTCGCGGGGGCGCCCCCCTTTCAGGGCAGCATCCGCGCGCGGTATGAGTTTGCGTTCAACGGCTACAACGCGTTCGCTCAGATCAGCGCAGTGCATCAGTCACATTCCTTCGCTACGACCGATCAGCTCCGGCTTGACCTGCAGGGCGAGTCTATCGCTTACGACCTGCCTCCGTTCACAACATATGATGCGGCACTCGGTGTGGGAAAGAACGCGTGGCTCGTGCAAGTCTACGCAGAGAACCTGACCGACACGCGGGCTGAACTGTATGCAAACTACGCGCAGTGGTACAAAGCCATAACGGTCAGTCGTCCCCGAACCATCGGCTTGCGCTTCAGCTATAAGTTCGGGCAGTAGCTAGCGCGAGCCTCCGCGTTTGCCGTCCCCCAAGGTGACAAGCCGGCTCATCCGAGCCCAGCAGATGCCAACCGGTCCCATCCCAGCGCGATTGGCGTGGGTAACTTTCTGGGTAACTCAAAAAGTCCCACCGCGCTAAGACTTTGATTGAGGACGGATTTACCGTGGAGGTTCGAGTCCTCTCCCGGGCAATCTTATCAAATACTATAGAACATTATTAAGGTAATTAATTGGTGGCGGATTCGCACTTCGGGAGCGCGATTTGGGACAAGCGAATCAAACCGATTCTACGCACTCTCGCCGAGCGAGGTGTGCTACTTGGCCTCCTCGTCCTCTGCCACAAATCGCGTGCCCGTCCTGCGCGTTGTCCTCGAGCAACCTAGACTTGTCGGCGTCCTGTGGTTCTGTGCGCGCGCCACGTTGCAATAGCCGGAGCAGCTCGTGCCCTGCCTCCAACGGCTCGTGCTAATTACCTCGATGAGCTGCGTGAAAGCCGCACGTGCACGGCGGGCGGATTTTGCGCATCAGGGGTCACCATATAACGCACTCTCCCGAATCGGTGCGACTTAGAGGCTTTCGGTAGTCCGTCCGCCCACGCGCTGCCCTCAACACGACATAGACGATCGAACTCGGCCACCTCGGCGATTCCCACCGTCTTAGGCGGCCAATTTCAGCTTGGGCTTGAGTCCGGCCCGCGACGCCAAGCGAACCAGCATGTCCAGGCTGAACTGCCCGATCTTGCCGCGCTTGATATCGGACACCCGAGCCTGCGTGATGCCCAGCG
>WNFW01004012.1_pt1 | contig 10296 bp, 9 predicted proteins | sample 5400131 | NCBI WGS metagenome assembly WNFW01 (sample SAMN13153362, study PRJNA577476) | soil metagenome | isolation source: 20 cm soil or saprolite under grassland replicate 1 | place: USA:California | collected 2016-06-15
GCGATCTCATCGACAGTGAGACCAGCGAAAAATCGCAGCTCAACAATTTGGGCTTGCCGCGGATCCTCCAATTCAAGTTCCTCAAGCGCCTCATCCACTGCAACGATGTTAAGATCGCGTTCAACGCAAAAATCAAGAGCTTCATCCAGGGGCAATCGTACTACTGAGGGTCCGCCTCTTTTGTCACGTGTGCGAGCGATTCCATAGCTAATCAAAATGCGTCGCATCGCCCGCGCTGCGAACGCGATGACATGCGTTTCGCTGCGCCAAGGATGATCCGGGCGTTTGAGTACGCGCAAAAAAGCTTCATGCAGCAAGGCTGTCGGTTGCAGGGTGTGACCCGCACGTTCGCTTCTGAGATATTCTGCGGCTAGACGGCGTAGCTTTTCGTACGTTGCGGCCGGCAACTCAACGGTATCCGAGCTATGGCTTTGATCTCCAGGGGGAGCTGGCGCGTGTTCGGCCTCCACGTACTCGCCTACCATAACGGAGACACTGTAATCTGACGGCGATAACCCGTCCAGTTCGCTAATCGATGAGCCCTTTTTCTCGGATTTGTGGCTTATCCTTATGTGGAGACAACGATTGCCAGAAACTCGCACGCATCTGCTTGGACGACGAACCGTTCTGGATCCGTTCGGGTCATCAGACCGTTTCTGCGACGTACATCTAACGGTCAGCCTTCCGCGCCTCTGCGCCACGCGAGCGGGTTTGATGACACAGCGAAGCCGAAACTGATTGGCATCATAGTATTCGAACAAATGACGGCCGCCGATTTAATTGGGCCAGCGGAGACGTTTTCGCGACCGACTATTCCAACGGACCATGGACGGGACCGCAGTTGCTATCAGGTCGTGACAATTGGGGTCGGCGCGAAGCCTGGGGTGACCGAGTCGGGCATCGTCATAAAGCCACAGATGGATATGCAGCACGCGCCGCCACTCGACACTGTGATTGTGCCCGGTGGCAGTGGAATTCACGATCCGAAACTCAACAACGCCATCGCAAAGTGGCTAAATTGCCGAGCGCCCGGCACAAGACGTATCGCGGCCCTTGGCACTGGTATCTACGCGCTTGCAGCGACCGGTCTGCTCGACGGCCGGCAGGTCGTAACGCACTGGCGCTTCGCCAAAGATGTTGCCTCGCGGTTTCCTAAACTCCGCGTTAATCCCAGAGCCCTCTTCGTAAAAGATGGACTTTTTTATACATGCGCGGGAGGAACCTCGACCGTTGATTTTTCGCTCGCTTTGATTGAGGAGGATTACGGACGGCAGATGGCTTTGAGGCTGGCACGGGAGCTCATTATTCATCTTAAGCGATCCGGCGAAGAGGAGCAGTACTCCGAACCCTTACAGTTTCAGGTTCAATCGTCCGACCGCTTCGCTGACTTGCCTGCCTGGATCCTATCCCATCTCAGCCGCGATCTTTCGGTCGACTCCCTCGCTGAGAGAGCAGGCATGTCACGCCGGAACTTCACGCGTTTATTCAATAAAGCCTTTGGCAAAGCCCCCTCGCAGTTTGTTACCGAAGCCCGTATCAGTGAAGCGCGGCAGCGGGTACTGGTCCCTCGAAACAATCTTGAGAGTATAGCAACCTCGCTTGGCTTCAAAAGTGCGGATGTGTTTAGTAAAGCTTTCGAGCGCCATGTCGGCGTTCGACCATGCACCTATCGTGCTCGACGGAGGACTTCGGCGAAGAAAGTTTTGGTGAAGGTATACCAACAGGGGTTTCACATCAATCGGAGGCCAGCGAGATGACCAGTGGCGTTGTTTCAAATGGCGGGTACATTTCGCGGGCGCGTCGTTATCAGCTTCGGCACAAGCAGGCAGGGCTATGCATGTTGTGGCCCGGTGCCGGCTGTAAATAAAAATTACCGCGCGAAACATGCGGTCGCCGCTCGGGAACAGCAGCGCGCGCGGATGAAATTCAAACGGCGGAATCTGGGGGCCGCGAGCTATTCCTTTTCGAGGACAAACACCTGCGCTATTTGAACTAAAGCGTGAAGGTTTGAATACATGATGAACTGAATAATTAGGCTATGCCTTTATCTTGTCCTGGCGGCGGTGATTCTGTCTGAGATACGGGCGGTTGCATTTCCGGCACGAGAGAGGCCGCCGAGTAAAGCACGGCTCTGTACCCCGTCCTCCGCGGCGCAGGAGACGCACTCGTTTCAAATGGGCAAGGGCTAAACTGGTGAAATTTCGAGGCGAATTTGTATGCCACCGTTACGAAACTGAAGGCGAGATGTTTCTTGCCGGCATTGGATCTGCAGCATTAACCTGCGTTTATCCGACAGCCCTCAGGAGAATATCACTGCGTTGCAACACTGGGATTGAGCGTGGGTCATTGCTGCGGGACTGGCATATCCATGGATAATTTCCATGATCCGTCTCTTTGGCGTTTCCACATCGTGACATAACGACCTTCCTCCGTCGCCAGTTTCCCTTTTTCTGTGTACTCATATTTATATTTCCCGGTCTCATAAGCCGTCTCGCCGTCCAACCATACATTCACCGTAATAATCGAGACCTTGATCGGGCGCGTGACACTTTGCATTGCCTCTTTTTGGCGCTCAAGAATCTGTTGGCGACCTTTGAAAATCCATCCACCTCGGGACAGCATGACGGCATCATCCGTGAAGATGGCCGCGACCATCTCCGGGTCGCCCTTTTCCCAGGCCTCAATCCACTGTGCATTGCCCTTGTCGATCGCACGTTTAGCTTCCGCAAATGTTTCTGGAGCCGCCTCCGGACCGGCCGACGGATTCTTAGCCTGCGAAAAGACAGAGTGGGCCGCTAAAAGGAAGATGATTGTACCGAGAAGAAATCGCTTCATTCTTGAATCTCCGTTTGTTAGACGCACACTATATCGCCGTAAACGCCAGCTAGTAGGACATCGAACCGATAATATGAGCCACGCAGCGAGCATTTTGCCCTATGGCAGAACAAGCGCGAATATTGGCAAAAATGCACAGCCCGTTATACGATGCTGTTATCCGCGCGACTACTTCAGGAAACGGCTGGGAGAAGATTGGGCCAGTTTACTTCAGGCACGGTCGCCGGGTGCAGTGGAATTTATTGACAGAATTCAAGCATTTACGATTAGCTTTTCACGCACTCGCATTTGTCAGCCATGCAATCACTTGGAGCACGAGGCAAAGATCATCACAAAGGCTCCGAAATACTTCTCATTTCCGCCCCAGGATATGAGAGAGTTTGTCATACTTGATCAGGCCACGCGACCTTTGCCGAATCGTCCCGCGTTAAAGGCGACATATTCGCGCTTACTGCCCGACTATCCCATGCGATTTAACGTCGCTCAGCAATTCGTTCGGAACTTGGAGCGTGGCATTATCTGGGCTGATTATTCGATCCCCTGCGGTTAACTAGAAATTTTCACTCATCGGATTTTGCTGCGCCGCAAAAATCACAACTTTCGATCTGCTTCGCTGAACGCAATCGTACGCTCGACATTGCCGGTTGAATCCAAAAAAATGCAAATCTCACCTGAGCGAAAACTGGCGCGGTTCTGCGCATAAGTTAAGCGCCTGATCTTTCTGCAAAAAGACAGGCTCGACGCCGGGCGCTTCAAAAACTTTCCAGCCGTGACGGTGCGGTCGTCGATGAAGACATTGCCAAAATCAAGTGTTTGACTTCGCGACGAGCCACCTGACGGCAGCCTCCTGTGGGGTGGAGACGCGCCAGTGAAACTACAAAGCTGACGCGCCCCCACTGGAATTCAGGCTACCCGACTCGCCACTCCCGAGGTCAATCACAAAATTATGGATAATCGCTGTCCAGCTGTTTTTGGGGAACTTCGTTCTGCCGTTTCCGTAGAACGAGGTGAGAGATGGAAACGATTCTAGCAGGGAAACGTCAACCATCTCCGACCACTAAAAAAAGAAAGCCGCCGATGAAAGCGAAAAGCTCACGTTTTGATAGTTTGGTCGCTCGTTACTATCCCGCTGTTTACAGCTTCGCTTCTCGATTGACCGATGACCCTCGCGAGGCGGTTGCGCTCACGCGAAACGCGTTTCGCAGTGCGCAAAAACAACTGTGTAGCCTGCGCGACCAAACGGCAGTCGCGACGATCTTAGTATCAGCAGTCATCCGGGCAGGTCTGGCCGCCGGCTAAGGACTTTTGCAACTCTACGAAGGTTTCGGCCTGTTTACCCACATGAAATCCGCTTTACTTGCTGCAATTTTTGCGATCACCGGAGGGGTTGCGATTTTGCTCGCCGTTCCCGCCGAAGAAAAAGCTCCGGTTGTTAAATTCAGTCCGGGTAAGTGGACTGAGGATGCGCCGGTGGTACCTCAAATAGAGGAGGACGCTCAGGTAGTTCCTGAACCTTTGGAGCAATATTCAGTCACCCAGGCGAAGACGAAGACTGAAAAACAGGTGCCGCGTCGCCACGAGCATGTCGCCCGCCCGCGTCCAAACTTCTTCGAGAAATTAGTTGTCGATTTCATCAACCTCCAAAAAGATCAGCCGGCGAAATACCTGTGGCGGCGCGGTGAGTAAAAAAGTTTTGGAGCACGATTTCAGTCCCCGCTAATGCGACAATAGAATACCGCGCCAACGGATTGCTTGATCTTTCCCGGGAATACAGGCTCAACGCCCGGTGCTTCAAAAACTTTCCAGCCCCAATCGTGCGGTTTGATTTCAATCAATGTCATCGCACCGGGCCAGCGGTTGACTGCATCGCGAGGTTAGATCGTTTTGACCGCCCAAGTGACTATGAAGAGGCCAATCAATCCACCCGTGATGATCCCACTCGGAACCACGTATGGGGCGTCGCCCGATTTCGGACCTCTCTTCGCAAGATAAATTACGAGACTGAAGGCCAGACCGTAGAGCGCGCCGGTGACCATCGCGGACCACCATCGGGTAGTTGCGGCTAAGGAAAAGCCTGTAAGAAGCGCAACCAGTACGCCTTTCAACGTAGCCGCAAAAAGGATCTGCCATTTGTATGGCTCCTTGGGCTCAAAAAAAATGCCCACACCGTCCAAAGCGCCGAGCACCGCACCAATGACTGCTACGGCGAGGAAATTCATGAGTCGGTGCCCCGCTGTAGACGCTTCAGACAACTCATGATAGGCGTGAAATCATGCGATCTAACGAGAACAAGATGAGCTGCCGCGAGTGGGGGCGCGCGTCGCTGGGGATTGGCAGGTTGAACCCATGCAAAGCTGGATAGTACGGCGGCTCGCCGTCAGCTGCAGCGCATGGTTAGGCACCATCATATTCATCTCTCCGGAAATACATAGACATGGTCGCCCGGCTTCCAGTCTTTGGGGTGCCAGTCCTCATATCGCCCCTGAGCATCTCCTGGTCCTCCGGAACTGCCGCGGAAAACGAGTATTGGCCGCGATGGCTCGTCAGCGCGGCGGGCAGCAAGGAAACGCTCACCGTGAAAAAATGGGCGACCTAGAATCCTTTCGAGCTCGGATGCCTTGAAATCGAAATAGCGCCCGTCTGATTGTTCCTTCGTCTTGGCTTTAATGTCGAGTACGGTCAGCCACGGGGCCGGTGTTGCGGTAAACGTAGGAGATGGCACTGGCGTCGGGGAGCCGTCGTCACCGCCGTGACGTTGATGGAGAAACAGCGCCAAAAGTCCGGTGATCGCTACGATCAGGGCGGCTAACTTTGCGAGAATACCCGGAAGGGTGCTCCAGAAAGATTGCGATTTCTCTGGCGGCGGCTGAGACTTGGCGTTCATTGGGCCTAACTATAATTAGACGGCATTCTGCAATCCATTTCTTGCCGCATAGAGGTACTTTGCGTCAAAACGCTGCAAGACGGCAAGTCCTCTTTCGGGCCGGCTCCCCCGTAAACCGCCCAAGTTGCTTGGCAAAACTCACCACTCTTTGAACTTGCCTGCTTGCTCGTGAGCAAAAGAGGCACAGTCCGTCGCGTGAAGTACTGGTAGATCATCGCTGGCAAACTCAGCAAGATTGGCACGTCACCCGATTAACGCTTACCACGGTTGGCTCAGCTTTTCCTCGAGGTCACGTCGCCCGAGAACCTGAGAGCACAATTCCCATCGGTCCTTGTCGAGATCGATCGTTTCCTTGTAGCGCAGCTCGAAGACGTCCTGCGCCTTTTTACGGAGGTGGATGTACTCGTCCATCATTTGATTGAGCTTTTCCTCGCTCTCAATCCAGTCGTCTTCAATGGTATCTGGCAGACCGCCGAAGATGTCGAACTTGTACGGGAGTCGAACCCAATTTCGCTGTTTCGTAAAACTGCGCGATTTCGACGGAAACTTGCGCAAATCAGCGCGTTAACTGTTCTTCCGAAGAACGGGCGGCTTGCACGATTTGCGCAAATAAACGCACTCTGACTGTCCGATTTTGTCCGAAAAGACGTGCTCTCGCCCTGTTCCTGGAAAAGCCGAGAGCCCTCGGCGCGCGCGTGGAATGGTCTAATGTTTCCCGGTGAACCGTCGCTCTTGAAATTGATGGCGGCTGAGAAGTTGCCATACGAAAAACTCACGAAGGCGGCTTAATAGCGCCTAATTCGCTAACTGGCCGTCCTCCGCGTTCCTTAAGTAGATCAACGGTCCACTTATAAGTGTCTGTTGCGTCATAAAACTTGGCTCCACGTCCGCGTGCCCACTTCAATAAATTCAACCACTCCGATTGAGGGATGACCGTCATAATAATTCCAAATGGATGTTCGTGTTTATCTGAAACGAGTCGGTCGCACAGACGAACCACGTCATCGTTAGACCGAAATTCATCAATCTTGTGTTCTTGCAAAGCGTAAAGTGGATAATGTCCGTTTCTTATCCATTCCACGATTGAGTAATACGTTTCATCAAATTCTTTGGCTTCCGAGTCTTGCAATTTCTTAAGCGTTTCACGCGCTTCCACAAGCTTACCCTCTGCCTCTAGATTCATCTGCTTCGGGGTGGCGTACAAAAAGTAAAATAGGAATATGCAGACGAAAATTATCGCGTTTGCGCAGATGCCGAATCCCAAGCTTACAAGCGCCTCTTTCATATCGAATCCAGATTTGCCGGTGAAAAGACGTTGTAAATAAATGGCGACTGCTGCCGCGATAATTCCGATAACGAACGTGAAGAACGGTGCTCCAAACACGAGATCGCAGGTGTCTTTCCACGAGCGCCGACAAAGCATTCGGTTATAAGACATTCAGTTAGCCTAAACCTTTCCCGCCCAACAACGCCCGCTGAGTCATTGTCACGGTTGCGAACACTCGCATGGCGCGAGGTCGCACTTCGTAAACGTGCTGTGAGTTGGTCATCGTGCCCGGGCCAGCGGTTAGCCGCAGTGATGGGTCAGGCGAAAAGTTATCATCCGAGGTGACGCTTCGCTTCCTCCTTGAGCACTTCGAGTACTAATCCAAATGTCCATGAACCGCCTTTCCGATTCGTCGTTTGGTGGCGTTCCAGACGTTATCACTGCGAGCCGCATTTAAGAAGTCATGACCGACCCAGGTGAGTTTGGAGATAACGAAAATGCCGCCACCTTCTGCTTCCGCATCCGTCTGCGCTTCTCCCTCAATGAGACCGGCATTAATCATGAGTTCAAGGTGCTCGACGACTTCGATTGGAGTGTTTTTAAAGCTTCCGCTGAAAGTCGTCAAAGGTTGCCCAGCCGGTTGCGCCTCGATCAACACGAGCAGCTTTCGAACAGTATCCAGGTTGCGCTTCATTTGCGGTGATGGTTTGTGTTGTTGATTTAAGGCACTGTGAATCCGCCATCGAGCGCGAGCGCCTGGCCGGTAGTCCACGTCGCGTCGCGACAGAGCCAGAGAACGGCGGATGCGATTTCTTCCGGCGTACCGCTGCGGCCCATCGGGTGCATGCTCTCGATGTTGTGCGCCAAGTTCGGGTCTTTACTGACGAAACGCTCGTACATCTCGGTGTGAACGGCGCCAGGACAAACCGCGTTTACGCGCACGCCTGACTTGGCGTACTCGAGCGCGGCTGATTTCGTCAGTCCGAGAACAGCGTGCTTGCTTGCGATGTAAAGCTCCAACTGCGCCATGCCGACAAGACCAGCCACAGACGAATTGTTGACGACGCACCCGTCGCCGGATTTCTCGATGAGCGGTAGTTCATGTTTCAGGCAAAGCCAGACGCCCATGACGTTCACGTCGATGATGCGCCGGTAGTCCTCCAAAGTCTGCTCGACCAAAGGGGTCGGGACCTGCTCGACGCCGGCGTTGTTGAAAGCGAAGTGTAATCCGCCAAGCGTCTCGGCTGTTTTGGCGAGCGCGGTGCGAATGGTTGTCTCGTCGGTTACGTCACCGGCGAAATCGAGCGCTTTTACGCCCAACTTCTCGATCTTAGCCCGCGCGGCCGCGTTCTCGTCACGTCGCCGGCTCAGAATTGCGACGTTGGCTCCTTCTTTGGCGAAGAGCAACGCGGTAGCGAGCCCGATGCCGCTGTTTCCCCCAGTGATGAAAATGGTTTTGTTATTCATGATTGCGACGGTACGATGCTGGCGTAATCTCGCAATCGTCGGCGGAAAATGGAAAACCGATCATTCTTTGGCATCTTGGCGAGGACGGTGTTCGCTGTTTTCTGGAGTTGCAGCGCCTCATTCCGGGAATTACGCGCAAGATGTTGACGCAACATCTGCGCGAACTGGAGGGCGACGGCGTTGTGGTCTGATATGCGTGTCGTCAATACGTCTATCTAAGCGCCCAGATTCCCTGTTCGTGAGCATTGGCGGACAAGGGTGGATTTCCCTGAATTTGTTATGCGAAGCTGTTATGCAAGGGCAGCTCGCTGCCGGTTTTACGAGGGAAGCGACCCTAACGGGATTCGAACCCGTGTTACCGCCGTGAAAGGGCGGTGTCCTGGGCCTCTAGACGATAGGGTCACAAAAGCGCGGGCAATATCGAATTGCTGCTCTTGGACGCAAGGCAAATTGCCAGCGAGACCTATTCTTACTCTTTCGCTGCTTTCCGTCCGGAACGAAGGTCGGCGATCAACGCTGCGGCGCGTGCAGTCGCGCCGCGGTGCTGGTTTAATACTTCGCGCGCGCTTTGGACGAGTCGCTGGCGAGTTTCGCTATCGCGGAGGAGATTGTCCACCGCCCTTTCAAGTGAGTCGATATCGCTGACCTGAATCGCGCCGTTCTTCGAGACGAGCGTTTTAGAAAGTGTCGCGAAGTTTTCCATGTGCGGACCAAATATAACCGGTTTGCCCGCTAGAATCGGCTCGACGGGATTTTGTCCACCGTGCGCAGTCAGACTTTTTCCAATAAACACAACCGTAGCGATCCTGTACCAACGTTGAAGCTCACCAGTTCTATCGAGAAGCACACAATCTGCCTTCGTTTCGTTATCACCCGCCACTCGGCTTGCGACGCGGACATCAAGCGATAAAGCCTCAAGCTGTGCCCGGATTTGTTGCACGCGTTCGACATGACGTGGCGCAATGAACAAGCACAATGACGGAAATTTCTGGCGCAAGTTCAGAAAAGCTTTCGTGAGAATTTCCTCTTCCCCGCGGTGAGTGCTGCCGCCGAAGAGAACCGGGCGTTCCAGACTCAGGACAGGCAAGACGTACCTTGGGGACGTGGCGACAACTCCGCCGGGTCCCTGAGCCTCCGCAGTATAATCAAAATCAGCGGGATCATATTTGATGCTGCCAGTGTACTTAATCCGGCTGCGCTCCACACCGAGCCGATGCCATCGATCGACGTCCTCTGGTTCTTGCACGCAAACCAAATCGAGAAGCCGGAACGTCGGTGCGACGAGAAATTGAAACCGGCGGAATCTTCGCTCAGATCGCGGCGATAACCGCGCATTGACCAGAACGAGTGGAATGCGACGCGCATGCGCTTCGGCAGCCAGATTGGGCCAAATCTCTGCTTCGACGAGAACGATTCTCGCCGGACGAATGACGGAAAACGCGCGTCGCATGACTGGCCAAAAATCGAGCGGCGTGTACATGACCTCAATCCGAGGCGGAGCGTTTTTGTTTGCGAATGCGAATCCGGTTGTGGTCGTCGTGGTCAACACGCAATGCACGTCCGGTTCGAGCGTTCGCAACTGTTGGATCAGTTTGAGAGCAATCATGACTTCGCCAACGCTGACCGCGTGCAGCCATGTCGATCTTTTCTCGCGACCGCGGGACAGTCGCGCGCGCAGGTCGCGGTCGTATATCCCGAGGCGCTGGCCGAATTTTTCGCGGTAACCGCCGCGGCGAACCATTTTCAGCAGATAGCCGGGCAAGAAGAACAGAAGCCCGATAGGCCAAAACAAATTGTAAACGAAGCGAATCACTGATGGATTGCAGATTGCGTATTGGTCCGA
>WNFW01004013.1_pt1 | contig 10296 bp, 8 predicted proteins | sample 5400131 | NCBI WGS metagenome assembly WNFW01 (sample SAMN13153362, study PRJNA577476) | soil metagenome | isolation source: 20 cm soil or saprolite under grassland replicate 1 | place: USA:California | collected 2016-06-15
CTCCTGTCCGCGACTCGCTGGACCTGGCCATCCAAATTGCCGGTGGCCTGAGCGCGGCTCACGCGAAGCACATCGTCCACCGCGATGTTAAACCGTCCAACATCATCATCACAAAAGACAATGTAGCTAAAATTGTGGACTTTGGGCTCGCCCGCGTCGTGGCCAGCGCTAGCGCCACGCAAAGTCTCTCGTCGACCGGGACCCTCCCCTACATGGCTCCCGAGCAAATTCTCGGCGAAACGATTGATCAGCGCTCCGACATTTGGTCTCTGGGCGTAATTCTTGTGCAGATGCTCGCCGGGAGCCATCCGTTCATGCGGCCGAATACAGGAGCAATGACCTTCGCCATTCTGAATCAGGCGCCGGCGGCAGTGGACCTGGCTCCGGCTGTCTTGCAACCAGTCATTTACCGAGCTCTTTCCAAAAAGCCGGAGAGCCGGTATCCCACGTCAGACGAAATGCTCCGCGCTCTGGAAGCGGCGCGTGCTCAGATTACCTCGACCCCGTCCTGGCCTGAGGAAACGACACTCCGCTCGATCGGCGCAAGAAACCTAAAACAGTATGCCGAGAACGCGTCCAGCCCGCGGTGGACCACGGGCACGCCGAAGAAAACCCGACGGCGGTGGGCCGCTTCGCTTGGCATCGTCTTGGTTGCCGTGCTGGTTTTCTTTCTTCCATCAATTCGCGAGCGCTTCGTGGGGCTTGCCTATGCGGGCAGCGAGAAACACATTGCGGTTCTTCCGTTTGCCAGCACGGGAAACGATCCCGACTATCAGCCGGTCGCCGAAGGCCTGATGGACTCGATGACCAACGAGCTGTCGAACTTGGAGGCCGCGCAGAAATCGCTTTGGGTTGTGCCCGCGAGCGTGGTGCGCGAGAGGAAAGTGAACGATCCTACGTCAGCCTTTCACGAGCTCGGCGCCACCATGGTCGTGCAGGGAACGGTTGAGCGCAAAGGCCAGAATTTGCGGCTGACCGTGGTCCTGATTGACGCGAAGCGCCTCCGGCAGATCGGTTCGATACAGCTCGAGGACGACCGTGGCGACCTCGGCGCTCTTCAAGATCAGGCCGTCACTCGTCTCGCCCGCTTAATGAAAGTCAATGCGTCCGAGACCGCCCCCTCGCCTTCCGGCAGCGTAACGCCAAGCGTCTATGAGGCGTACCTCAAAGCCTTGGGATATATGCAGCGCTATGACAAGCCCGGCAATCTCGACCTGGCCATTGCTGCGCTCAATTCGGCAGTAGAAAAGGACCCGCGTTTTGCTTTGGGTTACGCGACACTCGGGGATGCCTATCGCCTGAAATTCCAGACCGATCACCATCCCGCATGGATTGATCAAGCTCTGTCAAATTGCCGAACCGCCATCGCGATCGATGCGCACCTGCCTGCGGTTCACGTGACAATGGGGCTGCTCAACACGACGCTCGGAAAGAACGACTTGGCGCTGCAGGGATTCCAAAAGGCCCTCGACATCAATCCGCGAGATGCCGCCGCCCTGACCGGCATGGCCGGAGTCTACGAGAGCACCGGCAAAATTGCCGACGCCGAAGCCAATTACAAGCGTGCCATTGCGCTTCGACCCGACTACTGGGAAGGCTACAACGCCCTCGGCGACTTCTACGACCGTCAGAAGCGCGTACAAGATTCCATCGCGCAATTTCAGGAAGTCATCAAACTGACCCCCGACAATATCAGCGCATACAACAATCTCGGCATCGAGTATATGGAGCTCAGCGATTCCAAATCCGATGCTGCTGCCGAGGCCGCTTTTCAGAAATCCCTTCAACTCGCGCCGAATTATCAGGCTTACGCCAACTTGGGCTGGTTGTACATGAATCAAAAGCGCTACGCCGAATCCGCCGCGGCCACTCGCAAAGCCCTGGAGCTCAACGACAAAGATTGGCGCGTTTGGGCCAATCTGCAGCAGGCCTACATTTGGCTCAAGGATGACGAAAAGATGCGCCCGGCACGCGCCAGGACGCTCAACCTTCTCGAGCAATACACCGCGTTGAATTCCCAGGAAGCGCCCGTTCTGTCCATGCTCAGCACCTACTACGCGGAAGACAAACTTCGCGAAAAGGCCGTCGCCACAGCGAACGCGGCCCTCCACATCGCGCCCAAAGACCCCTGGGTCCTCGCGGACATTGCCGAGACCTATGACCGTCTTGGCGATCGCCGCCGCGCCATCCAATATGCGCAGCAGAGCCTCAAGAACGGATATACTCTGTCCGACCTTCAGCGCCGCCCCGCCCTTTTGGGGCTCCTCGCTGATCCGAATTTCACTCCCCGCGGAATGCGGTAAAGCTTCGAAAGGAGAATCATCGTGGCTACACCCGGCACTGCACGCGCAAAAGAAAGAGAACTTCCTCGGTCCGCAACCATTACCATCCGCAAGCAAACCCCCAAACCTCAAGGCGAAGTCGAGGTAACCCCGAACAACGGCAGGATTCACTTCAAGAACAAAGATGAGAGGGCCTATCGGCTACGTTTTTTCAGCGAGAATACGGAATTCAGTCACGGCATTGACATGCTGCTTCCCGCCAAGGGAAATCTCACGGTGCTGATCAAGGCGGGCGATGAGTGGCATTTCACCGTGTTTAATGTTGGAAAGGCCATGAACGGCATCGGCGGCGGCCCCATCCGGAACTGAGCCCACGGCCTTCGGAACTCTTCGGCAATGGAACTGTCAGCGCGACGCTGTTTCTATGCTCCGAGCAATCCAGCGCCATGACCGAGCAGTTGATTAGCGTCCTCGATGGGGGCGCATTCTACTGAACCGCCAACAATAGCTTCCTAGCCTTCAAATCTCGCAATCGATCGCTTTGCTCTGCCGGATGACTCCGCGTTCATCGGTGACCGCAGCATATCCGCAGGACTTGTCTGTAAGATCTTCCAGGAGCAGGTCGTAGCCTTTTCCATCTGCAGTGACGTCCAGACGCAAACTCCATCCAGGAAGGATTTCTGGAGCTGGCCCAGGACGGCTGTTGAGTTGTAAGCCAATCTGAGAGCCCCAACGCGTGAGGTACTGAGAAAAGTCGGTCGTGGTCCGCAATACGTCCCAAGAAACATAGGAGCCCTGCTTGGCTTTTGGTTCTACCTCCGCGGTGTTAATAATCCGGAGTAAGCCAACCGCAAACTGATGCCGCAATCGCTCTTGGTCCTGCGGTGAACCTGAGGCGTGTTGCTGGCTTCTGGCGGAAAATGGCAGGTCAAATAGTACGATGGCAACGGCAGCGCATAAAAGGTGGCGTAGTTTCTTCATGATTCCTCCCCTTTGGTCCCGGTGAGGGCTTCTGCGCACAAGTATATGCCACTAGTAGATCGGCAGGGGTCGTGTTGCGAAGGTGTGAATCATAGTCATGCGACCGCCTTGGCCGGGCCATTATCTCAAGTCATTCTTGTAGACTGCGCCGCCCTTCATCACGAACTTCACTTTCTGCAATTCTGTAATGTCTTTCAGCGGATCGCCGGAGACGGCCACGAGGTCCGCCCATTTTCCTGCTTCGATGGTTCCCGCTTTGTCGCTCCAACCGAGCAGCTCCGCAGCCACTGACGTACCGGTTCGAATTGCTTGCATCGGCGTCATGCCATACTGCACGTAGTATTCAAACTCCTTCGCTTGATTCACTTTTTTCCAGTCGAAGCCGCCGGCATCCGTGCCCAGCGCGATTTTCACGCCTTTCTTGATGGCCTTCGAAAAATTCTCTTTCTGCAAATCGGCCATCTTCTGCCAGTTCCCGCCGCGGCCCGGTGCGACGTACAAGCCGACCGCGAGTGTCGGCACCCAGTAAATTCCCTTGCGCGCCATCTCCTCCATCAGCGCATCCGTTAACCCGTCCCCGTGCTCGATGGTATCCACTCCGGCACGCATCGCGGCGGCAATGCCATCGCTGCCGATGGCGTGCGCCGCCACTTTCTTCCCCAGCCGATGCGTTTCCTCCACAATCGCCTTCGCTTCCTCATCCGTGAAGTTCACCATGCTGTGGAGCACGCCGTCGGGCTCAAAATGGTAGCGGCGGTCCGAGTAATACTTGATCCAATCCGCGCCATACATTGCCTGCTCGCGCACGGCCTTGCGCGCCCCGTCCACACCGTCGACATATTGCACGCCCGTGGGCACTTTCAGCTCCCACGAATAGCCCAGTAGCGGATACATTCCCGTAGGCGTCATCGCGCGCGTGGACACTTGCATGCGCGGGCCGGGCACTTCGCCTTTGGCGATAGCCGTCTTGACGTCCACGTCCGCGTACATGGCGCCTTCTGTTTCCAGATCGCGCATCGCCGTGAATCCGTGGGACAGCGCAATTTGGGCGTTGCGGGCGGCGAGAATGGCGCGGTAGGGAATCGATTGCTTTAGTAATTGCTCGTCATACTCTTCCGCGGTGACGTCGCCCTGCAGCAGGACGTGCGTGTGCACGTCCATGAATCCCGGCAGCACCGTCGCTTTCGAAAGATCAATCACTTCCGCGCCCGCGGGAGCGCTCCCGCCCGGCGTAACCGATACAATCTTGTCCCCTTCAATCAAAATGAGCGGGTTCTCCACGGGCTTGTCGCTCTTCCCATCGATCAGTCTGCCGGCGCGGATGGCAACCCGCTGCGGCGTCTGTGCAGTGATGAAAACCGGAATCAGCAGGCTCGACAAAACGAAAACAAAAAAGCGGCGCATGGAAACTTCCTCCTTCGGACCCGCAAGCCTATCAAAGACTCTCCCATTCGTCGCCTCCCAAAAGTGTCTTGGCCACAGTGCGATTCGACGCAGCCGTGACTCGGACCAGAAACTCGGGAAGGATTCGACAACGAAGCGGTGTTCGGCTAGTATCAGCGCGTTAGCCGTCAAGGGAGCGCCCGATCTCCCGGTGAAACAAGCCGCTCTGATTGCCATGAGAAATCTTGACGGCATTTCCAGGGTGAAGCCGTGAGCCAATCCTCGGTTGCGAAAACCCCTGATAGTTTAGTCAGAGAAGAATCGCGCCGCAGCACGCGCATTGACCGCTCCGTTCCGATGATTGTCTTCGGGCAAAACCGCATAGGCGAACCGTTCGTGGAGAGAACCGTTTCCACCAGCATCAACCTGCATGGCTGCCGTTACCCTTCGCGGCACGATTATGGCGTGGGGACCTGGGTCACACTGCAAGTCGTCGGCCTGAATGTGGAGCCCAAGCCGCCGGCGGTTCGGGCCAGAGTACGCTCCGTTCATGCGTCGCAAAGCACGCGTGAATTGCAGCAGGTGGGCGTGGAACTGGAAGTTCCCGCGAATGTCTGGGGCATTTCCGCGCCGCCGCAGGACTGGCTGGGTTTCGGAGAAACCACAACCTCGCTGCCACAGTTCTCTGCCGCGGAACCGGAGGCCCCCGCCCCGGCGATCGCCACTGAACCAGCGGAGACAGAAGAACCGCCGTCAACACTCGAACACAAGCTGGCCGAAGTTGCCACTTTTCCTTCTCCCTCGCTCGTTGCGTCGAAGCCTCCAGCTCCCGTGTTTGCCGAAGCACCCAAAACGCAACGCATCGTCGTCACTCCGGATGGGCTCATCAACGCGATTCAAGGAAAGCTGCAACAGGCCGCTGAGAAAGCCGTGCAAACCGCCGTCGCAAAACAATTGGACGAAGCCGTGCGCAACGCCGTGGCTGCCATTGACGATATCCGGCAGTCCAGCATTCGCGAAGTTCAAGAGCTTTTCCCCACACGCGTGCAAGCCGCCACGACCGGCTTGGCCACAAGAGACGAGATCGCCGCGGTCATCGCCTCGCAGTGGAAAGAAGAGATGGACAAATACCGCAGCCACGCCGAAGAGTTGACCCAGAAGCTGGCAAACCAGGCTGCGGAATTGAAACGCGAACTGGACCGCTGCCAGGAGTTTCTTGGAAAAATGAGCAGTGAAGTGGAACCCCAGGTTCACGCGCGGCTCAACGAAGCGGTTGCGCGCGCGGCTTCAGAATTCGATGGGGCAGCCGCCCGGACTGTGGACCGGCGCTACGAGCGGCTCCTGGAGAGCACGCAGTCCGTCATGCAGGAGGCGCTGCTGAAACTGGACGCGCGCTCGGCGGAAGTGCAAGCCTTGGTGCAGGGCGCCGTTAACTCCACCCTTGCGGCGCTCGAGCGGCAGGCCGAATCGCAAATGAATACCATTCTCAGCGAAACGAAGGACCGCGCTGCATCGGCGCTCTCCTCGCTCGATGCGGAGAACCGCGCGGCTTGCGAGGCGCGCCGCCAGGCCCTTGAAGCCGAAGTTGCCCGTTCCGCCGAACGCTCCACCGAGCAATTCCGCAAGGGCATGAAGGCGTTTCTCTACTCCTGCCTCGTTGCGGCCGTTAGCGCCGTGGACGAACACTCGAAATCAACTCTGGAGGGTCTCACCAAAGACAATGGAAAATCGCTGCATGAAGTCCACGAGAATGGCGGCGACGCGGCGAGTCCCGAGGGTCCGGAGATCCTCCCCGCTCCCGATAGCGATCCCTTCACGCATTAGGCAGTGAGGATTCCATCCAAAAAAAAGAGCCAGCCGCTTTCTCAAGGCGGCTGGCCTTTTCTCTTTCCCTGATTGCAGAACGTTGGTTACTCCTGAAGGAGGCAAGAATAACAGTTCTGCGTGTGTGCTCTGGCTGGAACTCGAAACTCGATTTCTCAGCTCGCTGGCTGCGCCGGACCCGGCCGCCGGAACGGCCGGCGCGCCATCTCTTCGACGCTGTAGATCCCATGCCGTACGGCCACCATCACGGGGTGACGGCTGTCTGCAACACGATCCACCGTTACTGCCCAAACTCTGTGCAGCGTGTACAGGCTGACAACAATTGAGGCAAGCGCTAGAAACCCCATTGCAAAAAGCGCAAATGCCGCCAGCAGTTCGCGCACGAAGTACATTTGCAGCGCAGCGATGCTACCCAGCAGCCACCACATCCACTTCCGGCTTTTATCCCTGTTCTTCATTTTTTCCTGATTCGCACCCGAGCTCATCGAATGTACCCACGCCCGGTTTCCTCGAAGCTGCTCATGTCGCTTACATTGGATGCTACAACCTGCCCTAACGGGCATGTCCTCAATACCTGCACCATTAGACACCTTGGATAGCACAGAAATCGATGGTACAGAAGTCACATTTTAGGCCCCAAACGAGTCTCCTAGTACCGGCGCTTTCAGCGCTTTTTCTATGTAAGACGCTGAAACAAAATCTCTTACGTGAGTATACACTTTCGCCATGATTTTCGCCTGGTTTTCCCTGTACCTCCTGTGGGGAACCTGACCTATCGTACAGGGGGTCTCGCAGCCACTCTTGGTAGTGACTCCTACCCTTCGGGCGTATCATCGCCGACCCGAGAACTGGGCAGACAAGAGCCCGCTGGGCGCGGATGGCTAGAGCGAAGCAACGAATTTGCGAAGTGCAAGGTGCTAGGTGTGCTTGAGCGTTCAAAACCGCGCGCTGCTGCGAAGGCGGATCCGGAGAACGACTGGCGTCAATTTCCCTTCAGCGCATATCCCAAGTCAAAGGGCAACTTGCCGTCAACGCGGAGAACTTTCACCGAGCTATTGATGGAGTAGACGTCGATGATTCCCGCGGCCCCCGGCGTCGCTCCCACGGTGCGCAGCAAGTCCTCGTCATTCTCCACCATCTTTACGGTCAGCCGCGATTCGTTCAGCTTTGCGATGATGGCCTTGATTTCGCCAGGCGGGGCGTCAAATAGCTTTTGCGCGGCCACGTGCATGTCCGGAGACTCCGGATCCTTCATCACCAAAGTGAAAGCCTTGCCGTCAGGCCAAGCCTTCTGAACGCCTTTGCAGAGCTTCGACAAATCCGCAAGCGATACATCGGACAGCTTGCTGCCGGCCGAGACAACCACCGCCATGTTCTTGATTCCCGCCATTGCTCCTGCAGCCAGCAGCAGGACGCACCACAACATCGCGGTAGTTCGAAACCCTTTAGCCAATCGATGTGCCTTCATAATCCTCGCTCACGTTGAAGAATTTCCGGCAGTATGTTCATTCGAAGCGCTCCTTGGCAAGCGTCCCTTTCAGGCCGTGTGTCCAACCTGACGCTTCGCCGCATCATCCGTGCGCGGCCACTACGCCCTTAATCCTTCGGTACAACCTGCCCCATAGGGCAGTATCCGCATCGGCCTCTCCTGCGCTACGTTCAGGGACTAGAACTTATCCTAAGTTCAATTCTGGACAGGAAGTGATTCGATATGGCTCGTTTCGCTGCGCGTTGGTTCCTGCTCATCTTTCCCGCGTTTTTTGCCTCCAGTGCGTTGGCGCAGACGGCCGCTCCCCACGCAAAACCGGCCTCTAACCGCGCGGCTACTCACACATCGCCGGTCGCTCCTCTTCCACAGCAACTTTTTGGCGCCATACCTCTTTCCACGAAGTCGGAGGCAGCGCGCAAATCCCTCGAACTTGCCTGGGACAAGTACGAAAACGCCATGTACGAGCCAGCCGCAAACTTGGCTCGTCAGGCCATGCAGAAAGATCCGCAGTCGGCCTTGAGCTATGCCCTGGTTTCCTTCGCGGCTCGCCGCGGCATGCCGGATGCTGCCGCCCTCGCCAAGGCCAAGACCCTTCTTTCCCGCGCGACTCCCGACGAACAGCTCCTGGTCCGCTGGATGACTGCGATCCAGGACCACAACCTTCTTCCCGCCATCGCCAGCATGAACGACCTGTTGAAACGTTATCCCCGCGATAAGCACGTCCTATACCTGACCGGGGAGTGGCTCTTCCTTCAGCAGGATGATGATCGCGCGCGAACCTTGCTGGAAACAGCTTTGCAAGTCGATCCGAATTTCCCCGCGGCCCTCAACCGTCTCGGCTATTTGTACCTTGATTCGAGTAATCCCGATCCCATAAAAGCTGTTGCCTCCTTGAAACGCTATGCGGAAGTGGAACCGTCTTCGCCCAATCCGCAGGATTCTCTCGGTGAAGTCCTGCGGGAAGCAGGTGACGACCAAGGTTCAGTCGAACACTACCACGCGGCTTTGCAAATCGATCCCGCGTACATCAGTTCGCACTATGGACTGGGCAATACGCGCACGCTGATGGGCGATTTTCAGAGCGCGCGCCAGGACTACGACCGCGCCATCACGATGGCGAAGAATCCTCTCGACGAGCTTTACGTCAAGTATCTTCGAGCCCTCGTCTATTTCTGGGAGGGACAGCCGGCGGAAGGCCGCAAAGAGCTTGTCACTCTCGCAAAAGAAGCCGCCGACAAGAAAGAACCAAACTCACAATTTCAAATCGGCATGGGGCAGGCCATGCTCGCCGCCGATGCGCAATCCGAACTCGAACAGCTCAAGTCCCTTTCCGTTTTTCTGGACAAGCCTCTCGCAGGCATGAACGAGTCCGATCGCGGCATTGCGCGTGCCGCGGTTTTGCGCGAACGCGTCCGCGTTCTGGTTCTCCAGGGACAGTCGAGCGAGGTCGCTCCAGCCATCTCCGCACTCGAAGCGCTCGCCACCGCATCGCGTGATCAAGTCATTGGAAGCTACTTCGAATCGGCTCGTGGCTACTTGGCGGCCGCGAAGGGTGATTTTGAAAACGCCGCCGAAGGACTGGAGGCGGATCCGCATTCGCCGCTGGCGCTGCAACAATTGGCGGCAGTCCAGGAAAAGCTGGGAAATGCTGCGGCGGCCCAGGATACTCGTACTGGCCTGAAATATCATCGCAGCTCCGAAGCCGAATGGTTCCTGGCGACGCACAACTTCACAGCCGCGTCAAACTAAACCGTCACGCTTCTGCACGCGAGAGGGTCGGCGAATTTTCCGTTCGGTGCTCAGCGCGCTCCTGTCTTTTCGTCGGCACCCGCTATTTCTTCTTCACCAGTCGCGTGATCCACACCAGGATCACCGCTCCCACAAAGGAAACCACGATCGATCCAATCAATCCGCCTGCGTGGAGGCCCAGTAATCCAAATACCCAGCGACCCACAATTCCGCCCAGAATTCCCAGCAGAATGTCCACCAGAATCCCGTAGCCCCCGCCTTTCATCACTTGTCCCGCCAGCCATCCGGCAATCAAGCCCACGATAATCGCGTAAATCAATCCTTCCATGATTCCCTCCTCTGCCTTACCGCATAAGGATGGAGCCCGTTCGCGTGTCCCTTTTAGAACGCGCCTTGCCGAATGTCAACCGAACGGAATACACTGGAGTCACGCAAAAAAATTCATTGCATGTCCCCGGAGAGAGGATGAGTCTCAAGGTTTGTCGGATAGCCTTGCCTTTGCTTGCCATTGTTGCCCTGGCCGCCGCTTGCTCGAAATTTCAGGCTGACAAAAATACAGCGCCCGTTCCCGAGCAGCCCATCGCGCAT
>WNFW01004015.1_pt1 | contig 10295 bp, 10 predicted proteins | sample 5400131 | NCBI WGS metagenome assembly WNFW01 (sample SAMN13153362, study PRJNA577476) | soil metagenome | isolation source: 20 cm soil or saprolite under grassland replicate 1 | place: USA:California | collected 2016-06-15
TTGGCGCGGCTTGCCGCCGCCGAGTTGGAGGATAGCGGCTTTGCCGAAATTCGGGTGCTCAACGGCGGCACCGCGGCGTGGCGGGCCGCAGGCCTGCCGCTCACGACCGGGCGCGAGGCGATGGCCGATACACCCGATGATTGCTGGCGGCGACCGTACGATCCTTATGCCGCGCCCGATGCGCGCGAGCGTTACTTACGCTGGGAGATCGAGCTGATTCGCCAGATCGAACGCGAAGGCGACACCGGCTTCCGCGTCTCGGCGTGAAGTTTGCGATACACAGCCTAGCGCTTCAGCCGCGTCATTATGCCGCTTCGCCTGTCAGCACTTCGCCATGTTTCGTCATTACAACGGTCGCACCTACGCGCCCGCGGACACCGGGCGCGGTTTGCCGCCCGCTGGTACATTGGGGATTTGCGCATGCCCGACAGCCTGTCGCCGGCAGGTTTTTGGGGAGAACCGCTCCGCCGGCCACCGCTCGACGAGCGCTTTCTGCCGCCGCCCGATTTTACCTGGGGCAGCTTCACCGCCGCCGACGGCACCCTGTTGCGCTGGGGCCATCTGCCGGTCCGTGATGCGCGCATCGAATGCATCATGGTCGGCGGCTTTGGCGAGTTCATCGAGAAGCAATTCGAGACGGTGCGCGATCTCGCCAGCCGCGGCATTGCGGTGTGGTGTCTCGACTGGCGCGGCCAGGGCGGCTCGATGCGGCCGCGCCGGCTGCCGACGCGGCCGCGAGCCCGCAAATTCGAGCAGGATGCGCGTGACCTCGCCGATTTCGCCACTGCCAAGCTGAGCGGAAGCCGACCGCGGCTGCTGCTGGCGCATTCGATGGGCGCGGCGATTGCGCTGTTATGCCTGCGCCGTCATCCGCGCTTGTTCGATGCCGCGATCCTGTCCTCGCCGATGGTCGGGCTCCGCACGGGAAAGCTGCCTCCGACCCTGTTGCGGGTCATCACCCGGCCGGCGCGCGCCGCCGGGCTCGGCGTCTGCTTTATTCCGGGGGCCGGCAAATGGCGGCCGGACCGCATCCCATCACCGGAACGCAGCCCTGTTTCGACCGACGCCGAACGCTGCCGCATCCGCCATGCCTGGTTTTCGGTTGAGCCGGCCTTGCGCCTCGACGAGGCGACCTATGGCTGGGTCGACAGCGCGCTCGCGCTCGTGGCGCGCATCAGGAAGCCGGAATTTCTCGCCGGCATTCGGACGCCGGTCCTGCTAGCGAGCCCGGGGCGAGAGATGGTCGTCTCGCCGGCGGCGCAGCGTCGCGCGGCGCGGCTGTTGCCGGATTGCACGCTGGTCGAATTGCCCCAGTCGAAGCACGACCCGTTCCTCGAGCACGACCGGGTGCGGGCCTATTGGTTTAGCTGCATCGACCGCTTTATCGCCGAGCGCCTCGTCAAGACGGCGCATTGAACGGGTTGAGCGTCCGCGCGCTGCTCGCGGCGGCGCTCCTCGTCCTGCTGGTTCCTGGGTCCTCCGGCGCCGGCCAGCGGGTGACCGTCGATCCCGGCACCTCGCCCTGGGATGCGATCGCCAAGGTGCAGACCAATACCGGTACCCGCTGCACTGGCGCGCTGATCGCGCCGGCCGTCGTGTTGACCGCGGCGCACTGTCTTTACAATCGCCCGACCCGCGCTTTGCTGCAGCCGGTGTCGCTGCATGTCCTTCTCGGTTATCAGCGCTCGGCCTACCGCTGGCACCGGCGGGTCGCTCGGGTCAGGGTCGGTTCCGGTTTTGATGGCGCCAAGGCGCAGCCGCAACGCGCCGACTGGGCCCGGCTCGAACTGGCCGAGCCCATTCCGGCTGCCGTCTCGCCCTTGACGATCGAGACCGAAGCGCCGGCCCCGGGGACGCCGCTTGCGCTCGCCGGTTACAACCAGGACCGGTCGCAGTTGCTGGTCGCCGACACCGATTGCCATGTGATCGCAGCGGTGAGGTCGCCCGATGGCGGCGCGTTTTTCACGCATGATTGCGCCGCGACCCACGGCACCAGCGGCGCGCCGGTGCTCGCGCGGCAGGCCGGCCGCTGGATCATCGCCGGCATCAACATCGCCGCCGGGCGCAATGCCAATCTGGCGCTGGCCGCCTCCGACACCGGTCCGTGAGCCCCACCCGCGCTTGTCGCCGGAAGCAGTACGATCCGCGTCAGTTTCGCGGCGCGTGCTTTGACAGGATCCGCTGCAAGGTGCGGCGGTGCATCTTGAGGCGCCGCGCCGTCTCCGACACGTTGCGCTCGCACAATTCGAAGACCCGCTGGATATGCTCCCAGCGCACCCGGTCAGCCGACATCGGGTCCTCGGGAGGCGTCGGGGTCTCGCCCTCCTGCGCCAACAGCGCCCGCTCGACCGCATCGGCGTCGGCCGGCTTTGGCAGGTAGTCGAGGGCGCCGGCCTTTACCGCCGCGACCGCCGTGGCGATGTTGCCATAACCGGTCAGCATGACGATGCGCGCGCCCGGGCGCGCTGTCCTGACGGCGCTCACGACATCGAGGCCGCTGCCATCGCCAAGCCGCAGATCGACGACGGCAAAAGCGGGGGCCTGCGCCGTCGCCGCGGTAGTGCCGGCGGCGACGCTTTCGGCTGTCGAGACGACAAAGCCGCGCCGTTCCATCGCCCGCGCCAGTCTCTGGCAGAGCGGCGCGTCGTCATCAACGATGAGGAGCGTCCGGTCGCTTTCGGACAGGCCGCGGAGGGGCGCGGCCTCAATGGTATCGGGACCCGCGGGCCGGGTCCGGTCGGTCGTGTTCATCGGGGGCAGCTCTCTTCGTCTGTTTTCAGCAGCCTAGCCGCCTGCGGCATTTTCGGCTGCGGCATTCGATCGCGTTTCCGCCTCCAGATTGGCACGGTTCCAGGAAATGACAACATGCGCGCCGCCTTCGACGAGATTGTCGAAGGTCAGTTCGGCGCCGCTGCGCTCCAAGAGGCTCTGCGCGATAAAGATGCCGAGCCCCATATGGCTGGCCTCGCCGGCTCGGGTCGAGAGGTAGGGCTCGCCGAGACGCCCGAGCAGATGGGCGGGAAAGCCGGGCCCGTCATCGGCCACCTCGACCGTGACGATGGCCGCATCCCAATAGATCGTGACGCTGACCTCGCGCCGGGCGAACTGCACGGCGTTTTGGATAAGGTTGTTGAGCCCGTGCATGATCTCCGGGCTGCGCCGGACCAGCGGCTCGGCTTCCGGCGGCGCAGCGGTTGTCGCGAAAATCAGCCGGACCCGCGGGTCGCGGTAGTTCTCTCCGGCGGCCTCGACTAAGGCCGAGATCGGCAGCCGTTCATAGGGCGAGGCGCTGTCCTCCGCCGGCTGCTGCGTCAACTCGGCGAGGATCCGCCGGCAGCGCTCGCTTTGCGACAGGAGCAATGTCGCGTCTTCGAGATGCGGCGAGTCAGGGGGCAATTCCCGCGCCAATTCCTTGGCGACGACAGCGATCGTCGCGAGCGGGCTGCCGAGCTCATGCGCCGCCGCGGCCGCGAGTCCGCCGACAGCCGAGACCCGCTGCTCGCGCGCCAGGGCAAGCTGGGTCGCCGCGACCGCATCGCGCAATCGGCGCGCCTCCGCGGCGACGCTCCAGGTATAGGAGCTAATAAACACGGTCGCGACGACGAGCGCGGTCCAGATGCCGAGCACGAGTTGCGGCGGAAATTCGGGCGGCGGCCCGCTCCAAGGCAGCGGCACATGCCACAATCCCAGCGCGGTGATGATTGCGACGGCGAAGATCGCCAGCGCGATGACGGGCGGCCGCGACAGAATCGTAGCCGCTACGGTGACCGGAGCCAGGATCAGGATCGCGAATGGGTTTTCGAGGCCGCCGGTCAGGTACAACAGGAGTCCCAGCTGCAGCAGGTCGTAGCCGAGGAAGAATGCGGCCTGCTCCTCGCCGAGCCGGGTCGCGGCCCGGTGGTGAAAGGCGAAGAACAGGTTCAGCGCGGCCGAGCAGGCGACGACCCCGAAGGTCGGCAAGAGCGGCAGCGGGAAATCGAGGATATTGTGCACGACGACGAGCGCCAGCGCCTGGCCGGCCACCGCGACCCAGCGGATCCGGACGAGGCGGCGCAGGCTGATCCGGTCGAAGGCCGGGCGCGGCTCCGGCGGCGTCATCCGGTTTGGTGAATTCACCGGGCGTTCTCCTCCGGCTGGTGCGCAGGGCTTTCTGGACGAGGATAGACCTTCAGCTTGGCGAAAGCCGGCCCCATCCGAGCGCAAGGAACGCGAGCAGTCTAGTGTGGTGGATTTGAAGTTCCCATCATTTCGATGGCAGCCGCGTTTGGGAACTTCAAATCCAAACCGCACTAGATTTCAACGAGTTGCCAGTGTGCTTTCGAATCCGAAATTCGCCCAAGCCAGACCCGAGATACAGCGAATTTCGGATGCGGCACACTAGCGAAGCATAGCGTTCATTCAGCTATGGAACAGGAACGCCATGCGGTTTCGTCAGTAGCCCGCCCGCCTGCGCCGGGCCATATAGGGGCGATGCCCGAGCCCGTCATCCTCGTCGACAACCTGGTCAAGCGCTATGGCACCACGCTGGCGGTGGACGGGATCAGCTTTGCGGTCGGGCGCGGCGTCACGACGGCGCTCCTCGGCGGCAACGGCGCCGGCAAGACGACGACGCTGGCGATTCTGTTGGGCCTGTTGCTGCCAACCTCCGGCTCGGTGCACATCTTTGGCGAGGATGTGCTGCGGCATCGCTACCGTGTGCTGCCGCGGATCAATTTTTCGACCCCCTATGTCGACCTGCCGCACCGCCTGACCGTGCGCCAGAACCTGACGATCTATGCCCGGCTTTATGGGGTGCCGCGCCGCGAGGACCGCATCGCCGCCTTGGCTCAGGACCTTCAGATCGAGCCGTTGCTCGAGCGGCCCGCCGGCAAACTCTCAGCCGGCCAGAAGACCCGGGTCGCGCTCGCCAAGGCATTGCTGAACGAGCCCGAGCTCTTGCTGCTCGACGAGCCGACGGGGTCGCTCGACCCGGACACCGGCGATTGGGTGCGCGGCTATCTCGAGGAATACCGCGCCCGTACCGGCGCGACGATCATGCTCGCCTCGCACAATATGGCGGAGGTCGAGCGGCTTTGCTCGGAGGTCCTGATGATGAAGGCCGGCCGCATCGTCGACCGCGGCAGCCCGCAGGCGCTGATCGACCGCTACGGCCGCACCAACCTCGAAGAGGTGTTCTTGCACATCGCCCGCGCCCGCCCCGAGCTGGAGGCGGCGCAATAATGGCGCGCTCACACCGCGCGATCCGCCATATGGGCGAGACGCATTTTTCGCCGGCCCGCATCTGGGCGATGCTGCTGCGCTATCTCTACATCCTGCGCAGCTCCTGGCCGCGCACGCTGGAACTCTTGTACTGGCCGACCCTGCAGATGCTGATCTGGGGGTTCATGAGCCAGTTCCTCTATCAGAACAGCAGCTATGTCGCGCGCGCCTTTGGCGTGCTGCTGGCGGCGGTGATGCTGTGGGATTTGCTGTTCCGTTCCCAGCTCGGCCTGTCGATCTCATTTCTCGAGGAGATGTGGGCGCGCAATCTCGGGCAATTGTTCGTGACGCCGCTGCGCCCCTATGAGTGGCTCCTGTCGCTGCTCGCGATGAGCGTCATCCGGGTGACGATCGGCGTCGTGCCGGCGGCATTGCTGGCGATCCCGCTGTACAACTATTCGATCTTCGCGATGGGGCTGCCGCTCGTCGCCTTTGTCGTCGTGCTGGCGGCGATGGGCTGGGGCCTCGGCTTGGCGATCTGCGGCGCGATCCTCCGCCACGGCATGGGCGCGGAAAGCATGGCCTGGACCGTCATCTTCGCGATCGCGCCCTTGAGCTGCGTCTATTACCCCGTGACGACGCTGCCGGGCTGGCTCCAGCCGGTGTGCTGGGTGCTTCCCTCAACCTATGTGTTCGAGGGCATGCGCGCGGTGTTGTTCGGCGGCGTCTTCCGCACCGATTTCTTCCTCGAGGCGGTCGCGCTCGACCTCGTCTACATCGCGGTCGGCGCGGCAATCTTCTTTATCGCCTTCCGCGACGCCCGCCACCGCGGTGCCCTCTTACAGATGGGCGAGTAGCCGCCGCCTTTTGCCGCACCAAGTTGCGGCTCGACGGGTCGCGCGCGACGCCTTAGCGTGCGCCGCCGCAAAGGAACCCGTTCGGGAGGAAGGCGAGGATGGCTTCGAGGATCACACGACGGAATTTGCTCAAAGGCGTGGCCGGAGCGGCGTTGGCGGCGAACCTGCCGATGCCGGCGATCGCCCAAAACAAACCGGTCAAGATCGGGCTTCTGACCGTCAAGACCGGGCCGCTGGCGCAGGGCGGCATCCAGATGGAACAGGGCGCCAACCTGTTCCTCAAGGACCGCAACTCGACGATGGCGGGGCGCAAGATCGAACTGATGATCGGCGACACCGGCGGGAATCCGGCGGGCACCAAGACCAAGGCGCAGGAGCTGATCGAGCGCGACGGGGTCGACATGATCTTCGGGCCGCTCGCGGCCTTCGAGCTGCTGGCGATCACCGATTACATTGCGGCGCAGAAGGTGCCGATCCTGAGCCTCGCCGCCGCCGAGGATATGACCCAGCGCAAGCCGAACCCGTATTTCGTGCGCGCTTCCGCTACCTCGGCGCAGAACATGCATCCGCTCGCCGATTACGCCGCGAAGGAGCTCAAATACAAGACCGCGATCACAATCTCCGAGGATTTCGCCTTCGGCTACGAGCAGATGGGCGGGTTTCAGCGGGTGTTTGAGGACGATGGCGGAAAGCTCGTCAAGAAGCTCTGGCCGCCTATCGTGACCCCCGACTACTCACCCTATCTGGCGCAGCTCAGCGGGGTCGATGTGATCGTGCAAGGCTTTGCCGGCTCCAACCCGCTCAAGTTTATGAAACAGTACAAGGATGCCGGCTTGACGCTGCCGGTGCTCGGCGGCGGGCCGGCCTGCGACGACGCGCTGCTGAAGAGCTTTGGCGACGAGGCGATCGGGCTCATCACCGCCACGGCCTACACCTCCGATCTCGACTCGCCGATCAACAAGAAGTTTGTCGAGGGGATGATCCGCGATACCGGCAACACCCCCGGCCTTTACGCCGCCGGCATGTATATCGACGGCATGGTCGCCGAGGCGGCGCTCGAAAAAACCGGCGGCAAGACCGACGACAAGGACAAGATGATCGAGGCGCTTCGGGGCGTGTCGCTGACCGACAGCCCGCGCGGGCCCTTCCATTTCGACCATTTCGGCAATGTCATCGGCAACATCTACATCCGCCGCTGCGAGAAGAAGGACGGCAAGCTGGTCAACACGACGATCAAGACCTATCCCGATGTCAGCCAGTTCTGGACCTATGACGAGAAATGGTTTCTGTCGCAGCCGGTCTACTCGCGCGACTACCCGGCGCTGAAGAGCTGAGGAACAACGGGATTGCTTCATCGCTCCGCTCCTCGCAATGACAGCCTAATTTGGTGTCATTGCGAGCGACGCGAAGCAATCTCGATGCGAGTCATCGCTAAAGCGCGCGTCCGATGAACATCTCGCTGCTGCTGGCCGCGAACAGCATTGCCTTTGGCGGACTCTTATTCCTGTTGTCGGCCGGGTTCGCGCTGATCTTCGGGCTGATGCGGATCCCGAACCTGACGCATGGCTCGCTCTTTATGCTCGGCGCCTATTTCGGTGTGTCGCTGATCGCGCTGGGCCTAAGCTTCTGGCCCGCCGCGATCCTCGCAGCATTCGGCGTCGCGGCGTTCGGCGGCTTGGTCGAACGCCTGCTGCTGCGCCGCCTGCCCGGCAACGAGCTGGCGCAGGTACTCGTCACACTGGGCCTCTCGTTTATGATCGCCGATGCGTGCCTCATGTGGTGGGGCGGCGACCCGATCTCGATCGAGACGCCGAGGGCGTTGCGCGGCGCCACTTTCATCGCAGGCCTCGGTTTCCCGACTTACCGCATCGCGGTCATCGTCGTGGCGGTTGCGTTTGCAGCAGCGCTATGGGGATTGCTCGACCGCACCCGATTGGGCGCGATGATCCGCGCCGGCGTTGATGACCCGGAGATGGCGCGCGTCGTCGGCATCCGCGTCTCGCGGCTGTTCACGATCGTCTTCTGCCTTGGTGCCGGGCTTGCCGGCTTTGCCGGCGTCATCGGCGGGCCGATCCTGTCGGTCTATCCCGGGCTCGACCAGGACATGCTGCCCTTGGCGCTGGTCGTCGTGATCCTTGGCGGCTCGGGCAGCCTTATCGGCTCGTTTGTCGGCAGCTTTGTCGTCGGCTTTCTCTATAATTTCGGCCAGGCGATGCTGCCCGAGCTCGCCTATGTCGTGCTGTTCCTGCCGATGCTGGTCGTGCTGGTATTGCGGCCGCAGGGCCTGTTCGGCCGGGCCGCCCCATGAAGCGTCTTGCGCTCGCCGCCGCGCTCATTCTCCTCGCGACGGTGCCGTTCTGGATCGGCAACAGCTATTACACAAATATCGCGGCGCAAATCTTGTTGTACGCGGTGTTTGCGCTCGGGCTCAACGTGCTGGTCGGCTATGCCGGACTTGTCTCGCTCGGCCATGCCGCGCTGTTCGGCATCGCCGCTTATGCCGGCGCGCTTTTTATCAATGCCGGCGCCGGCCATCTCCTCGCCATCCTGGGAGCGCTCGGGGTGACGCTGGTGGCATCGGCCGCTTTTGCGGTACTGGCGCTGCGCGGAACGGGCCTCGGCTTTGTGATGATCACGGTCGCCTTGGGCCAGATCGTCTGGGGCGTCGCCTATCGCTGGATCAGCATCACCAACGGCGATAACGGTGTCTCGGTCGCGACCCGCCCGGCGCCGTTCGGCCTCTCGCTCGCGACCGCGCCCGGATTTTACTGGGCGACGCTGATCGTCTTTCTCGTCACCCTCGGCGCGATCGCCGTCTTCGCCGCCTCGCCGTTCGGTACCGGCCTGCGCGGCACCCGCGACCAGCCGCGCCGCATGAACGCGCTCGGCTACAATGTCTGGCTGATCCGTTTTCTGGCGTTTCTGTTCTCGGGCTTGTGGAGCGGCGTCGCCGGCATGCTCTTCCTCTACTACAACCAGTTCGTCAGCCCGCAAGTTGTCGCCCTCACGTCATCGGCCGAGGTATTGCTGATGGTGATCTCCGGCGGCACCGGCACCTTGCTTGGCCCGATCGCCGGCGCGGCACTGGTCGTCATCATGAAGAATGTCGCGAGCGCCTATATCGAGAGGTGGAATTTCGTGCTCGGCGCGATCTTTGTCGCGATTGTCATTTTCATGCCGGAAGGACTGGTGCCCGGGTCGGTGCGCTTCTGGCGGTGGACGAGGGCGTGGTTGCGGCCGCGTCCGTCTCGCCCCGTTCCGGTGATCGCGCCGGCGCCGCAGCCAAAGAAGCGCGCATGACCGCGCTCGAAGTCCAGGGGCTCGACAAATCCTTTGGCGGCCTGCGCGTGACCTCGAATGTCGATCTCGCTGTCGAGCCGGGCGAGCGGCGGCTCATTATCGGCCCAAACGGCGCCGGAAAGACGACGCTGTTCAACCTGATCACCGGCGAGCTCCGGCCCGACCGCGGCACGGTGCGCCTGTTCGAGCGCGACATCACGCGCGTCCCGTCCCGCCGCCGCGCCCATCTCGGCATCGCCCGGACCTATCAGATCATCACGCTTTTTCCCGGCGAGACCCTGTTGCGCAACGTCGTGCTGTCATTGCTCGGCCTGTCGCGCATGCGCTGGAACCCGGTGGGCCGGCTGGAGCGCCAGACGGCTCTGATCGAGCATGCTCATGCTGCGCTCGCGCGGGTCGGCCTCGACCATCTCGCCGGTCGGCGGCTCGCCCAGACCGCTTATGGCGAGCGGCGGCGCGTCGAGATCGCGATGGCGCTGGCGCAGGCGCCGAAAGTGCTGCTGCTCGACGAGCCTTTCGCCGGTTTGTCGATCGATGAGCGTCGCGACGTGCGGGAATTGCTTGCCGCGATCCCGCGTGAGGTGACGATCGTCATGATCGAGCACGACATGGACGTGGCGCTCGACTTCGCGGAGCGGATCACCGTCCTGCATTTCGGCGAGGTGGTCGTCGAGGGCACGCGCGCGGAGGTGGTCGCCCACCCGCGCACCAAGGAAATCTACCTTGGCGAATGACGCGCTCGCGCTGAGCGAGATCGACGCCTTCTACGGCGACAGCCACGTGCTGCACGACGTGTCGCTGCGTCTGGGCGACGGGCGCCTGCTCGGCCTGCTCGGCCGTAACGGCGCCGGGAAGTCGAGCTCCATGCACGTGGCGGTCGGGCTGCTGCCGCCGCGGCGTGGCGCGGTCACGGTCTACGGGCGCCAGGTCACCGGGCGC
>WNFW01004017.1_pt1 | contig 10291 bp, 9 predicted proteins | sample 5400131 | NCBI WGS metagenome assembly WNFW01 (sample SAMN13153362, study PRJNA577476) | soil metagenome | isolation source: 20 cm soil or saprolite under grassland replicate 1 | place: USA:California | collected 2016-06-15
CCGACGCCCGCTAGGCTGGGCGGGATGAGCGAGCGCGGGTTCCAGACCCGAGCGATCCACGGGGCGTCGCTGCCGCCGATCGACCAGCAGACGCCCAGCGTTCCCCTGTACCAGACGTCCACGTTCCGGTTCGCCGACGCCGACGCCTACGCGGACACGATCGCGTTCCTCGCGCCCGGCTACACGTACACCCGCGGCTACGGGAACCCGACGGTCGACGCCTTCGAGGGGCTGGTCGCGTCGCTCGAACGAACCGAGGCGGCGATGTCGTTCGCGAGCGGCATGGCCGCGATCCACACGCTGTGGACGTCGCACGTCGCGTCCGGGGAGCGGATCGTCGCGACGAACGCGCTGTACGGCGGTGCGTTCGCCCTCGCGACGACCGTGATGCCGCGGTTCGGGGTGACGGTGGATCTGATCGACGGACGGGATCTCGACGCGATCGACCGCGCGCTTCCCGGCGCGTCGCTCTTCTACACGGAGACCATCGCGAACCCGACGATGGCGGTCGCAGACCTCGAGGCGTTGGCCGCGCTCTGCCGCCGGCATGGCGTGCCCGCCGCCGTCGACAACACGTTCGCGTCCCCCGCGCTCTGCAACCCGGTTCGGTTCGGGTTCGACTTCGTGCTGCATTCCTCGACGAAGTATCTCGGAGGGCATCACGATCACACCGGCGGCGTGATCGCGTGCACCGATGACGGGCGGAAAGCGTTGCGCGACCTGGTGATCGAGACGGGTGGGACGATGGCCCCGTTCGAGGCCTGGCTCGCGATGCGCGGGATGATGACGCTCGGGCTCCGGATGGAGCGCCACTCGGCGAGCGCGTTGCGGATCGCGACGGAGATCGAACATCACCCCAAGGTCGAGCGAGTCCACTATCCGACGCTCCGGTCGCACCCAGATCACGAGGTGGCTATGCGACTGGTCCCGAAGGGGGCCGGCGGGATGGTCGCCGTCGAGGTGAGCGGCGGCGTCGAGGGCGGGAAGGCGTTCTGCGATGCGCTCGAGCTCGCGTGGATCGCGACGAGCCTCGGGGGGACGCACACGCTTGTCGGCCACGCGGCGTCGACCACCCATCGCCAGTACGCCCCGGGGGCGCGTCGAGCCGCCGGGATCGCGGACGGCTTGGTCCGGCTGAGCGTCGGGCTCGAGGACGCCGACGATCTGCTCGAGGACATCCTGCGGGCGTTGGAGACGATCTGATGGCCGATCGCAAGCGACGCGTCGCGGTCCTCTTCGGGGGGCGCTCGGCGGAGCACGAGATCTCGTGCATCTCCGGGCGCTCGGTGATGGACGCCCTCGATCCTGATCGGAACGAGGTCATCCCCATCGGGATCACACGCGACGGGCGGTGGCACGTGCTGCCCGGTCCGCCTGCCCTGCCAACCGAGACCGGCCGGATGCCCGAGGTGACGGACGGTTCTGGTCCGGCGGCCGAGCTCCTGGAAGGGGATGGAAAGAGCCGCGAGCTCGTGCTGGCGGACGGATCCCGGGCGCCGATCGACGTGGCCTTCCCGGTCCTGCACGGGCCGTTCGGCGAGGACGGTGCGACCCAGGGGCTCCTCGAGCTCGCGGGCGTCCCGTACGTCGGGGCGGGGGTGCTCGGTTCCGCGCTGGGTCTCGACAAGGCGATCCAGAAGGTGCTGTTCGCCGCGGCCGGGTTACCGGTCGTTCCTCACGAGGTGGTCACCGAGCCGCGGTGGCGCGAGGATCCCGAGGGGATCCACGGACGCGCCGAGGAGTTGGGTTTCCCCGTGTTCACGAAGCCCGCGACCCTCGGCTCCTCGGTTGGGATCATGAAGGCCCACGACCCGGCCGAGCTGGACGCTGGGATGGAGGAGGCGTTCCGCTACGCCCGCAAGGCGCTGGTGGAGAAAGGGATCGAGCCGATCCGCGAGGTCGAGTGCGCCGTGCTCGGCAACGACGACCCGGTGGCCTCGCGCGCGGGCGAGATCATGCCGGAGGGGCACGAGTTCTACGACTACTCGGCGAAGTACCTCGATGTCGATGGCGCACGGCTCCTGATCCCCGCCGCGATCTCCGACGAGGTCCTCGGGCGGGTGCAGTCGATGTCCGTGCGAGCGTTCGTCGCGATCGAGTGCGCCGGGATGGCGCGGGTGGACTTCTTCCTGCGAGGGGACCACGAGCTCTGGCTGAACGAGATCAACACGATCCCCGGCTTCACGTCGATCTCGATGTACCCGAAGCTGTGGGGCGCGAGCGGTCTTCCCTACGCGGAGCTGGTCGAACGGCTCCTGGAGCTCGCGGTCGAACGCCACGAGGCCGAGCGAGCGAAGGACTCGAACGTCCGCGAGCTCTTATAGATGCACGACCGGGCATGTGAGGGTTCGGGTGATCCCCTCCACCGCCTGGATCCGTGCAACGACGAGCTTGCCGAGCTCGTCGACGGTCTTCGCCTCCGCGCGCACGATGACGTCGTAGGGCCCCGTCACGTCCTCCGCCTCGGCGACGCCGGCGATGGCTCGTACCGCGTTCGCGACCGATGCAGCCTTGCCAACCTCGGTTTGGATCAGGATGTACGCGTTCACCACGGTCGAGGGCCTCCTGTCGCAGCGAAGGCCACATGCTAGACCCGGCCGCTGAAGCGGCGCAACGCGGAACGTCCCGGCGGGATCCACGTGGTCGGGTAGGCGCTCCTGGCATCATCACGGCATGCGCTACGTCGATCGGGAAGACGCCGGCGGCAGGCTCGCGGCCGAGATCGATCGGGTCGTGCAGGGCTCGGCGGTCGTGCTCGGGATCCCGCGCGGTGGCGTCCTGGTCGCGGTGCCGGTCGCGACGGCCCTGCGCGCCCCGCTCGACGTGGTCGTTCCGAGGAAGGTGGGTGCCCCCTTCAATCCCGAACTCGGACTGGGTGCGATCGCGCCGGGCGTGAGGGTGCTGGACGAGGCGTTGATCGCGCGTCTGGGCGTCTCCGCCGGATACCTGGAGGGCGAGATCGCGCGTCAGGAGGCCGAGATCGCGCGCCGCACGGCGGCGTACCGGGGCGACCGGCCGGCGGTGGAACTGGAGGGGCGTACCGCCGTGATCGTGGATGACGGCGTGGCGACGGGGGGAACGGCTCTCGCGGCCGCTCGGTGGGCGCGCGCGCAGCGCGCGCCCACGGTGGTCTTCGGCGCGCCGGTCGGGCCGCCGGAGACGGCGGCCCGACTCGGCGCCGTCTGCGACGCGGTGGTGTTGCTCCAGACCCCCCACGCCTTCTCGGCCGTGGGCGAGTGGTACGACCGGTTCGACCAGGTGACCGACGACGAGGTCCGCGCGGCGCTCGCGGCGGTCGGGTGAGACGGTTCGAGTTCGGCGTCGCGCTGTTGCTCACGGGGTTCGGGGTCCGGTCGCTCTGGTACTGGGCGCGCCGTCCCTTCGAATCGACCGCGATCCGCGATCAGCTGCTCTACGCCGTCTACCGGACCGGACGCGTCGGCTTGTGGTTCGCGTTCGCCGGACTCTTCTATCTCTTCGCGTTCATCGGCGCTTCGGATCCGGAGCCGAACCGGATCACCGGCGAGCTCGTGGTCCAGCACCCCTCAAGGTACGCGTGGTACGTCATCGTGTTCGCGGTCCTCGGGGCGATGCAGCTGGTGGGGGGCTGGTTCCTCGGGCACGGCGGCCCGGCCGACCACGGCGACGGGCAGGGTCCGCGACGGTGACCGGCCGCATCAGCCGACAGCTTTGATGATCTCCTCGGACAGCTGCGTGAACTGCTGCAGGTGCGCTACCCGATCAGTCTTCAGCGTGTCCACGATCGCAGCGTAGGCCTCGACCCGGCCCTGGCGCTCGTAGAGCCGGCGTGGCTGCAGGAGCTCGGGGTCGTCGAACCCGGGAACGTCGCTCGCGACCTCGTAGCCGAAGTCGGGGTCCGTCTCGAAGGCGATCGTTCCTTCGGCGATGCCCTTCACGCACGCCGACGTGTGCGGGATCTTGACCTTCTTCGAGCGGTCGTCGCCGTCGCCGCCGCCGACGCGGCCGGTATTGAGCAGGTACGTCTCGATCGGGTGCGTGGCGAGCAGCTCGAGCAGGCGATTGCCCTGCAGACCGTGCGGGAGCGGGAAGAAGGGGTTCGTTCCCGGGACGCGGAGGAACTTGCCGTCCTCGGCCGCGCCGCCCGCCGAGGTGCCGGTGGTCTCACCGAGCATGAAGTAGGCGGCCGCCTGCTCCTGAGAGAGCTTCGCGACCGCGGGGATGATGTTCTCGTTCCGGTTGAGAATCAACAGGTAGTCGACGGGACCGACGTTGCGAGCGTCCTCGGAGGCGAGCAGGTCGCGCATCTCGAAGACAGCGCGCCCGTTCTTCGTGTAGTGCTCGTTGAAGAAGTCGACCCGTCCCGCCTCGTCCTGGTAGACGTTCTCGAGGTACGCGGACGGCTTCACGACGGCGCCGTGGATCGACGGCTCGAAACTCGGGTCCAGCCCGAAGGTCTTCGCGAAGCATCCGTTCTCCGTGCCATAGGCGTGGCCGCCCGGCATCAGCCCGACGAAGTCGTCCTGGATCGGACGGGACCCGTTCTGCGTCGTGAACGTCGTCGTGGTCTTGCCCGTACCCGACAGACCGATGATCATGAACACCGTGTCGCCGTCGTCCGTCGGGATGACCTTGAGCCCGGCGTGCAGCGCGAGGCCGCCCCTGCCGTAGACGATGTCGTTCCACATCCGGAGCCCACCCTTCTTGGACTCCCCGAAGTAATCCGAATTGAGGACGCGGGTCACGTAGTTGTCGAGGTCGACGGCGATCACGCGATCGTCCGGGTATCCCGGAGCGGCCAGCCCCGGCGTGTAGATCACCTGCACCTCGGGATCGCGGCCGTCGCGTCGCTCGAAGTAGAGCTTCCTTTGCATCCCCGCGATGTTGGCGTAGCGCTTCTCCATCACGAGGCGCGCGGCGGTCCGCATCCCCGGGTCGTTGCCGATGGAGCCGTCGACGACGATCACGTCGTTCTTGGCGAGGTACGCGTCCTGGAGGGCGGCGACCTCGTCGTACTGCGCGCGGGTCATCGTCTTGCCGCTCGACTCCCGGTCGACCACGTAGGTACTGGCGGCGCTCCGAGACAGGACGGTGGTCTGGACGTTGACGTTGCCGTACTCCGTCAGCCGGGCCTCCGGCATCGCTTCGGTGAAGGTCCTGAGCTCTTCGGGGGTCGGGTTGTCGAACACCTTCGCCACGTGGCCTCCTCGCTCGTGCGGAACACGGAGAAACGTTCGTACGGAGTGCGGAACGGCCTAGAGTTTATCGGACGGTCAAGGGGGCTCTCGCGGCCCGGCGGTGGGCGGCGTGGACGTGCGATGACGAGGGTTGACCATGGATAGCAGCGAGGACGAGCTCATCACGGCGATCGGACGGGTGCTCTCCGGTTCGGGTCCCGACGTCGTGGTGCCGGTCGGAGACGATGCCGCGGTCGTTCGCGGGGGGACCGGAGATCTCGTGCTCACGGCCGATGCGCTCGTCGAGGGCACGCACTTCGATCGGGCCATGAGCACCCCGCACGATCTCGGCTACAAGGCGATCGTCGTGAGCGTCAGCGACATCGCCGCGATGGCCGGGTCGCCGCGGTACGCACTCTGCGCGTTGACGCTGTCCGACGACGTCGACTCGGGCTGGGCGATGGAGCTGTTCGGAGGGATGCGGGAAGCGTGCGACGAGTTCGCGTGCACGCTCGTCGGCGGGAACCTCGCCCACGGCTCCGAGGTGACGGTCGCGATCACCGTGACGGGTGAGGTCGCGCGCGGCGCCGCCGTGCGGCGCAGCGGCGCGGGGCCCGGGAACGTGGTGGTCGTCACCGGCTCGCTCGGGGGTGCGGCCGCCGGTCGTCGGCTGGCGCGGCTCGGTGCGCCCTGGACCGAGGAGGAGCTCGATGCGATCCGGCGGCAGGAGCGCCCCGCGCCGCGCGTCGGGGAGGCGCCGGTGCTCGCGCGCAACGGCGCGACGGCGATGATCGACGTGTCCGACGGGCTCACACGCGACCTCGTACGGATCTGCGAGGCGAGCGGCGTCGGCGTGCGGCTCGACCTGGCGACGATCCCGGCCCACCCGGCCGCCGCCGAGGGCGAAGCCCTCGGCGGAGGCGAAGACTACGAGCTGCTCGCGACGATGCCGTCGGGTAGCGCGACGGCGGGTGCGGTGCTGGAGCTCGCCGACATGTTCGCGACGCCGCTCACGGCGATCGGGACGATCGTCGTGGAGGGGCTCCAGATGATCGACATCGACGGGGTGACGCGTCCGCTCGAGCCCGCCGGATGGAACCACTTCGGATGAGCGATCCCAACACCAGACCGCGCGTGTTGTCCATCGCCGGGAGCGACTCCGGCGGAGGAGCCGGCATCCAGGCCGACCTCAAGACCTTCTCCGCGTTCGGGGTCTTCGGGATGACCGCCATCACGGCGGTCACGGTGCAGAACACGATGGGCGTGCAGGGCTTCGAAGCTCTCTCGCCGGCAACCGTCGGCGACCAGATCCGCGCGGTTGCGTCGGACATCGGCGTCGACGCTGCGAAGACCGGGATGCTCGCGAACCCGCCCATCGTGGAGGCGGTCGCGGCGGCCGTGGCCGAAACGGCGATCCCGAACCTCGTGGTCGATCCGGTGTTCGTGTCCAAGCACGGCCACGTGCTGCTCGCGGAGGACGCAGTCGGAGCGCTCCGCACCCGCGTCGTGCCGTTGGCCACGATCGTCACACCCAACCTTCCGGAGGCCGCGGGTCTCGCCGGCTTCGCCGTCGAGACCCGCGATCAGATGCGCCGCGCCGCCGACGCGATCCTCGCGCTCGGCGCAGGCGCCGTCCTCGTGAAAGGCGGGCACCTCGATGATCCCGGCCGGTCGTCCGACCTCTTCGTCGGTCCTTCCTGGGAGGGGTGGCTGGAGGCGGAGCGGATCGACACCCCGAACACGCACGGCACGGGATGCACGCTCTCTGCCGCGATCGCGGCGCGGCTCGCGGTCGGGGACGGTGTCCCCGACGCGGTCCGCGCCGCGAAAGCGTTCGTGACGGAGGCGATCCGACACGCGCTCCCGCTGGGGGGCGGCATCGGCCCGGTCGATCCGCTGTGGGCGATCCGCCCGGCGAGCCCGCGATGACCGGCGAAGACCAGCCGCGGATCGGGCGAGACGGGCCGTTTCGCTCGTCGCTCGGGCGGACGAAGCGATGTGCCCCATGGATCGGGGCGGGGAGGCCGGGTTCCTGTTCGTCGGCGCCGTGGGCGGCTGAAGAGCGGCCTCAGGCGTGGGAGGGTCGGACGACCCGTCCTGCCTTGATACAGCTGGTGCAGGCGTGGATCCGCCGGGGGGTCCCGTCAACCAACGCCCGTACGCGCTGGACGTTGGGATCCCATCGCCGGTTGATCCGCTTGTGCGAGAAGGTCACGGACTTCCCGAACCAGGGCTTCTTCCCACAGATGTCACACACCGCTGCCATCGCGTCATCGAGGCTACCAGGCCACTAGCGAGCGATCGCCTTCAGGTTGGCCTGCAAGACGTCTTCGGAGAGCTGGCCCCGCACGGTCGCGACCAGGCGACCGTCCGCGTCGTAGAACTGGGTCATCGGCGGGGAGAAGAGGTTGAAGGAGAGACCGATCGAGTTCGTTGGGTCGAACACGCTCGGGTACGTCACATCTCGGTCGTGCATGAACGACCTCGCGCCCTGGCGGAAATCCTCCAGATCGACCCCGACGAACTGGACAGCATCCCCGAGCCGGCGATGGGCGTCGACGAGCAGCGGGGTCTCCGCCTTGCACGGCGGGCACCAGGCCGCCCAGTAGTTGACGACGACGGGTGTCCCGCGGAGCTGCTGGAGGAGCTGCCGGAATCCGTCCGCGTCCATCGCCGGGAGCTCGTCGGCCATGATCGGAAGCGCCGGCGCGGTTGTTGCGTTCCTCGCAGGCACGGTGCCCGTGGCCGCCGCGTCATGGGTACAGCCCGTCAGGACGAGCGCGGTGAAGACGAATGGGGCGAGAACCGCTCGGGGGGCTGTCACGCGTCCATGGTAGAACCGGGTGCAGCGTGAGGATCCGCCGGTGACGTTGACGCTCTCCTCCCCGATCGTCGCGATCGATCGGAAGCTGGCCACCCGCCGCGGGGGGTTCCGCACCAAGGGCCCGGAGGCGCACATCGTGCTTCGTGAGGCGTTCGACGTCACGACGGTCGGGGAGCTGCTGCATCACTACCCGCGCCGGTACATCGACCGGTCGCACGTCGAGACCATCCGAGGGCTGCATCCCGGTGTCTCCGCGACCGTGATCGCGACGGTCCGACGGGTCGCGAAGCGCCAGACGAGACGGCATCAGTCGATGGTCACGGTCACGCTTCACGACGGGACGGGCACGCTCGATCTTACGTTCTTCAACCAGCCTTGGGCAGCGTCGCTCTACCGCGAAGGATCGGAGGTCGCCGTCTCCGGTGTCGCGCAGCTGTACCGCGGGCGTCTGCAGCTATCGAACCAGGAGGTCGAGGTTCTCCGCGGGGACGGACAGGATCTCGTGCATACCGCCCGGATCACACCAGTGCACCCTGCCTCCGAGGGCATCAGCGCCAAGACGATCCGCGAGCTGATCTGGCACGCACTGGAGCAGCTGCCGCCGCAGGTCGATCCGCTTCCGGCCGAGCTGGTGGAAGCCGAATCGCTCAGCACCTGGGACGCGGCATGCCGGCGGATCCATTTCCCCGCCGACGAGCACGAGCTCGCGAGCGCCCGGGAACGGCTGAAGTTCGACGAGCTCTTCCTATTGGAGCTCGGCGTGGCGTTCCGCAGACAGCGCCTCGCTCACGAGCGCACCGGGGTTGCTCACGACCCCGACGGGCCCCTCACGAGGGCGCTGCGCGCGACCCTCCCGTTCGAACCGACCGGCGCGCAGCGCGAAGCGATGGATCAGATCGACACGAAGATGGGTGCGCCGCAGCCGATGAACGTGTTGCTCCAGGGCGACGTGGGCTCGGGGAAGACGCTGGTCGCCTTGCACGCCTGCCTCGTCGCGATCCAGTCCGGCCACCAAGCGGCGATCATGGCCCCGACGGAGGTCCTCGCCGGCCAACATGCCCGTTCGGTCGCCGATCTGCTGCTGCCCATGGGCGGCGTCACCGCGGCCAGCCCCTCCCGGGCGGCGGCTGACCGGCAGCGCTCACTCTTCGAAGGCTCGAGCGCTCCGATCGTCGAACCGACGGTGCGGTTCGCCATGTTGACGGGATCCGTCACCGGCAAGGAGCGTGAGCGGACCTCGGAGGGCATCGAGGACGGCACGGTCGATCTGGTGATCGGCACCCACGCGCTCGTGCAGGGGAGCGTCACGTTCCGAGACCTCTCGCTCGCCGTCGTCGACGAACAACACCGATTCGGGCTCCATCAACGGATGGCGCTGAAGGGGAAGGGGACCGGCGACATCGATGTCCTGATCATGACGGCGACGCCTATCCCTCGGACGCTCGCGCTGACGTACTACGGGGATCTCGACGTCGTGGTGTTGGACGAGATGCCGAGGGGGCGTGGGCCGATCCAGACCCGCGTCGTTCGGGATGCCCCCGCGCGTGCAGCCGCGGAGACCTTGGTTCGGCAGGAGGTGGCAGCCGGTCGACAAGCGTTCGTCGTCTGCGCGGCGATCGACGAGGCCAACCGGAACCAGGTCAAGGCGGCGGAGGCGGAGGCCACCCGCCTGCGGACTGAGGTCTTCCCCGACCTCCGCGTCGAGCTCCTCCACGGCCGTATGCGCCCGAAGGAGAAGGAGCGAGTGATGGACGCGTTCCGCGATGGTGCCGCGGACGTGTTGATCTCGACCACCGTGATCGAGGTCGGCGTGGACGTGCCCAACGCCACCGTGATGCTGGTGGAGAACGCGGAACGGTTCGGACTGGCGCAGCTCCATCAGCTCCGAGGCCGGATCGGCCGGGGACCCGACGCTTCCTACTGCGTGCTGTTCGACGAGTCCGACGAGCTGAACGTCGACGCGAGGGCGCGCATCGACGCCATGGTGCGAACGAACGACGGGTTCGAGCTGGCGGATGAGGACCTCCGGCTGCGCGGCGAAGGCACCTTGTTCGACACGAAGCAATCCGGCATGCCCGATCTCAAGCTTGCCCGGCTGTCCGAGGACCTGGAACTGGTCAAACGAGCTCGGGCACGCGCGTTCGCGCAGTTGGAGGACGACCCGCGCCTCGTCGAACATCCTGCCCTGCTGGAGGAACTCCGTCGGCGGTTCGAACGATCGATCGAGTGGCTCTTCCAGTCCTAAGCCCATCAGCGGGACCGTGCAGGCCGGCGTGCTCGTGACGGGTCGATCCCGAGGCACGGCTAGGCT
>WNFW01016002.1_pt1 | contig 10290 bp, 9 predicted proteins | sample 5400131 | NCBI WGS metagenome assembly WNFW01 (sample SAMN13153362, study PRJNA577476) | soil metagenome | isolation source: 20 cm soil or saprolite under grassland replicate 1 | place: USA:California | collected 2016-06-15
GCGGTCTGCGCTGGTGCCTTCCTTTAGGATGGTGTGCACGTACTCGACGGCGCTGCGGCTTCCCAGGTCATCCACAACATCGTCCACGAGTTCCAGCAATTCCGGAATCAGTTGGCGCATGTTCACTTCGGTTTCTTTTCCGAAGTCAATCAGTTTGCCTTCGATGCCGTACCGCGCCGCGCGCCATTTGTTTTCCTCGATCAGCGCGCGGCGGTAAAGGCGCCAGCTCTGGTTGCACGTGTACAGCCGGTGCAGTTTCACGATGATGGCCTGCGCCAGCGCGGCAATGGCGACGGCTTCTTCAACCTTGGTGGAAACATCAAACATGCGGAACTCCAGCGTGCCGAATGTCGGGTGCGGGCGCACGTCCCACCAGATTTTCTTGCCGTTATCGATGCAGTTGAGTTTCACCAGCAGATTGATGAAATTCTCGTAGGCGCTCCAGGATTCGAATTGTTCCGGCACGCCGGTTCGCGGGAAGCGGCGGAACACCGTGGTGCGGAAGGATTTCAGTCCTGTGTTTCTGCCCATCCAGAAAGGCGAGCTGGTCGAGAGCGCCAGCAAATGCGGTAGGAAGTAGCGCACGCCGTTCATCAAGTCGATAGTGGTCTGCTTGTCCGGCATGGCCACGTGCACGTGCATGCCGAAGATGAGCAGCGACCTTGCCAGTTGACCCATTTCCTCAACGATGTGCTCGTAGCGCTCCCCGGGAGAGATGACCTGGTCGATCCAGCTGGAAAACGGATGTGTGCCTGCAGCCGCCACCTGCAGCCCGGCGCGTTCCGCTGCGGCAACCAGCTCGCCGCGCGTGCGATGCATCTCGATGCGCAGATCGCTGACGCTGTCGCAAATGCGCGTGCCCGTTTCCACGATGGATTGGTGCAACTCGGGCTTGACCTGTTCCGCGATGTCCGGCGAAGCCTGGGAAATCAGCTGGCTGACGTGCGAACGCAGCTCGCACGTCGCAGGATCAATAATCTGAAATTCTTCTTCGACGCCGATGGTGAAGCGGTGAGCCATGTGTGCTGGCCCTCCGGAGTGCGTGAACTTGTCGGGGACTTCGCAGTTGGTATCATACCGCGCCCCGGATAGGATTTGCACGCGCGCGACTGAACCAGTGGGCAGCTTCCTACTTGCGGCTCTAGCCGAAGTCTGACGCTAGCTTCCCACATTCCTTGCCGTGCCCGAGCCGTTTCGGGTCTTGTATACGCGGGAATTCAGTTCCATGATAGAGGAGAGTGACCATGGAGGAGGTCATTCGAAAGGCTGTCGAGCTTGGCATTGATGGCGTCGACATGACCGGATATTGGTTCAAATCCACCGACCCTGCCTACCTGGCTTCGCTCCGGCATTTGGCATTCAAAAACGGCGTATGTTTTTCCGGCGCAGCCATTGGAGCCAGCACCGTGCAAGCGGAACCGGGCAAGCGCGCTCAGGTCCTGGAGGAAATCAAGAAATGGGTGGATGTGACCGAATCTCTTGGGGCGCCCCACTTGCGTGTGTTCGCGGGCAAACTCCCGGCGGGAGCCACCATTCAGCAAGCAGTAGAATGGACGGTGGATACGTTGAAGGCCGCCTGCGAATACGCGGGAAAGAAAGGCATCACTCTCGGAATGGAAGACCACGAGGGAATTACGCAGAACTCGGATGCGTGTTTAGAGATCGTTCATCGCGTCGGCTCGCCTTTTTTCGGCATCAATCTCGACATCACCAATTTCATTGCCACTGCGAAAGCCGATGAGACGGGCAAGCCGTGGACCTCGACCGCGTGTGGCAGATTTTTGCACGGGCCAATTACAAAGGCTTCATGTCCGCGGAATATGAAGGTGAAGAGGATCCTTCCGCGGGCGTGCCCAAGTTGGTCGACAAAATCAAAGCCCTTTGCAGGAAATATTCCTCAGTTTGACCTATAGGAGCTAAGCTATGCTAAATCGCCGCAGTTTCATCCATCAACTTACCGGAGGTGCCGCCGCCCTCGCAGGCTCGTCGATGCTCCCGCCGGCTCGCGTCCTCGGCGCCAACGACCGCGTCCGCTTCGGCCTCATTGGCGCCGGCGGCCGGGGAACGGCTATCTTCAAAGCCGCTCTGCAAGCGCCCAATACCCAGCCCATCGCAGTCGCCGACGTTTATTCACGCCCCCTGGACGCTGTGAAGCGCATCGTTCCGGCGATTCAGACCTACACCGACTTCCGCCGTTTGCTCGACGATAAGTCCATCGATGCCGTGCTCATCGCCACTCCCCAGCACCAGCACGCCCGCAACTTCGTCCCCGCCATTCAAGCAGGCAAAGACGTGTACCAGGAAAAGACCATGGCCTTTAACCCCGACCATGCGCGCCGTATGCGCCGCGCATTGCAAGGGTCGAATCGCGTGGTTCAGGTTGGCATCCAGTCCGTGAGCGGAAACGCCTTCGAGCGCGCGCGTGAACTCTCCACGCCGGATCGCCTAGGAACCATCACTGCAGTTCATACGCATCATTATCGCAACAGCCCCTACGGCGGATGGAAAAGGGCGATTCCGACTGACTGTAACCTCGAACACATTGCTTGGAAAGAGTTCGAAGGAGAGGCTGCGCCGCACGACTTCGATCCTCAGCGCTTCATGAATTGGCGGTTTTTCTGGGATTATTCCGGCGGAAACGTTTTTGAGAACATGGTCCACCAGGTAGGGTTTTGGTACAAAGTGCTCGGGCTCAAGATTCCGCGCCGCGTCACCATGGCTGGCTATAACTATCTTTCTCCAGAGATGGAAGTTCCCGACACCATGAATGTCTGCATGGATCAGCCGGAAAATCTGATGTTCACGTGGAATTCGGTGTTCGGCAACAACTACTACGGCGAAGACGGAAACGACCTGGCACTGGGGAACAAAGGAACCGTGATACGTGTTGTGGACAGCGTGAACTATCTGCCGCAAAGCCATCACGCCGCACAAAAAACTCAAGCCACCTCATCGGTCGGGGGCGAGGCCAACATCGTCGGCTCGGATGAAAACGATACCGAAGCCCACATGCGTAATTTCTTTGATTGTGTCCGCAGCCGCAAAGAACCCAACTGCCCCTTCGAGCTAGGCTACAGTTCCGCGATCGCCTGCCAGATGGCTATCGCTTCACTGCGCCAGGGACGCACCGTCAAATGGGACGCCGAAAAAGAGGACATCGTTTGAAGCTTTGGCCATCATCAGCAGAAGGATCGCCGTAGTTCCCGAGCTATTTGAGGCCAACTTCACTACTCACGATAGGTTGAGCCCCGCTCCGCCGCCACTCATCCTGGGTAAGAGCCGTATCCGTAGACGCGCTCGTACGGGTCTGTGCGGGGGGCGATCAGTGATGGTCGTCCCTACCGCGACAGTTAGCAGCTCGCCCGTTGGGTTAGTACCGAGAAACGCGCTTGTGGCGACCACTGTAGCGTTTTCTTTGCTGGCAGCGAGCAGTTTTCTTCGAACCAGCCAGCTCACCGCAGTTTGCGCCGAACTCTTCGACAGTCCAACCGACTCGGCCAATTTGTCGGCATTCCGGTTCACCATCAGGGCGTTTCGTTGAAGTTCTATACGGAAGCACTGGGGCTGAAGATAGTCACCGATTCATGCAGATCTTTGCAACTCGCCTCGCGGAGCTCCGCGCGTTCGCCAAGAAGCTGCCGAAGCACGCAGCTCCGAATGCACTGCTATGGATCTCCTACCCAAAGAAAACATCGAAGACCGGCAGCGATCTCAGTCGCGACGTAATCCGCGAAGCGATGAATAGCACGCGATGGCGCGCCGTGTCCATCGCGGCCATCGATGAAGTCTGGTCCGCATTGCGCTTCCGCCCGGCAGCCCATGTAGGCTCCCGCTCGAAGCGCGGTCCGGGCTGAAACCAGAACGCAAGACTTCGATTTCCGAATCGTCGGCCAGGCGGAAACTAACCTGTACAGGCCGTCAATTTGGTTCTAGACGCGGAGCGGCGGGCCTTGCCAGACTCTTGGCTATGCACATCAAGCCATTTCGCATCGAACAGTACTTCGGAAAATACGAATTCTCCGCCAAGTACTTGCTATCGAGTTCCGACGCCGAATCCCGCACCATTCAGGAACTGCTCGAGTTGGAATTGGGCTCTCAAGAAAAATTCTTGCAGTACTGGTGCGGGTATACGGAATCGCCGGGAGCGCCTGCTTTACGGGAGGTGATCTCCGGAATCTATCAAGGAATCAAGGCCAAAGATGTTCTTGTCGTGGCTGCGGCCGAGGAAGCTATTTTTGTTTTGTATCACGCGTTAGTTTCCCCCGGCGATCACGTCATTGTCGAGACGCCTTGCTACGAAAGCGCCCTCGAAGTCGCGCGCAGCACTGGAGCGCAAGTCAGCGAGTGGCGCCGCTGTTACAAAAACGGCTGGGCGCACGATCTTGCTGCTCTCGAAAAACTTCTTCAGCCGAACACGAAAATCATCTATATCAACACGCCGCACAATCCGACGGGACTTCTCATGCCTGCGGGCACCTTCCAGCAAGTCATGAAGCTCGCCGCCAGCCGTGGAATTATCGTTTTTTGCGACGAAGTCTACCGCGAGCTCGAACACGATCCCGCCTCGCGCCTTCCGGCTGCTTGCGAAATCTACGAACGCGCGGTCAGCTTGGGTTCCATGAGCAAGACCTACGGTCTGCCCGGCCTTCGCCTCGGCTGGCTTGTCTGCAAGGACGCAGCAATCCTGGAGCGCTGCCTCGAATTCAGGTACTACACCACGATTTGCAACAGCGCCCCCAGTGAATTCCTCACGGCCCTGGCGCTGCGTCATCGCGAAGTCCTGATCCGGCGCAACCGCGAAATCGTGCTCCGCAACATGGTTCTTCTGGAGGCTTTCTTGCGGCAACGTTCGAATCTCTTCGAATGGGTCAAGCCCAACGCCAGCACCATCAGCTTCATGCACTATACGACCAGCCGCGCCACATTCGCTTCGGCTACGGCCGCAAAAACATGCCGGAAGCTCTGGCGCAATTCGGCGCTTACCTCGACGCCCATTCTTAAACAGCGCTCCACTGTGCGGCCCTCTTCCTGCGCCGTCTCTGGCCGGCAAGTGAAATACGCGGTGGAAAAAAGAGCGAAGAAAACAGAATGGGAAAAAGAGCGGGCGGAAGCAATGAGGAGGGGGAAACAAAACAGGGACTGGGAAAACCAATCCGTCCCACCGGAAACGTTCTCCCCTGCGAGCCTTACTTCTGACCTTTAATCCCGAGCTTCGAACTTCTAGCCTATGCCGCGCCCATGGCTCGCCGTTGCTGGAAGCATTCACGGCAAAAAACCGGCCGCCCTTGCGTTGGCCGGAAAGGCACCGTGGTTTCTTTCCCGCATTGCGAGCAATTGGTTTTTGTTTCTGCGCGCGCCGGAGCGGTGTGCCCACCGCCGCCTTCCGCTCGTTTTGCCTTGCACGCTTTGCAGCGCTTCGGTTCGTTCTTGAATCCCTTGTCGGCGAAAAACATTTGCTCGCCGGCAGTGAACACGAACTCCGCACCGCATTCCGAACACTTCAACACCTTATCGTGGTATTCCATTGAGGCGCTCTCCCCTGGTTCCCGTACGGGCAGGGGTTTGGGAGGACTTTGCACCTCAGAGCCAAGATGCTTGAGGAGACCAGTATCCGGGGACGCCGGGCGCGGATCCCTTGGGCCTGCGGGTACGAAGCTGCGTACAACACCCAAACGTTCTAGCCTAACGGGGGCCTGATTCTCGGAAGTTTTGCGCCTGGCAACGACGGATAACGGAAGGGCGGTCCACGCTGAAGGACCGCCCCCGGTGATTACTCCGATTCCCGCCGCTGCTTCTTGCGCAGTCGCTTCCGCGAAAGCGCTTCTTTGGCCCGGCGCTTCTCGCCGGGCTTCATATAGAAACTATGCTTCTTGATCTCCTTGATGATGTCTTCCTGTTGCACCTTGCGCTTAAAACGCCGCAGTGCATTTTCCAGAGATTCATTCTCCTGGATGATGACTTCTGCCACTTTATAAATTCACCCCCAATCCGGTTCGGATTGGAAACTTGCGGAGCCTCTTGCCAGCTATGCTGCGGCCGGCTCATTACGTCTTCGAGCACCGCCCCTGTTCTTTATTATCGCACGATTGTCGCCGTATTGGCCGTCCTACAGACGCACCCTGAAAGGTAGCTGGCTTCTTCTAATCAATTCGCGGCTTGTAGTCAAGGTTTCTTTGTAATATTACTAGGGTTTTGTAGGTACTAAGACCCTGTGATAATCACCCTGCAAATATAGTGACGCAGATATAACAATTTGCCAGTGCCATATCATGCCGAGTCTCGTCTCCTTCCTCTTTCTGGCCTCCTTTCTGGAGAGTCTGCTTGTCCAATTGCTGGTTTCTGCTGTTAGAATGAGCCGCTTCTACATCCGCGTCGCGGGAGCCGGCTCATGTCCGATATACCCATGCGCGATACCATCGCCGTACTTCTTGCCGGGGGCCAGGGGGAGCGCCTTTGGCCGCTCACACGCGACCGCGCCAAGCCTGCCGTTCCCTTTGGTGCGCTTTATCGCATCATCGACATCACACTCTCTAACTGCATCAACTCAGACCTCCGCCGCGTTTTCATCCTTACCCAGTACAAGGCGCTCAGCCTGAACCGCCACATTCGGGCGGGCTGGTCACCGCTTGCGGGGCTCGGCGAATACATCGAAGTGATTCCTCCGCAGATGCGCGTCTCGCAATCCTGGTATCAGGGCACGGCCGACGCCGTCTATCAGAACATCTACTCGATCGGCAGCGAGCGCTCGAAATTTGTTTTCATCCTCTCCGGCGACCACATTTACAAGATGAATTACGCCAAGATGCTTCAGCAGCACATCGACTCCGGCGCTGATGTCACCGTTGCCACTATACAGATTCCTGTCGCGCAAGCGGCCCGCCAGTTTGGCGTCATCGAAGTGGACAAGGACTGGCGCATTGTCGGCTTCGAAGAAAAGCCGGCCGCCCCCAAGGAATCGCCGCACCACGCCGGCCACTGCAACGCATCGATGGGAGTCTATATTTTCAATACGCAGCTTATGATTCCCATGCTTCTGGCGGATTCCGAGGACCCCAAATCCAGCCATGATTTCGGCAAAGACATCCTTCCGCGCATCATTTCGAAACACCGCGTCTTTGCTTACAACTTTGTGGATGAAAATGCCAAGGACGCGCTGTACTGGCGCGACGTCGGCACGCTCGACGCCTACTACGAAGCCAACATGGATCTGGTCAGCGTCTCGCCGGTTTTCAATTTGTATGACAAGGCGTGGCCGCTGCGGACCTGGCAGCACCAATATCCGCCTGCAAAATTTGTCTTCGCCGATCCCGAGCGCATGGGCGTGGCGACCGATTCCATCGTCGCCGGCGGCTCGGTGATCTCCGGGGGCCGCGTGCACAAGTCAGTGATTGGAAATGACGTGCGCGTCAACAGCTACTGCGAAGTCTCCGAATCCATCATCTACAATCACGTGAATATCGGCCGGCACTCGCGCATCCGCCGCTCCATCATTGACCGCCACGTCAGCCTTCCCGAGCACACCGAGATCGGCTATGACACGGAAGCCGACCGCCGCTGCTACCACGTCACTGATTCCGGCATCGTCATCGTCGTGCGCCAGGAATCCCTCATCGAAGAACCCGAATCGGCGTAGCCCGCTCCTTTCGCCTCTTGCCTAGTCACGACTCCATAATGGCAATGACGCCTGAGCGCATTCTTCCAGCAGCTTTTGGTCGTTGACAGAGAAAGCGTCGGCGCGCTCACTTTCCACGTCAATCGTTCCAATCACCGTTCCACTTTGTGGATCAAGAATTGGCACGATGATTTCCGAGAGCGTGCTGCCGAACGCGGTCAGGTAGCGCGGGTCTTTCCTCACATCAGCCACAATGACAGTCGTTTTTTCTCGGATGGCGGCGCCCGTCAGTCCCTTCGTGATGGGAAACGTCGGGTACGCCGGCGCTCCCGGCCCGCTGTAGGCAATGATCGATACGGCCTCTTTGCCCACGCCGTACACGCCGGTCCAACGGTAATTTCCCAGGCTCCGCACCGCCTCGGCGAGTTGTTTGGCTCGCTCAGTGCGATCCCCGCTTGCCGTGACAATTGAACGAATCCTCTTCAAAGTCTCATCGGCGCCGCTCATGGAGGCTGTCTCTCCGATCCGTACGTGTGCTGTCCCGGTTCCATTTTTAGGAAGAAAGTGGGTACACCCGGTAGTTTTGGAAGTGGCAAACAAAGGGGTTAGAGGATACGGAACTTGCAAGAATATGCGGAAGACTGGAAGTTGACCCGTGGGGACTTCTGAGAGTCGGGACGCAGCTACCCCCATACCCACGGTACTGTTGGATGGTTATCAAAGGAAAGGCCTTGCAAATTGGTCAGTTTGCAATTGGTTGAAAAGAAAAGGAGGGCAAAGTCCTTAATGAGTGGGCTAGCGGTACGAGGGGCACCGTGAAGTAGCGGCTGAAAATCACATTGAATATTACCATAAAGGATACTCGTCGCCAAGGAATTTCTAAGTGCTTTGGATGCTGAAGGTTGGGAGAGTAACCCTAAGGGCGGTTCGGCGAAGAAGGCTGCACGGCTTCGAGTCCTACCTCGCCTTCCTGCTTGGATCCTGGCTTGCCGACCCATATCACGTTACAGCGAATGGCGTTCAGCTCATCGTCGCTAGGGATGACCTCGACGACTTGTCCACGCTTGAGCCGGAAACCGCCCCGGAGCCGGAACCCGTCGGGAGAGCGGTCCACAATCAGGCAGGGAACCCTTTGGGGGTGGGAACCGAGGTTGACAACAACGCTGGCTCCCTTCTTTACGACGACCCGCTTGGATCGGCGACCTTCGTGCTCAAAAAGGGTGGGCACGGTTTTATCCTCGACACTGATTTTCCACATGTCAACCATATTGAATAGGCGGCAGAACAATGGGCATCAGGTGAATACCTGTATTGTGCGTGCGAAGTAAACGGGGGCGCAATCAGCTTCTCAAGCGAATGAACCGCGCGGGGAAATTGAGAGTCATTTGCCGAAGCGCTTCTGATGACGCTCGAGCAGTAGTTGCTCTAGGGAATCGGAGACAGAAAAGCCGCTCCGCCTTAAATCTTGGAGAACGCAGGGAAAATCGTTCAAAAGCCCCAGCTTGTCGAGCCGTTCCAGGACGCCGAGCGTCCCGGAAACGGGAAGATTGCGGCTTAGGGCGACGGCTCGACCGGTTTGTTCATCCATCAGAAGCACATCGGACCGCAGGCTTTCAGCCAGCGCGATGGCTTCTCGCTCGCCTCGATGCAAAGTCACAGAAAACTTGGAGACAGGTGCATCTGACCCATTACGGACCTCCATCCAAGCAGGGAGGGATGACATCCAGTGACGGACAGGTTCCGGTGTTTTTTCGTCGGTCAGTTCTTCGTAAACGGCAGTGGGAATGAAGACCTTTTCAAACAACTGGCCTAAGAGACTCTCGATCTTGATGGCGATGAGATACCGCAAGGGAGTTGTATTGGAGACTGCAATCATGCCGCGGACAGGCTAGCGCTTAGGATGATGGTAAGCGGCATCGAAGACGGAAGCCTCGCGGTCGAGATCAGACGTTTCCATCGCCGAGAGAGGGACCTGATGGCGGCCCAAGAAATCCTCCGCCTCGACGCGCGACAAACCAAGCATTTCGGACAATTGGTAGAGCGTCAGAGTCCGGTCGCGGTAGCCCTGAACAGCGAGCGCTTCGAGGGCGTGGCGTGACACGTCACGCCCGTCCGTGGAGAGCCGACGAGCCACATCATCAGGTATGTGCAGGGTCACTTCCATAGTTTGAAGTTTAACATGAGGGGCAGGGCCGCTCACGCTCTAAAAGGCAAATCTGCGAAATGGACCGGAGCGCGCAGAGCGGTAGCGCCACCTTCCTTGGACATCACTGATAAAAACTGGCACTAAAACTCAGCCACAAATTACGGTCCGACTCTCTCGCTCTGCTACAATCTTTAGTTCAAATTTCGCCGAGGAGACACGCTACGCCATGTCCGCCAAGATTACGAAAGTTCATGCCCGGCAGGTTCTGGATTCCCGGGGCAACCCCACGGTAGAGGCCGACGTGTACGCCCGAGACGGCGTGCACGGGCGTGCCGCGGTTCCTTCCGGCGCTTCCACGGGCGAGCATGAGGCGCTGGAGCTGCGTGATGGAGACAAGTCCAAATATCTGGGCAAAGGCGTCCTGAAAGCTGTTGGCAACGTGAACGGCGAAATTGCCAAGGCTGTCGCGGGACTGGATGCGGGCGACCAGCGCGCGCTGGACAAGCGCATGATCGAGCTGGACGGCACGCCT
>WNFW01016296.1_pt1 | contig 10290 bp, 13 predicted proteins | sample 5400131 | NCBI WGS metagenome assembly WNFW01 (sample SAMN13153362, study PRJNA577476) | soil metagenome | isolation source: 20 cm soil or saprolite under grassland replicate 1 | place: USA:California | collected 2016-06-15
AGCTCTTGCTACTGGTACTGTTGATTTTTCTTTAGTAGTTTCTTGTTTATTCATTGCTCATTTAAGTAGAATAAATAATCAATCAATCGAGCGAAATATTGAAATTTGTACAATTTTATTCAATTTATACTAAAAATTATCAACTAAATAATAAATCAGGAAACTTAAAAATTAATTTATTAAATGTATTGATTGATATCAGCAAAGTATATTTTCTCTTCAAGTAAAATATTATATCAATCAGAAAACTAATAAATTAATTTATTAAATGTATTGATTAATTTTGGTAAGAGTATATTCCATGATAATTGATCAATTAATTTAAAAAGGCTAACGAAAAGCTTATTATTAATATCAAATAGTCTAAAAATAGTCTAAAATAGACTACTTGAATGAATATAAAAGGACATCTAAAAGGCATATTTTCTCTCTACTTCACAATTGTTTTTAAATACTAACAATTACTTTCTTTTAAATATGACTCAGACATCTACTTATCGTTCAAAAAGAAGCTACCATCATTCAAATAGTCAATCCAGGAGCCATGGCCAAAGTTATCGTTCAAAGAGAAGCCAAACCTACTATCATCATTCAAATAGCTGATTTAGCAGCCATAGCAGAAACATTCAAAGCAAAACCCATCGTCATTCAAATAGTCAATCCAGAAGCCACAGCAGAAACTATTGAAGTAAAACCCATCGTCATTCAAATAGTCGATCTAGTAGCCGTGGCTGAAGTTACCACTTAAAGAGAAGCAAAACCCATCATCGTTCAAATAGTTGATCCAGCAGCTGCAGCAGAAACTATCAAAGCAAAACTCAGCGTCGTTCAAATAATTAATCCAGAAGCTGCAGCAGAAACTATCGTTCAAAGAGAAGCAAAATCCACTATCGTCGCTCAAATAGTCAATCTAGCAGTCAAAGCTTTCATTCAGGACACCGGTAAGTTATATTTATTATTATTAAAATTGTTCGTTCTTTATTTATTGATTATTATCATTTTTTTTGGAATAATAGATATTCGATTAATAAAAAGCGTCTGGAGGAAGAAACACGTAATTTATTAATTTATTGTTTGCACTTTGCAATAAATCAGTTTAATATAATTGGTTGTTTATTTTATACACGTTTTTACTTAGGTACAGCAAACCAACAAGCGGAACATCGATCAGATAATAAAAAAAAGAGGGATTTTTCATTTGGCGATATTACAGACGTACTTAATGAACTTTCCAAAGATAAAGGCAAAGTGAGAAAATCGGAAACCATTTCTCAACCCGGTAATAAAGAGTTACCAAGTGATTCAGACAACTGTTCTAGCTCAAATAAAGCTAGAATTAGCAAGCCCGCTGATGAAACAGAAGTACTAAACTGAGAATTAGCAAGTGGTTCAACTGAACCCAGAAACAAGTCTAGTTTGAAAACAAACACGACTAGAGACGGTGATATGGAAGTACTAAATCTGAAAGTGCCAAGTCCAAGCTCAAATTGTCTATTAGTTGTTTCAACACAGAGAAGGAAATCTTCTCGAAGATCCAATAGAAGACGTTCAAGTTTTCAAAGATCCCATAGAAGACGTTCAAGTTCTTGAAGATCCAATAGAAGACGTGCAAGTTCTCAAAGATCCAATAGAAGACGTTCAAGTTCTTAAAGATCCAGAAGCTCTCCTGCTCGTTATATGCATATGACAAATCTGCCTAAAGACCTTCAGGAGGCTTCGAGGGTAATGATATTTTCTTTTGATTATACACTATATACAGTACATACATTACTTATTATATTTTTTATGTTTAGCGTCAAGTTTTTTGGATTATTGAAAGGTTACTGCTCAACAATCAGTTAAGCTTGGATAACACATACAAGAATCAATGCCAACTTGTAAATATTATGGTGCCATCTGTCTTAGATACATTAGATTCAGAATTGTTTTCGATATCTGAAGAAATTGTACGTGAAATGATTCACAATAGGCATAAATACCAGCGGGAAAATCATTTAAGAAAACATAAATCGAAAACTATTAAGACCGAACAGGCAAAAAGAAAGCATTAAAATAGTAGAAGAAATGATGTAAGTAGCTTTGTTATTTAGCTTCTTTATTCATTATTATTCAATTTATTTTATTCAATTACAGAAACGGGTAAATAGAACAAATACGATGAACTATCTAGATGCGATAAATGACCCTGTAATCAAATTATTTAGGAAGCATGAACTGCAACCTATCATGACTGAATCGGCATACCATTCTCCTGAGTTATCGGAAACTGACCAAGAAAACCCTACTGACAAAAGAAGGATCGTAGTAAAGGATCTAAAATGGCATTCAGCGACTGTAAGTTTGTTGAATATGATTATTTGATTGAAATTTCAAGTTTACTTATCTCTTTTTATTTGTAGTTATGACAATTTCTGCGTGATTATGTAGATCAAATCTTTTCTGAATCGTCAAAAGTTCCAAAGAAATGAGCTTGTATTCATGATATAGTAAATGTTTACGATAAAGAACTGTCGGCACCAACAAATGCACCAAGTTAGTCAATTGACAGTTATAAGGGTTCCTTAAAGTCAGCTATTGAAAATGCTTGTAATAGTCAATCATCAAATACACTTTCACGACAATCACAAGAATAGATAATCAGTTATTTTGTATTAATAATAATAAAATAATAAATTTTTAAAAATCAGCATTTAATATATAGTAAATTTTTAAAAATCAGTATTTAATATATAATAAATTTTTTAAAATCAGCATTTTCTAATACTTAGTTTATATAAGCAATAAACTTCAATCAGATTATTCTTATGTATTAAACTAAATCCAATCGGTTATATGCCGATTTGACAATTCTCCTTTCTGATTATCAATTAATTTACAATCTAATTCAAATTAAATAAATCACAATCAGCATATCTGATTGTGACTTATTGTTTTATCTGAAACATTTAAGTTCCAGTCTATTGAATGCTATTCCGCATCCTGAATGGAAAATGGTTGTATAATGGTTGTGTCACAATTTCCTCCATCATTTAACTGCAATTGGCAATAATAAATATGGCCAAATATTCTCCAACTGGCATCCTACCAACTCACAATAGGGATGCCTATTGGTGTGCCTATTTGTCAGCTTTAGACTGGTGTGTACTTATTTAAAGACCAGTTTTAGCAAAGGAGAAGGCATTACAAAACAATTCCAAAGTTCCCCTCACTTTGGAAGTAACTGTGTTTTACTTACTGAAGAATACATAGAAAATCATCTATGGCAAACAGTAGGAGAAATTGATGCAGAAATTAATACATACTTAAAACATGGTTCAGGTAAAGAGTTAATACGAATAGAAATGATATATATTGAAGTATACAAATATGAACGAGCAATAGGCAGAAGCTATATTCTAACACCAGAAAAACTTGCAAGTAAGAAGGCAACAATAAATCCTAATAACTCTAAAACATGAGATGACAACTGTTTACATTATGCCTTAGCAGAGCATTTTTTTCATTTAGCTAACAAAGGAAAAGTAATGCATCCTGAACGTCTCAGTGTAATAAAGCCATATTTAGTCAATGTAAATTTAACCGGTATCCCAATGCCAACTCCTATTTGTCTACAAACATTTGATAAAATTGAGAAGTTAAACCCTGAAATAAGTATAAACATTTGGGAATGGAATGAAAGTAAAAAAACAGTAAAGTGTGTTATCCATAGTAAAAATTATGATTGCCCCCATATAATACATTTAATAGCACTTTCAGAAATTGCAGGTAAAGTAGAAGATTTCAAAGTAAAGCATCATTTTATATGGGTGAAAGACATTGAAAAATTATTGTTTAAAGATTCTGCGCACAAAGCAAAAAAACACTTTTGTAATAAATGCACGCAAACATTCACATGCAAGCAAAAATTGGATACCCATCAAGATTGGTGTTACAAATTAGACAATGTACTCCAAAAAGTTACATTACCAAAAGATGATGGAATGAAAAATTACCAAAAATTCAAATACTACGAAAGAATGATGTATGTCCTATGTGTTATTAAAGCAGATTTTGAATCCAAACATATAATTAAAGATGAAAACTATGGAGGAGCAATGTGAAAAATCGCAGAGCAAAGAGCCATAAGTTTCTCATACGCAGTACACTGAATTGATACAGGAAAAATCTGGGAATCTTATTTATACCGTGGACCAAATGCTACAGAAGAATTTGTCAAAAGAATGGACAATGAATTAAAACGTATAAATGAAATATTTTCAAATCCAGTACCAGCAAACAAGGATAATTTAGAAGATAAGAAAAAGTTTATTAACGCAAAAAAATGTTGGATTTGTAATGACAAATTCAATCATAGCGATACAAAAGTTTGGGATCACTGTCATATTACAGGCAAGTTCCGTGAAGCTGCACATAGTGAATGTAACTTAAAGCTTCAAATCAAACCATGGAAAACACCTGTTCCAATAGTGATACATAATTTTCGTGGTTACGACTCCCATTTAATCTGTGAGTCAGTAAGTAAGTCCAAATCAGCACATAGGATAGAGGTTGTAGCTGAAACCTTTGAGCGTTACAAAACTATGAGAGTAGGCCAATTAAAATACATTGATTCATTCCAGTTTATGAACTCAAGTTTATCAAAACTTGCGGAAAATATAGGTGCAGTCAAATGTAAAAAGACCAATAGCTATAATCACCTCTTTCGAATAGATAAAAATCACTGTATGTCAAGCCCTGAAAAATACACCATCAACATGGCTTATTTCATAAAAAAGGGATACACAAAAGAGCAAATGGCATTGCTTCTTCGAAAAGGTATATTTCCTTATGAATATATCAACTCACTTAATAGACTCAACGAAATAGAATTACCACCAATACATAATTTCCATAGTGCTCTTGGAAAAAAGGTATCGCAAAATGAATATGAACATGCACAAAATGTTTGGAGAGCATTCAACTGTAAAAACCTAGGTGATTATCACGATCTATACCTTTATACTGACGTGTTATTACTATCAGATGTATGGACATCCTTTAGACGAACTTCTATGCAGCATTATGAATTGGATTCCAGTCATTACATATCAGCCCCAGCTTTGGCTTGGAACGCAATACTAAAGTATACAGGCGTAAAAATCGAACTCTTCACTGAAGGAAACATGCCAATGCATGACTTTGCAGAAGCAGCAAAATGTGGAGGCATCACTATGGCCTGTAGATGATATTTCAAAGCAAACAATCTGAATTGTACTAAAGACAAATTTAATCCTAATAAGCCAAAAACATGGCTATTATATGTAGATGCCAACAATCTATACGGTTAGGCTATGAGTCAATATCTTTCAATTGGTGGATATAAATGGGAATATACGGAAGTGCATCATGTGGATGCTTTGTACAGATTAAAGCACACTTCCCTCAGAAAACACACGATTATTTGACTGACCTACTACCAGCAGTTAAAAATATCAAGGTAAAACGTGAACAATTCAGCCCAAAACAGAAACGACTGATAGAAAAGTTAGGTAAAGATTATGCGGTAAAATACATATCTTCAGAGAAATTAGTCACAAACTTTCAACCCAAAGAAAACTATGTTATCCATTACTGAGAATTACAATATTACGTAAAACTTGGAATGGTCGTAGACAAAGTGTTAAAGGTTCTTTCATTCGATCAATCTTCGTGGTTAGAACCTTATATTTCTCTTAATTCTAATTTACGATAAAAAGCTAAAAATGATTTTGAGAAGGACTTCTTCAAGCTCATGAACAATGCGGTATATGGTAAAACCATGGAGAATGTCAGAAAATATCAAGACGTAAAACTATTACCACTTAGAAAAGAAAGCGATGAGCAGACATTTATTAAAAAATCAGCAACCTTCATTCAAATATGCTCGCCAAGTTAGCAATAATTTAGTCAGAGTACATATGGGAAAAGCAGAAGTATATTTAAATAAACCAATATTAGTAGGCGCATCAGTCTTAGGGTTAAGCAAGCTTCATATGTATAAATTCTGGTATGAATATGTGAAAGCATGTTACGGAAATAAAGCTACACTATGTTACATGAATACAGACTCCTTCATATTTGGCGCAGAAACAGAAGACATATACCAAGACATGACGCAACATGCTGATATCTTTGATTTTAGTGACTACCCCAAAGATCATCAATTAGTACAATCGCTTTCAGAAGACCAATGGAAAATTAATGATGAAGGTGAACGTATACTAAAAAATACTAAAGTTATTGGTTTATTCAAAGATAAGTCTTGTGAAACAATAATGGAAGAAGTATTTGCCACCCGTGCAAAGACATATCATTATGTATTAGCAGATGGAAGCAACAAATCGAAACATAAAGGTGTAAGTAAAACTGGTATGACTAGCGTAGCTTCTAATACATATTCTCCCACTTTGGGAGGATCGCTTTTAGATGAAACAGTCAGCGAAACATTTGACCCAATGACACAATTATATCGTGATTGCCTTTTTGGTGAAGAAGTATTTACTGCAAAGAATGTAGGCTTTAAAACAAAAGATCATGTTATATCATTAGTAGAATCCAAAAAAAGAGCTCTTTGTCCTCTAGATGATAAATGCTAAATTCTATCTGATGGCATCCGTACACTACCATATGGACATTGGAGAATAGAAGCATTTAATAGCTATGTAAAATCAGGTCTACTCGAAGACATAGCAGAACAACAGGCAATGACAGTTCAACTTTACTAGTTGAGCCCTTATGAAATAAATCACATATACGTATTATCGTCTTGACGGTGAAATCACTTAACTAATTATTACTAACGTGTTATACTGACAAGACGGTATAGATGCTCTTCGAGCATCGCCTAAAGTCAGATTTAACGAATATTTTTTTTATCCTATGAAAATATAAATGCAATTGAAAAAAGAATATATACAGATTTATTACAATGGATTCGCATATATTAAATAACGAAAGTAGTGATTACACCAATGAAGAGTTCGAGACTAGCTCTACCACTGGCTTTGACACAGAGGAAGAGGATAACGAGTTTGACAATAGTTACAGCGATGCTTTAGCATCTGATGAAGAAAGCGATCTATTATAGATAGCTATGACTACAAGGCACATTACGAAAAGGAAGCATTAAATAGGCTTATTGAAGCTCAAATGACTCGTCACTGTAAATTTGTCCTCTGGGAATTTACCAGATGCTTACCTAACCTTTCTGACCAAGTAAGAAATGTATTATTTGATGTATTTACTGAATCTAGTGCTTTCAGACCACGAGAACACAATAAACTTTTGGATACGTTAGCTGACCCTAAGAAAGGATGGAATCTTCAAGAAGCTGAACTGAATTATTATAATAGTCGAGGAAAAAGTTACCGTTCAATTTAGAAGCGTCTTACCTGTTCAACACGCTAGTTTTAAGTTAATAGGCAAAGATCGTGGTGCAGCGTCAAGTCGCTGCGATATTAATAGGCAAAAAAATAAATGAGATGAAAAAATAACAGAATCGAGATTTACAAAATTAATCAGATGCTATTAAATTTAGTGATACGCTTCTTGAACATGGATGACAGTACAATTTATTTTTTACCTGTTTCACGTGAGTACTTTTGAGTGGTCGGAGACAACATTGATTTTCGCAGTGATACTTATAATCTTGAGGCCTGCTAACGCTTATCCACGAGAAATGTTTTTTCTGTGCAGCTACAACAAGAGGATCATTCTGTTTCTTCCAGTTCTGGTTAAGATAAGTGTTAAATTTGTTTCTATATTGTTCATAAGTGACAACTGACAAAACATGTGCAGCTTCGTCCTTCTTCCTTCTCAGTAATTGCACGTCTAATTGACGTTGTAATCCATATTTCTGTCTAGCAATATACGCATTTTCAAAGTTGTCACCGCATGCTTCACACAAACTATGGCTGTGATGATCAGATTCACTCCACTGACAATCCAAGGGACAATAATATCCCGCTATAGCCCAGTGATCTTTTAGATCCTTCACGTTGATACATTTCTCACAGTGTTCAATTTTAAGCATTGTGCATATGTGTAATTCTTTGAGTGATATATCAACATATGTGTATTCAAATTTGACGCCGTAATCGGTGTAGTCTGTATCAGAAAAAAGCTCAGTCATGTGACGAGACTGTGAATTTGGTTCACGAACTCCTCACGTGATACGTATTTCAGTCGTCTTGATGTGACACTATTTTTTTGCACACACACAGAGCCGCATTTGTGTTACGGAATTAATGGATCATACGACAGGTCTGTGAAACGATCATTTTCTCACATATACTAGCCCTCGGTTTTTTTCACAAATAAAATACTTTTTTATTCTTGTCCTCACATAAGCTAATTTGCACCAATAACATTTCGCAAAAAATACTATATAACTCGTAAAATGTCTATCACTTTATTTTGTCTCGTCAAAGGTAATACAACCGCGAACGCTTTCTCTGTTAAAATAAGTAGGGACGAACCTATTAGCGAGCTCAAGGAAGCTATTAAGGAGAAAAAACAAAACGACTTTGCTGGTGTAGATGCAGACAAGCTCAAGCTATGGAAAGTAGAAATTTCTGGCGATCATGTCGATCCCTTAACACTCCATGACAACGATGAGCTGTTAGCAATAAATGATATTGGAGACTACTGGACCGAGAAACCACTTAAGAAGCATATTCATGTCTTAGTCGAACCGCCTGTGACAACCGCCACTTCGGACGAGGTGTTGGAATTAAGAAAGCAACTCGCTTCGATGCATGAATTACTCAACAAGTCCACACATGGTACGTATTAAATAATGGGAAAGGTCGAGAGGTTTCGTAATATTTAAGTGGACTGCAAATATTGAACATGCGACTCTCGAAGGCCTCAAAGATTATATACGTAAAGTGTATCAACCACCCGCACTTGAAAATGATGGGGCAGAACTCAACTTCATGAATGATGGAGACAAATATTCGCCTCGGAATGATCAAGACCTCCGTGAAATCCTCCGCATATTCGTGTCAAATAAAAATCTCAAGTTTACTGTAATCATCGAGACGCCATCAAAACCTTTCTCAGATTGGTCGTTCCCAAAAGTGTGCCAGCTTTATGGTATTAGCAGTGACCCGAATCCCGACATAGACGTGTTCCCTCCTTTTTCATGTGGTTCAGCGAACCTAAATAACGATAAGTCCAATGCTGTGATTAAGCACCTAATGGCGGAAATAAAACTTCGTAAAGACGTTACTCCTCTCAACAAGGCAAATGAAGCAACGAAAAGTATTTATTCTTACTGCTATCTCGCTTCCGGGGTCTCGCTCTACAAAGATAATTTCAAACTCATACCGGAAAAACTTATCGAGGGGAGAAATGGGCAAGGAAATCTCGACTATGCAATAGAATGTCGTTCAACCGGTAGGATCCTTGGTATAATCGAAGTTAAGAAGGAAGATTTTATGAAGGGATTTGCCCAGGCATCCGTGCAGATGGAGTCAACTTTGACACGTAAACGCAAAGCCGATGAAATCGATAATGGACAGGATGTAGATAGGGTATTTGGGATTGTAACCGATGCATCCGAATGGTATTTTATGGAATGTTCGCTAGATAATGAGGGAAAGCCATCGTTTAAGTTATCGAAACCAGTAATCATTGTGTATGATGATGCTAACGTGGACACCAAGGTAAAAAAAGTGCTTTCTCATATTGTATGGTTGTTGCAGGAGTCGCAAAATCCATCACAAAGTGGAGAGCAATCAAGAGTAAAAAAGTCAAGGTCATCGAGTAACCTTACTGGATAGCTAGATTAGAAATAATGCCTTAGGATAGAATCCGTCTCAATTTTGTAATATATTTTATCTTTATTGTATTTTGTTTTGTATTAATAAAGTCCAACGTGACTGTGCTTACAAGGAGCGGTCATATGATTTGTAGCATTTACGTAACTTGTATTTTTAAAGTACCTACGGTATCACAAAAACAGTGAAGCTAGTATTAAAGATCATCGATCATGTATATCATTAAGAGATAGTAATACGAACGTTTCTTAAATCATGTGACATTGTTAGTAAGAAAACGTTAATAAATTATATACCCACTCTAACTTCAATCACGACTGGATACGGACAGCTCATAAAAATATGAGTGGTAGATAGAATATGTTATTTTATATTTGACAAAGAAAAAAAAATAAATAGATAAATTATACGCTATAGGTATTGATGATCATATGACTGTGCTAAATGGGAGCAGTCATGCTTTTTTAATCGACTATGATGTAAGTTATCG
>WNFW01014192.1_pt1 | contig 10288 bp, 9 predicted proteins | sample 5400131 | NCBI WGS metagenome assembly WNFW01 (sample SAMN13153362, study PRJNA577476) | soil metagenome | isolation source: 20 cm soil or saprolite under grassland replicate 1 | place: USA:California | collected 2016-06-15
TGCTGCGTCGCATAGCCGGCGAAAATTCCCATCGAACACTGTCGACCTTCCATTCTGGCCCAGGCCCCACGAACCTGAGAAGCGCATCGTGGTGTTCGATGCCCATGTTGAGGCAGCGGTTCGAACTCATAAGAAAGCAATGCCAACGGCTTTGTTCACGGGAACTCTGGTAACGTGAATGGCGGCGTTGATCGCGTGTTGGGCAGCAATCATTTCCCACCGTTTCAATTGCGCGGCGGGACTCGATAAACTCCCCGATCATTCCGGACAAAGTCGGAGGAAAGGCACTCCCGGCGTGGGCATACGATCGATTCGAACTGGGTGGCCGCCCGCAGGGGGTTGCTCTTGAAGCAAACATCGCCCTATGCCGATGCGGATTTCCTTTGAAGCTATCGCGGAGGCAAACCGCGCGCGGAGAACAAGGTCAGTTTCAGGCTGCCGCAGGTAGTGCGAGCTGTGCTCAGCGTCGAGTACTATTTCGCTCACCACGTTATTTCCACGATTCTGTTCCTCAGTGAGAATGAAATCCAGCCGTTTGGATTGGCCTGACGCCAGAACAAGTTGAGGATCTGACGCGTAGGCCGGAGACGGAAGAAGCGTTAATGGGCCGGTTGTCGCGTTAACGACGAACAGGGCTTCGCCGTTAGTATGAGCGACAACGATGTTCGGAATTGATCGAGGAGGAGGGTTTTGGCTAACGCAACCAGCGGAACCCCCGAAAGACAGCGCGACTACAATCAGCGGCGAGACGAGAGTTTTCAGCATAGAGCTACGTCCTCAATCAGTCGCCGCCAAATTCGTGGATCGTTGGCCCGTGGATCGTCAGGAGCAACGTTGTTCGCGACAATGTCCACAACGAGCTGATCGGCTGCAGCACGCGAAGCCTTTTCGAAGCCTAGAGTCCGATTCTTCGCTTTGATTGTCGCTGGTTTCGGCAGCCGATCGTTCTCGATCAAATGTTGGAGCACTTGAAGCGTCTCCTCATGTTCGACCAGCGTGCCATGGTCGCTAGCGATCTTCAGCGAATAGATATGCGAAGAAGCGGTCTGCGCGAGCCGCGCCGCCCAAAACGGGACGGTGCCATCGCCGGAGCCAGCCAGTGGCAGCACAGGAGAAACTCCCGTCTCAGGATCAAAGGATGCCCCATCCACGGCCTTCCATTTCAGTCGAGCACCAGTTGCTTTGTTACAAATTCGCCTCGTCGTATGGATCGGCAGGTTCGTCCGTATCGGCGTCAGTGATTGGATACGCTTTAAGACCTAGCGCCTCTCCGTCGCGATCGAGCGTCGGACGGTCGGCGAACATAAGAATATAAGGGCCAGGCAGGGAGCCTGCAATGCGGGCAATCTTACCGTGCCCGTAGCGAATATCGAGGGGCTTCTGGCCGACGTAATAGCGATCCTGATGGCTAGAAGTACCGTAGAACGGACTTCCAACCGTGATCAAACACTGAAAGGTAGCGGCGACCTTTTCGGGTTTCACATTCGGGCTGGTGAAAGTGCGCTGTAGAAACACTTTACTGACAAGTCCACCTTGGCTGTGGGCAAGAAGAGTAGTGGAGGGAAGCGGATCACAGTTCTTTCGCGCCTTCACCTCTGCGGCCAGAGCCGCAAGGAACTCTTCAAGAAACGCGGCGGCAGCGGCGATTGGGCGGCGCCAGTCGTAGGCGAACACGATGTAATTCCAACCGAGTTGGTCAAAAAAGCCTTTGGCGCCGTCGTAGGCGTTGACGGGGAACATAAGCGGTCCGTTAGCTACGATGATGTGATCATCCAAATCGGCATCGCTTGGCTGAATTTCGATCAGTTCAGCATCACGACCAAAGAACACGCCTAGATCAAGCCATACATTCTCAAACCCCGCGCCTGAAACCGAACCATCGCCAGTGTATGCATTCGGCGAGCGGTCTAGTTGCGATCCCATTCCGCCCGGAAGTAAAACAATTGTCGGAAATCCGCAGCGGTAGCGTTTTGAGAACTCCACGATCCTTGCCTGATGGATGTCGTGAACGATTCTGCGGCGGGTTGAGTCGTAGCTCATAATTAGCTTGGAAACGTTCGGTGACTGCGACTTTGGTCCTGTTACTGCGTGGGTTCGGTTTCGACCTTTGCAATCCATTCTACAGGATCCTGGAAATCGGTCCAAAACATGTATCGCCCTCGAATCAACGAATTAGAACAGGCCTTCCGTGAGAAACCTTTCGATGACATTGCTTCACTACAGATTCGCACGTCGTGGTTTGAGCTCCCGCAGGAGAAGGGCTTGGAGATTTGGTCGAATATTTTGTCTGCCCATTGTCGCCTTGATGCTCGCCGTAGTTTGCCAGCGGCATCCGCTCTTCACTCCGTGGTTTCCTCAACCGGACATCCGTCGGTTCCAAGTCTCGGCTGAAAGGAGTAGGTACCAAATCCCAACACCGATTAACAGCAGAAGCGCTCCAGTAAGTAGGAGTGAGTTGCCAGTCGAGATCAACAGAGTGACAAATCCAACAAGGCCGAGCGCTACAACGGGTGTGAACACACAATTCCAAGTCCAGATCATGAGGGCGTAGAGCGGGCCATTTTTGCGGAGGTCCTGCTCAAAAGTCTCCCCCCTTCTAATGCGAGAGGTCGGACGGTCCGCATCGAACAGGCCGTGCTGACTGATGCACGCGAGACGGCTTTGACGGGTTACGACCCCTTAGCCTGAGGGAGCCGTCGCAGTCCGCTGAACGCAGTCCACACGCATAGCCCGCGGGGATCCACTACACGGCACATAGGCCCACCGTTATGCGCAAGCAACTTCACTTTGGTACCTGCTGGAAACATTCCGTCCGGTGAAGTCGCCTGCTGCGGGCTACTGTAATAGTACGGCTGGTCCGCGATGACCTCATGGCTGAATTCAGTCGGTGGTGGCTGAAGGTTCTTCTCTGGCACTAGGGCTGAATCCGGTAAGACCGTCGCTTTCGGTCGCCGCATGCGATCCATCTCGGTATTCCTTTCGCCACTTACGCGTTGCTACCAACTGCCAGACTTTCGTCCGGGAGAACTTTTGGAGCCAAAATAGGGAGGGCGTGAGCGCGTTCTGCCCCGATATGCGCCATCATCAATCCGGCCTCGGCCAGCGCCTGCAGATTCGGCAACGCGTATGCCTCGGCGGCGCTCATGTTCACCACATAGCCCAGATCTTTCAGACTGGCGGCGGTCATTCTGCTGAGCGGATTATTCGGCGCGGCAATGAATCCCGACATCAATTCGTTTTTGAACAGCGATTCCCGCCAGTGGCTATTCTTCGTTCCCGGCCCACCGATGTTCTCGACCGGCACCGCGGTGGGACCAGTCCCTTTCAGGATTCCATATTCTTTCTTTGCATTCGTTCCAGTGAACTTAGGGTTGTTGCCATTCGCTCCGGAGAGCAGCGTTTTGTAAGTCCAGATGGTGCCGATGCCGATGACGTGACCCATTTCATGTGTGATGACATCCAGCAAAGTGCCGTCGGCTTGCATCTGGGCCAAATCGGCGGTGTCAAATGACATGATGCCTTTGGCGGGAAGGAAGGCACTCACCCCAGCGGAGGCCGGGCGCAAATTGGTCGGGCCGGCTTGTCCGAGAATTCCACCGGGGCCATCAATCGACACGCCCTGCGCCTCGATCAAGAGATCATCGATAACCTCCCCACCCACCAGAACACTTGGCACGTCACCGACGATCACCTTGGTCCATCGCTTGGCGGCAGCCCTGAAGGCGTTCTTCTGGGTCGGGGTTAAGCCTCCCAAAAACCGCACCACGATTTTGTAGGCCGATTTAACTGCGGCAGCCGACGCGCCAGCCTTGACACTCGCGTGGGCTACGTACGACTCAATTTTTTCCGATGTCGTTTTTTTCATATTTGCTCCTTTGGTTTGTGAACACTAATAAAAAAGCTTTGGTTCTCAATCCTCTACCACTTGGTAAGGCGTTGGCAAGCGAAATTCCGGGCTTTTGGGCCGTACTGTGACAAGGTAAGCATGAGGAATTCTTGTTATCTACCGAACCGTTCAGTCGGCCCGCCCAGCCATAGTGTTGCATGACGGAACGAGCGTCTGGGTTGAGCCAGGTCTCACTGAGGTGTCTGGTCCCATTCATAACATCAGTCTCTGTAACCGCAGGGTCGTTACCCCACATAAGACCGACTGGGACCATCTTTTCCCACACTGTGTGTCCGGGCGCGTTGCCGTTGTAAACGTAAGTGCCAAAAACCCACCCCATCCTAATATTATTGCGCACGTCGTGTACAGCGAGATCAATCTGAAGCAGTCGGCGCGGCGCTTTGCTTGTTTTACCTGCTGTTGTTGTCGATTTCGGAATTCATTGGATTCAGTTGGGCGTACCTGATCGCGGCCGTGGCATCGACGCTATTGATCGCATGGTATTGCCGGTTTTTCCTTGGCGGCGGTGTCCGCACGTTAATGATCGGCGCAGGACTCACGGGCGTTTATACCTTTCTCTACATCACCTTGCGACAACAGGATTACGCGCTGCTCATGGGCGCAATCGCGCTCTTTATCGTGTTAGCAATCGTGATGTACGTGACGCGCAAAGTAGATTGGTACGCGCGCGACGCGAGCTAAGGTACCGGAAGACCGCCGCGTCGTTCCTCGGATTCAAGCGGAACAGATTTTTAAACTTGGAACGCGCTATGGTGCCGCGCCCGTTGCCTAACCTGAGCAGAACGTCTCTTGTTCGACGCTTTAGGGGCGCGCCCTCGTTCCTCTTCCACACCGATCGCATTGATCAAATAGTGCTGCGAACCAACAGCGCAGGGCATGGATAGGAGTATGAGCCGCTGGGAAACAAACCAACGAGCAAAAGGAAGAGGAAACACTCCGAAGCTTAACTACCACCTCGATCAACCAAAACTTATGAACTAAACCACCCACCTACCCGCATTCGCCTGCTACACTTGACAATCTACATAGGGGCTAGGCGACGTTTAGTTGTAACAGGTAATTCCCTATATTGGACAGAGGTTGGATGTATCTACAGCGTGCTGGATCTGCAGCAACATTGTGTTGCATTCAGGGCGGATTTCCGCGGCTCTGGTGTTAATAGGTCCCCAGTGTGTCCGAATGTTCCGCAGGCCTACACCGGCGAATTCAGCGGCAAATGCCGGACACTCCTTCGACAAGCGCTGAAAGTCCCTGCCTGCGCCGGATCCGAAGTTCTCGAAGTCACGATCCCGGCATTGAACGCCCTCCTTGAAAATATCTACGAACCCTGACGGATTATCCGAATACTGCTGAAAGAGCTGCGGCATCAACGGGCTGGCGCTCTTCGCGTCAAAGCTTGTCTGGAATAGCCCGGCTTCGGCCGTATTCGCGGTGGTATTGCTGGCCGATCTATCGCGACCCTCGCAGTAGCGTCCGGAACTCTCGCGCATGCCAAGCCCGATCAAGAGCACGAATAAATGACGGAGCGTATCAACCCCGTCAGCTTCGTTACTCATGCCAGCGTCGCTGAACTTCTGAGCATAATGCGCGAGGGCATCGCTCTGCCGATCGCCGGTATTCGCCTTGGCCATCTCAATGGCGGCGTCATCCCCGGCTTGCAGCTTGCAGCAAACTCTCGCGTAAACGACAGCCATCCCCCTGATATATCCACGTGGAGCGATTCCACGGTTGGCCCAGTCAAAGCGTGAAATGGCCGATATGGTTGCGATCTGAATGATCTCGTCAAGCGGCCCGGGTGGCGTATCCGGGGTGAGAGGCACCAGAAATCTATGAGATGACCATCCGGTCAAGTCGCCCTTCTGAATCTTGAGCCACTTCTCATCGTCGGATGTATCGATGCAATCTACGACGTCATCTTGGTTGAGTGAACCGATGATGGTGCCTTGTAGTGATGGTGTTTTGCGGACATTCAGGGCGTCTGCGATGACCCTGACTTCAAAGACTTTGCTGCCGCCGGGTGCAGCAGGCTTACCAGCAAGCAACGCTGGCACGGAGAGCGGTGCCGGCACAGCCTTCGGAACAAGCTGGGCGACAATGGCATCACAGACCCCGTCTCTGACGGCGTGACTCAAAAGATCGGTGCGATCTGCCGTATTGCTGATAAAGCCAAGCTCAATAAGCACCGCTGGGCCCTTTGAAAACTTGAGCACGGCGAGATTCGTGCGGACATTGGTTCCGCGGTCGCGGAACTTGGTAACTTTCACTAGGGCGGTCTGAAGCTTCTCAGCCAGCGGTTTGTCTTTGGTGGCATCGCGAAATAGAACCTCCAGTCCGTGCGCACTCGAGTCGGTCGAATCATTCAGGTGCAATGCGATATAGTGCGTGCAGCCTGCTTTCTCGGCGCGGCCTGCCCGCTGGCCGACGGGCGCTTTCTCGACGTTATCAGCGCGCGTCATAAACACAGGAATCTGGTTGGCCTGAAATGCTTTCTGAAGCTGCAGTCCGTAATCGAGGGCTATGTCCGCTTCACGAAAACCCGCTGCTTCGGCTCCCGAGTCGAAGCCTGTGCCGGCGTTGTTCATTCCATGTCCTGGGTCGATTGCTATTTTCATTTGGATTCTCCTTTTAGGTTCGAGTTTTGTTTTGTCTTAGTGGACGGGGTGTATTAACTCTCATGTAATATGATTTCGTAAAGTGCTGATCACGTGGTATTGCCGCTTCTTCCTCGGCGCAGGACTCACGGGCGTCTACACCTTTCTCTAGATCACCTTGCGGCAACAGGATTACGCGCTGCTCATGGGCGCGATCGCGCTCTTCATTGTGCTTGCAATCGTAATGTACGTGACGCGCAAGGTGGATTGGTACGCGCGAGACGCCAGCTAAGGCATCGCCAGAGTGCAGATACGTTGCTGGCGTTAGCAAGATAAGCGGGCTGCGGCGAAGCACCGAAGTCATTCACCACCGCGAAGGAGGCGATCCCAGCAGCAGTCGCAAATCTCCGGGGCTCACCGAATTCGCGCCGATCACGCTTGAGCGCGGTGTTACTCACGACCCCGAATTTGAGAACTGGGCCGATAAAGTCTGGAGCCTCGGTGCTGGTCTTGGCTCGGAAGTTTCGCTGAAAGACTTCCGCAAAGATATCGTTTTGGAGCTCTATAACGAAGCCGGACAGCTTGTACTTGCATATAAGATTTTCCGCTGCTGGGTTTCAGAATATGAAATCCTGCCCGATCTAGACGCTAATGCGAATGCGATCGCGATCGAGCATATCACGCTGGAGAATGAAGGCTGGGAACGAGACGTAGCGGTAAAGGAACCGGTCGAGCCGTCCTTGAAATAGCCGGTCCTTACCCGCGAGATGGTGTAACTCCTCGGGTAAAGAGTCGTGCCTGTAACGATTACGTTTCGCGGAGGATTGTATGGCGGGTTGGCTCTCGCACTTTGTATTGGATTGTATCTCATCTGGCTTTGGCGGCCTGAACATCAAGTCCAACGACACACCGAAAACTTCTTTCGTGCGATCGAGCACAGAAATTGGGAAACTGTGGCCGACTCCATTGGCGAAAATTATCAAGATCAGTGGGGCGACGATCGGACGCGGGTTCTCGAACGCATGCGGGAAGGCTTTCGATGGGTGCGCGGAGCCAGAATCATTGCGGCGAACCCGACTGTGCGGATCGAATTTCGAGGCGCGGTGTGGGTTGGCAAAGTCACGCTCTACAGCACGGACGATGATGTGATGCAATTACTCGACGAACGGATCAACAAATTGCCCGCGCCTTTCGAGTTGGAGTGGCATCACCTCTCCAGAAAGCCGTGGGATTGGAAACTCGTGCGAGTGAGCAATTCGGCATTTCAGATCCCGGCGGATATGTACTGACCGACAAAGCGGCGCGGCCTCACCTGACTCAGCAAAGCTATCGTGCGGCAGGCAGCGTGCCCTACGGGTCACTTACCAAGCGCGTGGCGCAACTGTGTCTTGGCAGAATCCACATCGCGCTGCGTTTGCTGGCAAAGCAGAATCGCCCGGAGCTTGTCGCCTTGATAATAGCGGGCGACAAATTTCTTCTTCGCGTAGGTGCCTTGAAGCTCGACGCGAGTCGGCAGCACACTGAAGTCGCCTACAAAATCGATCCGCAAATCGAACATCTCCGTCCAAAAATATGGGACCTGCTCGTAGCGGATGCGCTTCTTGCCCGTCATGTTCGCGCCCGCAACCAGGCCCTGACTACGGGCATTTTCCCAATGCGTTTGACGCCGCACACCGCCCATAATCCGATCTGGATAAAATGCCAGGTCGCCGACCGCATAAATTCCTTTTTCTTCTGTCTCCAGGTACTCAGTGACCGGCGACCCGTACGGCCCCGCGAGTGGCGTATTGCGCACGAGGTCCAGATTCGGTTCTGCGCCACAGGCGACCACAGCGAGACCGATCGGAAACCGGTTCCCGCTTTTTGTCTGGATGTTGCGCAGGACGGTCTTGCCTTCAAAGCCATTGAGACTTTCGCCCATCGACAGAACTACACCGTGTTTTGCAAAATAATCGGTGAGCCATGCGCCAGTATCAGGATCGAGGTAGCGGTTCAACAAATAGGGATCACGATGCATCACACCGATCTTCAATTTCATCATCCGCAGGCTCGCGGCCGCCTCGCATGCAAGCAGTCCGCCGCCCACGATCATGATGCCTCGCTCGACACTCGCCATCTCCTTCAATGCGAGCGCATCCCGAAGCGTTCGCAGGTAAATAACGTTGCCGAGATTGACTCCCGCTACCGGCGGGCGGATCGGGCGGCTTCCCATCGCCAGGCATGCTTTGTTGAATTCAATGCTTTCGCCATTGGCAAGCACGGCCAGACGCCGCTCGATATTGAACTGTGTTACTACTGTAGCTAGGCGAATCTCGATCTTATGCGTTTCAAACCAGCGCTCGTCGGGTTCCTGCAGTTTTTTGAGATTAGGATCCTTTTCGCGCAAAAAGCTCTTCGAGAGGATCCAGCGTTTGTAAGGCGGAAAGGCCTCAGCGCCCACCAGCGTAACTGAGCCGCGTTTGTCATATTTGCGGACGCCCTCGCATGCGCTCGCTCCGGCGATGCCGCCACCAATGATGAGATAATCGCGCCGAATCATAGCGAAAAACGCACGATAGTTTCAGCGCTACCGCACCGACAAGCTAAATCGTCGGCCTCCGATATTGTTATTGCGTTATCGATCTTCGTTTCGGCAGACTGGTTGTGCCATGAATGAATCCGTTACTCAACTCAGAGATACAACAGGGAATCCAGCGCCACTTGGGTTGCTTGGCTTTGGCATGACCACTGTATTGCTAAATCTCCACAACGCCGGGTTCTACGAACTGAATAGCATGATTCTGGCGATGGGAATTTGCTATGGTGGCGCAGCGCAAATCTTCGCGGGCATCATGGAGTGGAGGAAAGGCAACACATTTGCCACAACTGCCTTTCTTTCGTACGGGCTTTTTTGGTTCTCTTTGGTGACGCTCATCATCCTGGCGAAATTAGGATGGGCGACGCCCACCAACGACACTGCAATGGCCGCTTACCTCGCCATGTGGGGCTTGTTCACAGCAGTCATGTTCGTAGGCACGCTGCGGTTGCACGTCGCCGGCCAGGTCGTTTTCGGTTCGCTGACCATTCTTTTCTTTCTTCTTGCCATTGGAGATTTCATCAATGCCGGACCGGATTTCAGACATTTCACCGGCTACGAAGGAATTTTCTGCGGTCTCTCGGCGATTTACGCCGGCCTCGCGCAAGTGCTTAACGAAGTTTTCGGCAAAATCGTCCTGCCACTCGAAGTTTTCGGCAAAATCGTCCTGCCACTTGGACCGGTGACGAAATAACTTCCACCACGAAGGGCACGAAGCGTTTAATAGGACGAATCGCTTAATTCCGTTCTGTAGTTTCATAACGTTGAAGTTTACTAGCAGGCCAATTGGAATCTTGGCTAGCCGCATGTAAGTGAGGATTTGCGCCTGGTGCATTGGCAGGAGCGTTTCAACGGACTTGACTTTGACGATTAGATTCGCGCTGACAAGCAGATCGATTCGATAACCGCAATCCAACAGGACATCTTTGTAGCGCACCGGTAGCGGCAACTCCATTTGGAACGGGATGTGCGCGTGCGAGAGCTCACACGCGAGACACTGGCGATAAGTCGACTCGAGCAAGCCGCCCGAGGGTGCGATGCACCTCAATCGCGCATCCAATCACACTCCGCGACAATTCATCAAACTCCATTTTCGTGTTCTTCGTGCCCTTCGTGGTGAAACTAAGTCCGTTCTTTCAACAAAGTCGCCGCTAGTTTGAGTGTCGGTTCGCTTTTGCCGCCGAGCATCCGCGCGATTTCCTCCTGGCGCGCTTT
>WNFW01004023.1_pt1 | contig 10280 bp, 10 predicted proteins | sample 5400131 | NCBI WGS metagenome assembly WNFW01 (sample SAMN13153362, study PRJNA577476) | soil metagenome | isolation source: 20 cm soil or saprolite under grassland replicate 1 | place: USA:California | collected 2016-06-15
AAATCAACTCAAGTGGCACCGCAGTACTACTGGTGGAACAGAACGCCCAGATGGCGCTCTCCATTGCGAAGTTTGGTTATGTCCTTGAAACCGGCAAGGTCGCACTGGCGAAGCAGGCCGCGGATCTCTTACAGGAAGAAAGCGTACGAAAGTTTTACCTGGGGTTGCACGATGGTGAAGAACGAAGTATGGCTACAATCCGCCAACATCGACCTCAAAGGAGTTGGTCTATATGAGCGACATGCCTGCCAGGTTGAACACACCTGAGCAACAAACATTGGCGATGCCACTACTCTCAGTTGAAGGAATCTCGGTAAGCTTTGCCGGTATCAAAGCACTTACTGATGTGTCATTCCAGGTGATGCCTGGGGAATTGTTTGCGGTGATTGGTCCCAATGGAGCAGGTAAAACGTCGCTGTTCAATGTACTCTCGCGTGTCTATCAACCTATTGCAGGCAAGGTGACTTTTGATGGGCACGATCTGCTGCAGTTAAAAACGTACCAGGTGGTACGCACCGGAATTGCCCGTACCTTCCAGAATCTTGGGCAATTTCCCACCTCGACGGTACTGGAATATCTGCTACTTGGCCGGCACACACGTATGCACAGCGGAATACTACGTGGTGGTATATATGTCGGCATGACAAGTAACGAAGAGAAGAAGAACCGGGCTTATTGTTTACATTTGCTCAATTTGTTGGGGTTAAGCCATTTGAGCAATCATATGCTGGGGAGTCTGCCATACGGCCTGCAGAAGCGAGCCGATCTCGCTCGTGCGCTGGCCCTGGAACCGAAGATGCTATTACTGGATGAGCCAGTAGCCGGCATGAGTCTAGAAGAAACTGAGGACATCGCATCAGACATTCTTGACATCAAGGAGCAGCTTGGCGTCACCCAGATTCTGGTTGAACATGATATGGCAGTTGTCATGGGTATCGCGGATCGCATCCTTGTGCTTGATTTCGGGCGAGTGATCGCGCAGGGAGTTCCTGCTGAGATTCAGGCAAACCCAGATGTGATTAAAGCATACCTTGGTGAAGAATTCGAGAGTGGAGCCGTATATTCTACAGAGACTATGTCTATTCCGATCGACGACAGCCAATAGCCATTCTTGCTCATCGGAGGGAACGTGGCTTACTTCATTCAACTCGTCTTTGCAGGAATCGCACTGGGATGCATCTATGCACTGATTGGTCTCGGTTTTACCATTATCTTCAAAGCGAGCGAGGTCATCAACTTTGCCCAGGGTAGCCTGCTGTTAGTGGGAGCCTACATAGTCTCAGCCGGCGTGTACGAATGGCATTTACCGTTCTTGCTGGCATTGTTGCTCGGCATCCTTGTGACAGTATGCATCGGTTTACTCTTTGAGCGATTTGCTTTGCGTCGCATGATTGGTCGTCCAGTGTTCTCCATCCTCATGATTACTATTGGCCTGGATATTGTACTTCGCACTCTCGTTATTGGGAAATGGGGATCGAATCCTATTCCTGCCGCCACACCATTTGCATTCACCAGCGGTTTTACTATTGGCGGTGTCCACTTTGGCGCAAACGAACTCTGGACCATCCTTGTCACGGTGCTATTGTGCGCTGCCTTATTTTACTTTTTCCGCTTCACGAAATACGGGCTGTCGATGCGAGCCACAGCAATTGACCAGGAAGCTGCGCTAGCTATGGGCATCAACATTCGTACTGTGTATGCATTGGCCTGGGGTATTTCTGCCGCTATTGCAACGCTTGGCGGCATCTTTCTCGCTATCAATTCCATTGCTATTGATCCTACACTTGGGAATATAGCTCTCTTCGCTTTCCCAGCCATTATCCTGGGAGGACTCGATTCTGTAAGCGGGGCTGTTGTGGGCGGAATCATTATTGGCCTGGCCGTGGTAGTGACCGCCGGGTACGAAAGCCATTTCACGAATATCCTGGGTGCAGGCTTCCATGAAATCGCCCCTTACCTCATCATGATTCTTGTACTACTTATCCGGCCCTACGGGATTTTTGGCACGCGAAAGGTGGAGCGGATATGAAAGCTTCCCTGGCAACCAGGAAAGGGTCAATTGATGCCATGGCCCAGCCACCACGGCTGCTTGGGAGCCTCTCACGCTGGATTGCGTTATGTCTGGCCGTGGTAGCCGTGATCATTTTCTTCTCTGTGGCAACTGAAGACTGGCTAACAATTGTCAATTACACGTTGATCGCGGCTATCGCATCGTTGGGACTGAATGTGCTTTCAGGCTACACAGGCCAGGTTTCACTGGGCATGGCGTTTTTTATGTCCATAGGTGCATATACGGCGGCAGTACTCGGTGGTACCCCGCCAACAACTCCTCTCGACCCACTTGGATTAGGCCTATCATTCTTTATCTGGTTACCAGCGGCCGGCATCGTGGCTGCTCTGGTGGGAGCTCTGATTGGCCCTACAGCATTGCGATTGAAAGGCTTCTACCTGGGTATTGTGACACTGTCCCTGGTCTTCTTAGGAAACTACATCTTTATGAATGCTCGCGCCATATCTGGTGGCCCACAGGGACGTACTTTTCCAGTACCTGCCATCGGTGATTTCTCTTTCGACCAACAAAATACTATCTTCGGTATTACGCTTACGCCGGGACAGCAGTTTTTCCTACTGATCCTGCCTATTCTGGGCTTGTCGGCTCTTTTTGTGGGCAATGCAATGCGCTCACGTGCAGGGAGAGCTTTCAAGGCTGTACGCGATAATGAGGTAGGCGCAAGCATTATGGGGGTTAACCTCTTCGAAGTGAAAATGGATGCCTTCATTTTATCGTCGTTTTTTGCTGGCATTGCGGGCGCTCTTTTTGCTTCGTTCAGCCGCTACGTCATACCGAATTATTGGAGTCTTACGCTCTCCATTGAATTTGTCGCGGCTATCATTGTGGGCGGTATTGCAAGTGTATGGGGATCGATCCTGGGAGCGGCTTTTGTTTTTGGACTACCATTAGTGATTGATCAATTCTCTCTACTACCCGTAGGAAGTAGCTCAGGTGGCCTATCGAGTGGTGATCTGAATGCCCTTATTTACGGTTTCCTGATCATTGCATTCCTGCTTTTTGAGCCGGGAGGTGTTATAGGATTGGTGCGCCGGAGCCAGGCACTCGTACGCAAACTCAATAGCCATGGGGGAGAAGGAGGTGAACCTGCCGAGATAACCGACCTGCCATCTTCCGTCGGTGTGCGTCTCGACAAAGGGAACCCAGCAGTTACAAAAGGCGAAGAAACTTAGCTATTTGCCAATAACTGCAATAGCAGGTCATATACAGCAAAAACTGGATAGATGTAGCGCTGTTTTTGTTCTTAATCGATGTTGTCTCGAGTTATTACGAAGAGGTGTAGCACATGACCAAAAGAACATTCTATATTTGCGTACTTGCGCTTTCCACGATTCTGATGGTGCTCTCCGGCTGCGCCAGCAGTAGTTCGGGTACTTCCACGAGTAGTCTCAAAGCCGGTCCTGGCGTCGATGTAACGCACAAAACTATTACGCTGGGTATCCTGTCACCTTATTCGGGGCCGGTTGCAGACCCAATAGGCAAACCGTTGGCGAAAGGCGTTGAGGTCTACTTCGATTCCATCAATGCTAGCGGTGGTATCGATGGATACAAGGTAAAATTCCTTGAAGAGGACACGCAGTACAACCCCCAGCTTGAAGTTCAGCTCTATAACCAGATTCACACTAAGGTAGCGATGATCGCTGATAGCCTTGGTACACCTACGACGTTTGCGATCAAAGATCTGGCCACCGCCGATCATATGCTGATATCTGGTGCCACGCTGTCCTCTTCTCTAGCACGTGAGAAGTATCTCGTTCTTGTAGGCACTCCCTACAGGCTGCAGGTCGAGAATGCTTTTGACTACGTTGTCAACAAGCTGGGTGTTCACAATCCCTCGGTGGGTATCATCTACCAGAACGATGAATACGGTCAGGATGGCTTGACGGGGTACAAGGAAGCAGTCAACTTCTACCACCTGCACGATGTGGGCCAGGCAGCTTACGCAGTAACCGATACAGACTTTACCGCACAGGTTTCGCAGTTGAAGGCAGCTGGCGCGAAATATGTTTTTCTAACTGCCATTCCAACTGCAACAGCAGGTATCATCGCTACAGCTTTTAAACTAGGGTATAACCCACAGTGGATTCTGCAAAGCCCGGCATTTGCATTGGCGTTGCTGTCTGTTCCTGGCCTGGGTGCATTGATGAGTCATGCCTGGCTCGTGTCTCAAGGAGCAAATTGGGGTGATACGAGCGTACCGGGTATGGCACAGATGATGAGCGATGTACAGAAGTACGCCCCGGGCCAGAAGCCGGATGGTTACTTCGAGTTCGGTTATACGGAGTCAAAGATTACTTACGCCATCTTGAAGAAGGCACTTGATAACAATGATATCACGCGCGATGGTCTCTTCAAAGCGTTCGAGTCCTTGCATAACGTTGACCTCGGTGGACTTCTGCCACCGGTTAACTATGGGTCCTCGCCCAACCAACGTGTTCCGTCCCGCGACTCGGTCATCTTTGCTATTGACCCAACACAACCGGCTGGTATCAAAGCCTTGAGTAGCGATTTTACTGGAGGTGCTGCGATGCAATCGCAATTCTGAGTAGGTGATAGCTGCTATACCCATTTGCCTGGAATCTAGTTCAGGCAAATGGGTATAGCAGCTATGTGGCAAGTGCATATATAGCTTCACTCCCATCTCCTCAGAGGGAGATCTGCCAAGCGCTTCGCGAACTGATACTTGAAAATTGTCCTCACATATGAAAAACGATCGGGATCATCTTCCGTGCAATGTGCAGTTTCTCTTCAATAGCTACATCGTCTTTGTAAAACTGCTCTAGCAAAGCATAAAATTCCTTACTTGCATGCTTTATTTTAGAAATTCGTTGCTTTGGAGCGGGAATCCACTGCCCTCTAAGATCAAAAAAGACTTCAGTGAGAGCAAATACTTTAATGTAGAGAAGAAGGTTTGCTGTAACAGGATCATTGGAGAGTTCGTGTTCAACATACCGAAGTGTATCTTCAGCATCGAACCTGACTTGACCCAGTTGCCACTGATCATACGGTTTCTTCCCCGCCTTTAACATTTCCTCGACTTTTTTTTGCAGTCTCTCAATCGTTCCGTCCTTGTCATATACCACTTTGGCAACTTCCCAAAGACTTGCAGAGTCATCTTTATGGTTTTCCCAAAACTCAAACGCTTGTTTCTCGGTCGTATAAATTATCTCAAATGCTTGAGTATTGTTGAATTCGACAGTTCTTCTAAAGCCTTCGGTTACAATGACCACCAGATCAACATCGCTATCTAAGCGATTATTACCTCGCGCCCAAGACCCAAAGAGAATAATCCCCACTATATCAGGTCGTCTTTTTAATACCTCAATGAACTCTTGTGTGCCGTTATTCATATCTTTCCTATCTGGCAATCTGGGCAGTTTCCATTCCTGGTAGTAAAGCTCACAGACACTGTGACGCCGTCCTCTGTTGCGATGAGTTGCTTAATCTCAAGAGAAGGTATAATCTCCACCCAGCGGTTTGTCACGTTGATTGGCTCAACGTGCTTCTCACTTACCAGCGGTCCGAATGCAACACTGACTCCAACGGCTTGCGGGGTGCTGGATTGAAATCCGTTCCCAGTGTATACGCTACTGGAATGAGTCCCGCTTGCATCACCTGCTCATAGGGGATGCCGAGCAGGTTCGCTGCTTCTTGCTCGAAAAAGAGATGGAAGCTGGTCAAGCTACTTCCCAGGCCACGTGAGCGTGCAGCCAGCATAAAGCTCCAGGCGGCTGGCATAATCGAGCCCCAGCGGGCGGCCTGCATAATGATTGGCTGATGCTCAGTGCGACCCTCAATGCAAGGGATCACGTGGACGGGCACTTCGTGCAGGTGATCAATCAGGTACTGCCCGGAGTCCAGCATCTTAGCAAGGCTTCTCGAAACCTGCTCACTGGATGTGGCTTGCTTCTGCAGTACTGGGACCATCAGCTCCTTATACCGATCGGCTCCTTTGCGATAGATCGTCGCCAGAGCAAGGCGAATCTCGGGATCGGTCACGACGACGAAGTGCCACCCCTGACTATTGCTCGCTGTGGGCGCCTGCAGCGCTAGCTCCAGGCACTTGCGGATCAGCTCCGGTTCTATCGGCTTTGTCAGATCCAGCCGCTTGCGGACCGCACGTGTGGTCGTGAGTATGGTATCGATGGAAAGATCAAGGATGGGCATAATCTTACTCCTTTCTCATGGTACTACTGTTTTGCCCTTTGCTCCTCCCCCCACATTCACCATTGTAACCTATTCGCGCGAGATGACAAGACGAACCCCTCGTGGTTGCTCAAGTGTCCTCCGCTTCTCAGATCCCAAAATCACAAGATACCCCATACCGTGAGTAGCGACTGGAAATTGGCGTTCACACGTCCACAGGACATGTGAAATATATATCCGAATCGTCGTATGTATTTTATTACATAGTAAAGGAAGTCTCGTTCTATGCGTCTCTCGGACTTAGGGTATGCGTTATTGACGCTATTGGCGCGAACCGCTCTCAGGCTATGACCTGGCACGGCGTATGAAGCGGCCTGTGGGCTTCTTATGGAAGGCGCAACACAGCCAGATCTACCTGGAGTTGGCTCATTTGGAGGACCTGGGATACGTGCTTCATGAAGTGATCCCACAGGAAGATCGTCCGCAGAAAAAGCTGTATCGCATTACTGCAACGGGACGGAGCATACTCAAAGCATGGTTAACGCAGCCAGCACCCCCGCCCGAGCGCAAGGAACTCCTGCTCAAGACCTATACGATTTATGCCCTCGACACCGATTCGGCAGGATGAGCGATGGAGGAATTTGCCATGAAAAATGTTCGCTTTGTACCGTTGAGTTTTCTACTACTGGTGCTCGTTGCCTGTGGGTCAGGAGCACCAGCACAATCGACCCCAACTCCGACTCCAACACCGGAGATCACGCCGACCCCGACTATCCCACTTGTTCCTTCACATCTGGTGCAATTTCTTACCTCAGACCATGTGCGGCTCAGAGGACTGCTCTACGGTCAGGGGAACACGATGGTGATCTGTTCACATATGTTACGTACAACGAAAGCTATCTGGGTGGAGAGCGGCATCCCTCAGCGCCTGGCTGTATTAGGCTATCGGGCGTTGGCTTACGATTTTCGTGGCAATGGAGACTCAGCTGGCCAGGCAAATTCTTCAACACTGGACGTTGACCTGCGCGCGGCAGTGAATTTCGCGCATCAACAGGGTGCCACCAAGGTCGTGCTGCTGGGAGCGAGCATGGGGGGAACGGCCTCCCTCAAAGTCGCAGCAGAGGAGCAGGTGACAGCCGTGATCTCGCTTTCCGGACCGCAGGAGTTTGGTGTCAGCGTAAGTGATGAGGAGGTCAAAGCCATCAAAGTCCCCAAACTTTTCATGGCCAGTGAGAACGATGATCCGTTCGTGACCGATGCCAGGCATATGTACGCTATAGCCATCCCTCCCAAAGAGATGCATATCTATCCGGGTGTGGCCCACGGCATCGACCTCTTTGATAGCGGCAACGGCGATGACCCGGCTCAGCGTGTGTTGCATTTCATCACACACTATGCATCAACGAGCTAGAAAAGTGCCCTCCATCACCGTTCCTCAAATGTTTTGGAGGGATGACCTCTCATACTCTTTCCAAATGACAATGATGTGTTATGGTGCTATAGCGTATCTAAGCCCTGTTGCCTACGAGCAGCAGGATTGTGTTTTGTGACTCCACAATAGCTGGGGAAGATCACCTTGAGGATTGCCTGAACTGGCAGAGCCAAATAATGAAACGATTGCCAGTCCGGCAAATAAAATAGGCAAGAACAAGTGCCCACTAAAGGTACTTGAGAAGTAAAAGGCAAAAGCCAGGCCGATGATAAAAATGCCAACAGCCAGTCCTCCCATAGGGTTGCGGTAACGGCGACGCATCTGGCGCCTGTTGTACCTCTCGTCGTACATGATATTTTTCTCCTTGTGGAAGTGTGTAAGTGCCTGTCATGTATGTATTATAAGTTATAATTAGCGTAATGAGATTGCTCATTACAGTAGGAACATTATAAGGAGGGAGATCCTTCGCTGACGCTCAGGATGACAAGCGGGTAAGAGATTGCTCATTACAGTACGAGGTATAATAAGGAGAGTACCTATGTTTCAACCAAAAACAGCCTTTAGCGGGTTTTCAGTGGACGACCTAGCAAAAGCTAAGGCATTTTATGCTCAGGCTCTGGGGTTAAAAGTGGTCGAAGAGGGCGTTGGGCTACGGCTGCATTTGCCTGGAGGCGGCACAGCGTTTGCATATCCAAAAGACGATCACCAGCCAGCCACCTTCACTCTGCTGGACTTTGTGGTTGATGATATTGATGAAGCAGTAGATGAACTGAAAAGCCGAGGTGTCAGCTTTGATCGGTTTGCAGGTATGCCGCAAGACGAAAAGGGAATCATGCGCGGTATTTCTCACAACATGGGGCCTGATATAGCATGGTTTAAGGACCCTGCCGGGAATGTGCTGGCAGTGTTACAGATGGGATAAATCAACGTCTAAATTGCCGGTATTGATCTCCAAAGACATCGAAGAACCGACCAGCAAACAAAAAACCAGGTAATGCGGTAATAGAGAGAAAGAGAGCGTATCTCATGCGTGATGCTGAAGATGAACTCCCCCAGCATGAATCTGCTGTCGAGATCACACCTTTACCTCAAGAGAAAGAAGCGCCAGAAGCGGAGCAACTTTCAGTAGGGATGACGCTTGAGAATACCCCGCAGTCGGGCAGAGCAAACCGTTCAGGCACCAGACGCTACATCTTGACCTCTCTGGCACTGTGCCTGGTGCTGGCACTCTTCCTGACCATTGTTGTCGTGCAGCTTCACCAGCCGGCTAAGCCATCCTCTCATGCCAGTTCTTTAGTTGCATCCCCTACAGCAACTCCTGCATACGTGCCGACCGACTACAGTGTGAACACGACGATCGTGAATGGTGTAGTCTATGCAGGTGCAGCAAATGGGGCAGTGTATGCGTTGCGCGCCAGTGACGGGAATGTACTCTGGCATCACAAGATCAGCCCTGGTGCGAGTGCTGCGCCGCTGGTGAACGACGGAATAATCTATATCACTACTAGCGTAAGCGACGTTGGCCCAGGCTCTCTCTATGTCTTGCGCGTGAGCGATGGGAAGGAGCTCTGGCACTATACCATCAGTGATGCTGTAGGAAATCTGCTGGTGGCCAACGGCATCACTTACGTGACCTCATACGACGTCGTCTCGCAAAACGGGAGCCTCGTCGCCCTACAAGCGAGCGATGGCACCCAATTGTGGCATGAGACCGCCAGAGGTTTCTCGTACAATGCGCCAGTCGTTGATAACCAGGTCGTTTATGTGAGTGCCAGTGCAGACAATGGATCAGGTACGGTCTATGCACTAAGGGCAGACAATGGGGCTCAACTCTGGCACTATGCAACTACCACCTTCACCTCCGTGCCCTTAGTGGTCAACGGCATCGCTTACCTCATCTCAGATCAAGGACTCTCAGCGTTGCGAGCAAGCGATGGTCAACTCCTCTGGAGGGTCCCTGTTGAGGGGAATACTAACATTCCACCGCAAGTGAAAAACGGAGTGCTCTACCTTACCACAACGAAAATATCTTTAGAGGCTTCTGCCACTCCCACCAACCAGGTGAGCAGCCTGCCACAGGTGGGAATGATTGGCAATCTGCTGCAAAGCGTTGTGCCGAAGGCACCCGTCAAACAGAAAGTGCCGCTCAAACAGGGACTCTCCTCTGTTTATGCTGTGCGCATAAGCGACGGTACTGTGCTCTGGCACTACAGTATGAGCAATGAAAAGGGGAACAACTGGGCAAACTGGTTCTCCATTGAGAACGGCACGGTTTATGTCGGAACGTATGTCGATCAGGACAAGAGCTATATCTATGCGTTACGAAGCAGTGATGGCTCGCTGCTCTGGCGTCATGCGATGTACCGAGGAATGTCTATCAATGCCTTCGTTGCGAATGGTGTCATCTACATTGCTTCATTTATCAACAATGGCTCTATTAACGATGGCTCCGGGGCTGTATATGCTCTGCGTTCGAGTGATGGTTCGCAACTCTGGTATCACCCGATGTACTGGGTGGTCTATAATCCACCTATGCTGGTTGGGGCAACGATCTACGTCAGTACAGCCGGTGGTGAGGTGTATGCATTCCAGGCAAGTAACGGTTCTGCGCTGTGGCATTTCCATACGGAT
>WNFW01014975.1_pt1 | contig 10280 bp, 9 predicted proteins | sample 5400131 | NCBI WGS metagenome assembly WNFW01 (sample SAMN13153362, study PRJNA577476) | soil metagenome | isolation source: 20 cm soil or saprolite under grassland replicate 1 | place: USA:California | collected 2016-06-15
CCCATGCGACCACGTACCAGTGGCCGGCGCTCGCGAAGACCGCCTCGGGCTCGATCTCGCGGATGCTTCGCTCCCCCGTGCTCGCGGCGGTGTACTCGATGCGGATCCGGCGATGCTCGCTCGCCGCGGTCCGCAGCGCATCGAGATGCGGCGGAGCCATGCCCGTGACCGCGCCCTCGATCCCCGCCGCGTCGCCCAGGGTTTCCGCGCCGAGAGCGTCGCGGAGCTTCGCGAGCGCGCTCGCCAGCGCCGGAGCATCCGGGATCCCCGGCGTCGCCAGGAGCTCGGTCGCTCGCAGGTACACGGCGAGCGCCTCCGGGCGGGTCAGGCGCAGCGGGCGAGCGAAGTGATCCGCCATCGAGATCCACACGCCGCCGTCCTCGTCGATGTCCACGTCGATCAGATCGCCGGGCCCGTACGGAGGGAGCCCGGACATGAAGAGCAGGTCCAGATCACGGCGCAGCTGATCCTTCGGGACATCGAAGATCCTGGACGAGGATTCGAGGCTCGTCCCCGGGTGCTGCACGAGGTACGGGACGATCACCAACATCCGCCCGAGTCGCTCCGCGGTCGTGGCAGATCGCCGACGCTCAGGCATCCGCGGAGGCTTTCAACCGGCGGATCACCTCGTCACGAAGGGTCGGGGGCTCCAAGGCCTCGACGTCCGCACCGAATTGCAGGAGCAACGCGGCGAGCGCATGCTCATCCGCCGCGGGAACGGCGAGGATGACCCAGCCGTCGTCGCGCGTCCGCTCGCGCACGACGCCGGGGAACGTGCTTTCCACCAACACGACGGCTCCGGGTGCCGCGGCGACGAGCGCTCGGTCCTCGGCCGAGAGCTGCCAGGGCCCGGCCTCAACGTGATCGATCGCGCGGAAACCTCCCGGCGGGGACGATCCCTCGCCGGCATCCTCGAGCTCGGTCGTGCACCTCGACAGCCGGAACGCCCGGACGGCGTCCCGCTCCTCGTCGTGACCGACCAGGTACCAGTGGCCTCCACGGAACACGACGCCGAACGCGTCGACGATGCGATCCGAGACCGCGCCCTGCGAGGTCCGGTAGCCGAACCGCACCCGCCGACGCGCACCGGCGGCGTCCGCTGCCGCGACGACGCGGGCGCTCCTCGTGTCCGAACCGGCCACCAGGGGTCCGCTCTCCGCCCCTGCGAGGACCCCGCCCTCGGCGCCGTAGAGGAGCTTGCGAACGCCTCGGGCGGCCACGGTCTCCTCCGAGGCGCTCTGCGCGGCGACGAACAGGGCGGTGACTTCCTCTGGTGTGAACGCGATCTCCGGGAGGTAGTACCTATCCTTCAGGATCGTGTACCCCTGCTCCACGTCCCAGACATCGGTGGCCGACATCTCGAGCGGCACTCCGTACTCCCGGAGGATGTCCTTGTCGCGCTCGAACTTGCGCTTGGCGGAATCGAGGTTGTCCCCGCCGTACGCCGGGAGCGTGCGGCGGATCTCCTCGAACGTCATGGGGCGCTCCGTCTCGAGGAGCAGACCCACCAGGTTGAGGAGCCGTTCGAGCGGCTCCATCCCCTCGTCGACCGGCATCGCCGCGCATCATAGCGGCGACATGGGAAGGGTCCGAAGTCCTGCGTGATCCGCCGCGCTGGAGGCGGCGGCAGGGCCTCCGTCACATGTGTGCGATCAGCTGCTCGACGCGGTCGTCGGCGCTCCGGAAAGGATCCTTGCAGAGGACCGTTCGCTGCGCTTGGTCGTTCAGCTTCAGGTGAACCCAGTCGACCGTGTAGTCGCGCCGCTTCGCCTTCGCCTGTCGGATGAAGTCGCCTCGAAGTTTCGCCCGCGTGGTCTGTGGAGGCTCGCGCATCGCCAGGTCCACGGCGCCCTCGCTCACCACCCGTTCGACCTTACCCGTCCGTTCCAGCAGGTAGTAGAGACCGCGGGATCGGTTGACGTCGTGGTAGGACAGATCGAGCAGCGCGATCTTCGGCGAGCCCAGCGGGAGGCGGTGCTTCTGCATATAGCGCTCGATCATCAGCCGTTTCGTTACCCAGTCGACCTTCCGAGCCAGCCGGTCGGGGTCTCCATCCCTGAGCGCGTCCAACGCGATGCGCCACTCATCCAGGAGCATGGTGGACGCCTCGTCGGCTCCGCGCCGTTCGACGAATCGCGTGGTCTTGTCGAGGTACTCGGTCTGTACCTCCAGCGCCGACAGCTCCCGGCCGTTCGCGAGCTTGACCTTCCGGGTGCACGTCGTGTCATGGCTGATCTCGCGGATCGCTCGGATCGGGTTCTCGAGGGTCAGGTCCCGCATCACGGTGTTGCCCTCGACCATGCGGAGCACGAGGTCGGTGATCCCGACCTTCATGAGGGTCGTCCACTCGCTCATGTTCGAATCACCCACGATCACGTGCAGACGCCGGTAGCGCTCGGCATCGGCGTGCGGTTCGTCGCGCGTGTTGATGATCGGCCGGCTGCGCGTGGTCGCGCTCGACACGCCCTCCCAGATGTGCTCGGCTCGCTGGGCGATGCAGAACTGGGCGCCGCGCGGGCCGTGCAGCACTTTCCCTGCGCCGCACCAGATCTGACGTGTGACGAAGAACGGGATCAGGACGTCGGCCATCCGCGCGAACTCGCCGTGGCGTGCGACGAGATAGTTCTCGTGGCACCCGTAGGAGTTCCCGGCGGAGTCCGTGTTGTTCTTGAAGAGATAGACCTCACCGCTGATGCCTTCTTCGTGCAGCCGCATCTCCGCCGCCGAGAGCAGATGCTCCAAGATCCGCTCACCCGCCTTGTCGTGCGCGACCAGTTCCTTGATCGAGTCGCATTCGGGGGTCGCGTATTCGGGGTGGGAGCCGACGTCGAGGTACAGGCGCGCACCGTTCTCGAGGAACACGTTGGACGAACGTCCCCAGTGGACCACGCGGCGGAACAGATACCGCGCGACCTCGTCCGGACTCAGCCGCCGCTGTCCGCGGAACGTGCACGTGACCCCGTATTCGTTCTCCAGTCCGAAGATGCGCCGATCCATCTCCCAGCAAGGGTATTCCTCCCGAGCGCGAACGCCGCCAGCTACCCGGAGAGGATCTCGGAGAGCCGGTCGTCTGCGAGACGGCGGAACTTCCGTCGTTGAGGGCGCGTCCGGTCGAGCACCCCGGCCTCGATCTGATCGTTGGGGATCTGGCGCTGCTCCGGCATGGTGCTCAACGCCTGCACCGCGGTGCGCACCGCCGTCTCCAGGTCCCAGCCGTCCTGGAACCCGTCCCGAAGCGTGTCGGTCAGCTCTTCGGCGTGACCACCGATCGCAACGAACCGCTGCTCGTCGGAGACCGACCCGTCGAACAAGATGTGGTAGATGCCCGACGTCCCCGCCCCCCCGTCCACCTCACCGACCACGATCTCGACCTCGTAGGGCTTCATCTGCTGCGTGAAGATGGTGGAGAGGGCCTGCGAGTACGCGTTGGCGAGGTCGCGCGCCTTCACGTCCTCGCGCCCGTACTGGTAGCCACGAAGATCGGCGAGCCGGATCCCCGCGATGCGGAGCTCCTCGAACTCCGAGTACTTGCCGACCCCGGCGAAGGCGATCCGGTCGTAGATCTCGCTGATCTTGTGCAGCGTGGCGCTGGGATTCTCGGCGATGAATAGGAGCCCGTCCGTGAACTCCAGCCCGATCACCGAGCGACCTCGAGCGATGCCCTTGTGTGCGTAGTCCGACCGGTCCTTCATGAGCTGCTCGGGGGCGACGTAGGGCATGAAGCTCACGATGCACCCCGCTCCTGCAGCACGGCGTCGACGGCAGCGGCCACCTGATCCTCGGGGACGTCCTGCGAGCCGGTCGCGGTCACGGTCACCGCGATGGGCCAGATCCGACGGATGGCGTCCGGGCCTCCCGTCGCCGCATCGTCCTCGGCCGCGTCGATCAGCGCCTCGGCGGCGACCTGCAGCCCCTCGCCGAGCGAGAGTCCGGGCCGCCACCGCTTCTTGAGCGAGTTCTTCGCGGACTGCCCACCGGAACCGGTCGTCTGGTAGTCGTCTTCCTCCCAACGACCGCCGGTGGCGTCGTAGTAGAAGATCCTGCCTTCGTTCAGGCGTTCATCGAACCCTCCGAACAGCGGGACCACGATCAGCCCCTGCAGCGCCATCGGGAAGTTCGACCGGATCATCTGCGCGAGGCGGTTGGCCTTGCCTTCCAGAGACAGACGATCACCGGTGATCTTCTCGTAGTGCTCGAGCTCGAGCTGGAAGAGCTTCACGAGCTCGACGGCCTGACCCGCCGCGCCGGCGATGGCGATGGCGCTATAGTCGTCGGCCGCGAACACCTTGCGCATCTTCGCGTCCGCGATCAGGTTGCCGGAGGTCGCACGACGATCGCCGGCCATGACGATCCCGTCGGCGAACTTGAGTCCGAGCACCGTCGTCCCGTGCGGCACCGGGATCGCCGATGCATCCGTCACCGAGCGGGGCATGGCCTCCGGTCGCTCGTGGCGCACCAGATCGAGGAAGCTCGGGCTCGCACCGAACGGGCTGCCGGCGAGCGACAGCTCGGGCCGGTCGCTCACTCGCCGCCCTTCTGGACGTACGACTTGACGAACTCCTCGGCGTTCTCTTCCAGCACGGAGTCGATCTCGTCGAGGATGTCGTCCATCTCCTCCTTGAGCTCGCTGGCCTTGGAGGACGAGGTGACCTGACCCGCATCATCGGCGGCTTCGCCGCCGCTCTTCTTCTGGATCCTCTTCTGTTCCTGCTCGGGCACGACACGCTCTCCTTTCCCGGATGCACATCCTAACTTCGGGTGCAGACGCGCGGCGCGTTAGCCCGTCAGGCGGTCGACGAGGGCGGCCGCGTCCTCGCAGGCGTCGAGCAGCTCCTCGACATGGGCCCTCGTTCCGCGGAGCGGCTCGCGCATCGGGATGCGCTGCAAGGCATCCCGGCCGGTATCCAGGATCAGCGAGTCCCAGGACGCGGCGGCGATCGCGTCGGGAAATTTCGAGATGCAGCGGCCGCGGAAGAACGCGCGGGTATCCTCCGGCGGCTCCATGATGGCCCGCTGTACCTCTTCGTCCGTGGTGAGCCGCTCGACCTTCCCGGAATGCGCGAGTCGATGGTAGAGGCCGCGATCCCGCCGGACATCGTGGTACTGCAGGTCGATCGCGCGCAGCTTCGCATCGCTCCATGCGAGGCCGTCCCGATCTCGATATCCCTCGAGCAGTCGGAGCTTGGCGACCCAATCGAGCTGCGCGCTGAGCGTTCGAGGATCGGTCTCGAGTCCTCGGAGGACGGACTCCCATCGCTCGAGGACCTCTCGATTCTCGGCGGTGTCGTCCTCGCGGTCGACGTATTTCCGGGCCAGCTCGAGGTATTCCCATTGGAGCTGGAGCGCGGTCATCTTGCGCCCGTCGGTGAGGGACACCTGGGTCGTGAGCGACACGTCGCGGGACACGTCGTGGATCGCGGCCACCGGGTTGACGAGCGAGAAGTCGGGAAGGAACGCATCTTCGATCATCTTGAGCACGATCGCCGTGGTCCCCATCTTCAGGAACAGGGCGACCTCGCAGAGGTTCGCGTCCCCGACGATCACGTGGAGTCGCCGGTACCGCTCCGGGTCGGCATGTGGTTCGTCTCGCGTGTTGATGATCGGCTCGTGGGTCCCGTACGAGTTGCCCTTCCCGTCGGAGTTGTTCTTGTAGATCGCCAACGTCGGGGACGAGGGCATCTCCGCGGCAACGACCGCGAGCGAGCGCTCGAGGATCCGCTCTCCGGCCTTGTCGTGGATCACGAGGGCTCTCGGCGACAGGCACTCGGGGGTGGAATACTCCGGGTGGGCGTGATCGACGTAGTACCGGGCGCCGTTCGGAAGGATCACGTTCGCGAGCCCGAGGTCCTCGTCGGAGAGCTCACGACCGGCCGCCGGCTCGAACCCGCGGGCGTCGCGAAGCGGCGACTCGTCCTCGTAATCCCACCGGATCCTGCGGAGACTTCCCGCGTAGGAGGAGATCAGCATCGACGACGACAACACCGGGTTGAAGTCGGGCTGGCCGACAGCCGCGATCCCGTACTCCGTTTCGGTGCCGATGACCTTCGGGATAGCCACGGGGCCACCTTACCCGCGTGGGCGGGTTACAGGTACTGCCCGGCGCTGACGCGCTCGACCTGTCGCCCGTCTCCCTCGAGACCGAGCAGGGTCCGGACGTAGACGATCCGCTCGCCCTTCTTGCCCGAGATCCGGGCCCAGTCGTCCGGGTTGGTCGTGTTGGGGAGATCCTCGTTCTCTTTGAACTCGTCACGGATCGCGTGGAACAGATCCTCGCCTTTGATGCCCTTCTCCCCCTTCGAAAGGAACCGCTTGATGGCATCCTTCTTCGCCCGCCGGACGATGTTCTCGATCATGGCGCCGGAGTTGAAGTCCTTGAAGTAGAGGATCTCTTTGTCCCCCGACGCGTACGTGACCTCGAGGAACCGGTTCTCGTCCGACGCCGCGTACATCCGCTCGATCGTCTTCTCGATCATCCGGTGGCATGCGAGCTGAACGTCGCCCCCATGCTTGCCGACCTCGTCCGGATGGATGGGCACGGACGGGTGGAGGTACTTCCCCATCACGTCCATCGCCTGGGCGGCGTCCGGGCGCTCGATCTTGATCTTCACGTCCAAGCGTCCGGGACGCAGGATCGCGGGGTCGATCAGGTCCTCACGGTTGGACGCTCCGATCACGATCACGTTCTTCAGGGTCTCGACCCCATCCAGCTCCGACAGCAGCTGCGGCACGATCGTCGACTCGACGTCCGAGGAGATGCCCGTCCCCCGGGTGCGGAAGATGGAATCCATCTCGTCGAAGAACACGATCACGGGCAGACCCTCTTCGCTCCGCTCCTTCGCTCGCTGGAAGATCTCGCGGATCTGTCGTTCCGTCTCACCGACATACTTGTTGAGCAACTCGGGACCCTTGACGTTGAGGAAGTAGCTGCGCGCGTCCTCGCGGCCCGTCCGTTCCGCGACCTTCTCCGCGAGCGACTTGGCGACCGCCTTGGCGATCAAGGTCTTGCCGCACCCGGGCGGTCCGTAGAGCAGGACGCCCTTGGGAGGCTCGAGTTCGTGTTCGTTGAACAGCTCCGCGTAGAGGAACGGCAGTTCGACCGCATCACGGATCGCTTCGATCTGTCCCTCGAGCCCCCCGATGTCCTCGTAGCCGACGTCCGGGATCTCCTCGAGCACGAGCTCCTCGACCTCTTCCTTGGGCAGGAGCTCGGTGATCACCACCGACCGGGGGTCGAACAACACGTTGTCGCCGGCCCGGACGGAGGTCTGGAGAAGGTCTCCGGCGAGGTACGCGAGGTGGACCTCATCGCCGCGACCGAAGACCAGCGCCCGGTCGTCCCCGAGGCGATCCTTCACCTTGACGACCTCGCCGGCGCGATCCGGATCGAGGACCTCCACCGCGTTCAGCGATTCGTTGAGGACGACCTGCGAACCGGGGACGATCTTCGCGACCTCGATGTCCGGCGCCGGCATCACCCGCATCTTGCGGCCTGCGGTCACGACGTCGAGCGACCCGTCGTCGTTGCTCTTGAGGAACACACCGAACGAAGCCGGTGGCTGGCTGAGCTTCTCGACCTCTTCGGCGAGGGCCTCGATCTTGTCTCGCTCGTCACGCAGCGCATCGGCGAGCTTCTGGTTCTGGCCCATCGCCTTGGCGAGCTGCTCGCGCGTCTCGACGAGCTTCTCCTCGAGGATGGAGACCTGGCGGGGCGCGTTGGTCAGCCGGCGGCGCAGGAGCCCGACCTCTTCCTCCAGGAACTTGACCTGGGATCGCAGCTCGTCGACCTGCTCACCGTGTCCGGGCATCTGCGCCTCCTCCGCGCGTTGCGAATGTACACCTGCGGACCGACGCGACCGGGGACGCCGTTCGGATCCGTTCTGCTCTCAGTATCTACGGCACGGGGTGTCGAACGGCTTAGGACCTGGGAAGGAAATGGTCCGTGCGGGTCAGGAGGTCCGGCGCGCGATCGTGAGGAAGCCGGTGTGGCCGATCATCCGGTGCTCCGGCCGGACGGACCGCTCCGTCACGTGCCATCCGCGCCGCAGGACCTCGAACGTCTCGATGTGCAGGAACCCGTGTGTCGGAAGCGCAAGCACGAGCTGTTGGACCTGGACCGTCGTGGGCAGGTAGGTACAGAGGACACCGCCCGCCTCGAGCGCCCCGCCGAGCGCCCCGAGCGGCCCCCATGGCTCCGGGAGGTCCAGGACACATCGGTCGAACCGCTCACCCGTCCGGCCGACATCGTTGACGTCACCGACCCTCAGATCGACCCGATCCGGCACCTTGCCGAACATCCCCTCGATGTTGAGGACCGCCTGGGCATGATGTTCGTCCCGCAGCTCGTAGGAGACGATGGTCCCCTCGGACCCGACGGCACGACACAATGCGATCGTGAGCGCACCCGAACCCGTCCCCGCTTCCAGGACCTTCGCGCCCGGATACACGTCCGCGTACGTCACGATCGGACCGAGATCCTTCGGATAGACGACCTGGGCGCCTCGCTTCATCTTCAGGGCGTAGTCGGCGAACCGGGGGCGGAACGCGGTGACGACCATGCCACCGGAGGTCTCGAGCCGGATGCCTTCCTGCCGACCCAGCAGCAGGTCATGCCGGAGCGCGCCGGAATGCGTGTGATAGGTCCCCCCGGGCTGGAGCACCACAACGTAGGACCGCCCGCGTTGGTCGATCAGCAGAGCTCGCTCCCCTGCCTCGAAGGGTGCACTCATGCCGGGAGGCTAGCGCACCGCCGTCCGCCTCTATGGGAACCGGGTCGGCAACGGACGGACGCCGAGCGTCACGTCGACCGAGCGACGAGCGCCCGAGGACGACACGAGATCCACGCTGACGCTCTGACCGGGATGGAGGCCCGTGAGGATGCTTCCCACGTCGTCCGCGCTGGCGACGGTCTTGCCATCGATCGCGACGATCACGTCACCGTCCTTGATCCCCGCCTGCTGGGCTGGGCCCGCCCCGGTGGTCGCGATGACGTAGGCGCCGCTCTGGACCGGAAGCCCGAGCTGGACCGCCATGGCCGGGGTGACGCTCTGCGACGAGACACCGAGGTACGCCGCGGCGGCGAGCGGATCGGCGATCGCCTGCTGGATCGTGTCCTTCGCGGAGTCGATCGAGATGGCGAACCCGATGTTCTCGGCTGTGTCGGCGCCCGCCGAGTTGATCCCGACGACCTGCCCGGCCATGGTGAGGAGCGGCCCCCCCGAGTTGCCGTGGTTGATCGCGGCGTCGGTCTGGATCACGTCCGAGTACACGCGAGCGCCGTTCTTGCAAACCTTGCAGCTCGGATCCTGGACCGTGATCGTTCGATTGAGCGAGGACACGATGCCCGACGTGACCGTGGGACCGCCTTCGAGCGCCAAGGCGTACCCGATCGCGATGACCCGCTGCCCCAGGACGAGCGCCCCCGAGTCCCCGAGGGGGACGGTGGGCAACCCCGTCGCGTCGATCTTCAGCACCGCGAGATCGTGCAGGCAGTCTCCGCCGATCACGCGAGCGTCGTATCGCTTCGGCGTCTGGGCGGATGTCGAGACCGTGATCTTCGACCCGCCCTCGACGACGTGGCAGTTGGTGACGATGATGCCGTCCTGACGGACGATGAACCCGGTGCCGACGCCCTTGCCCTGCTGGACGTTGCCGAACTGATCCGGTTGGAAGACGTCCGTCGTGACGTTGACGACGGCAGGGAGCGACTGCCGTACCACGGCGGCGATCGGTTCCGCCTTCGCGTCCAGAGCTCCTCCGTTGGACAAGGCGTCCGCCGAGGACGCGGGGTCACCCGTCAGGTCCACCGAGCAGGCGGTGGCGACGAACGCGAGCGCCACCACGCCCAGCAGGATCTTGCGCATGCGGGAACCTCCATTGGTTGCCCTGGGGTACGTTCCGTCATTCGCTGCACAGGCCCGGACGGTTCTCAGCGCGGCCCGGGGGCGCCGTGCCGTTCTCGTGATGACTACGTCAACGACCCGGCGGGCCGCTCCTTCCGGGGATCGACGAACGGGATCGCCGTGGTGACGCCTTCGAGGTGGGCTCCGTCCTCGGTCTCGATGTCCAGCCGGTTGCCCGGCTCGGCGAGCCGGATGGGCACCCACACGTACCCGATGTTCTTCTCGAGCCCCGGGGACCAGACCGCGTCGGTGAGGTAGCCGATCTTCTGGCCGTCCTCGTACGCGTTCCAATACTCGGACATCTCCGCGCGGAGCTCGGCGCCGAGCAGCTCGACGCCGACCAGCTTCCGGTCGACCCCTTCGCGGCGGATCCTCTCGAGC
>WNFW01004027.1_pt1 | contig 10277 bp, 7 predicted proteins | sample 5400131 | NCBI WGS metagenome assembly WNFW01 (sample SAMN13153362, study PRJNA577476) | soil metagenome | isolation source: 20 cm soil or saprolite under grassland replicate 1 | place: USA:California | collected 2016-06-15
GATCGGCGAGAATGCCTTGAGTTGGCAAGTCTTTTTGGACATACAATGATCCGTCTAGGTAGTCCATGATACGTGTAAGTTGGCGGTGTATGAAAGCTGAACTGCCTGCGTCCTGATACTTCCAGGAGTCCCTGGCGCTGCCGGCCCACTCCAGAATCTTTTGTGTATTTCGATAAAGCCAGATATCTAAGCCACCGGTTAGCCCCGCCGCTTTGACTTTGGGGTCATCAGAAAGCAGGTGGCGGATATGATCGTACACACTATAGGACTTCGGATCCGAGGGATTGGGTTTCTTTTGGGAGAATTCGGCATAGTAGCGCCATGTGCTGGGATCGAGGGAAGGACCGGTGGGTGGACCGGCTGCGTCTTCTTCGGTGATAAGGAAGCGACTATTGGTTGCGAGCAGGTTAGAGTGCAGCACATCGCCCGGATATAACAGGTCTAGTGCGCCATGGTTGAAGGCTAATGAACCGACGAAGATCGGCCTCCAGTCCTGGGTTTTATCATTCAATAGCCAGGCGTAATAACTCTTGCCTTGCTGGGGAGGTGGAATATTTCCCAGACTGATTTGTAACTGATCTGTAATGCCTTGCCTGCTGTCTGGACTCAACAGACCACTACTCACAAAGTAGGCATGGCCTACTATTTGAGGTGCTGTAGCAGTGGTGCCATTCGAGAAAAAGGCAAAGTAGGCACCCAGGCCTGAGCCAATCAGTGCCAGAATCAGTAGGGCGGCCAGTGCGATCAACAGCCCTCGTCGTCCAGGCTTCTTTGATGGTGGGGTAGGAGGGGACTGCACTGAAACGCCAGCAGGGGAACTTTGTGCTGCGTATGCAGGTGTGTATGCAGGTGGTATAGGAGTGATTGGGCCACGAGCCTGTACCGCCGGGTAGGGTTGCGATGTTCCTACTGCCTGCAAAGCAGCATGTTCGCCACCTCCAGATATTGACGATGATGTGGGAGTTGAGGGGAACGGAAAGCCACTTATGCCAGGTGATGAAGGAGCGGATGCCGAAGGTGCTTGACCTTCTGGTAGAGGAGACTGCCTTGTACTAATGACGGTGGGCATGTCCAAAGGATTGCCAGGGTAAGGAGTCTGCCCCACATTCTCAGGAATGGGCATATTTACAGCCGCTTTCTCCCTTTGTTGGGCGGCTTCTGCGAGAGCAGCGACCATAGAAGAAGCTGAAGGGAAACGCGCCGACGGGTCTTTAGCAATGCTGCGCATAATGACCGTTGTTATGGCAGGTGGCAGGTTTGGATTAATCAATGCAGGTGTAGCAGGTATAGTATTAACGTGCTGCATCATGATCGCGGCCGGGTTGTTTCCAAGGAAAGGTAATGTGCCCGTGCATATTTCGTAGAGCATGATGCCGAGAGAGTAAATGTCGCTACGCTCAGTGGCAGGCAATCCCATAACCTGCTCTGGCGAGATATAAAGTGGTGCATTATTCCACCAGCCGCTCGTGCCACTAGTCGCAACCCCTAGCAGCCTGGCCATGCCGAAGTCAGTGACAATGGGTTCACCAATGGCATTACGCGAGGTATCCCGTTTGTCGAGCAAGATGTTCGCTGGCTTGATATTACTGTGCACGATACCATGCTGGTGAGCAAAGTCAACAGCCATCCCGATGGAGGTAAAGAGGCGAACGATATCGGCGATGGGGATTAACTTTCCTTCGTGAGAAGTATTAAGAATAGAGCTAGCCAGGGTTCCGCCCTCGACGTAATTCATGACCATATAGGCATTAACACCTGTCGTCCCAGGAAGTTGAGAGACAGAGAAGTCGTAGTATTGCACAATGTTGGGATGGTGCAAGGACGCAATGACTGGCGCTTCACGCTGGAAGCGAGCCACAAAATCGCGATCAGCCTGTAGATTAGGGTGGAGAAACTTGATGGCGACAAAGTGGTGCGCCTGGGTATCAAAGGCTTTCCATACTTCGGCTATGCCACTCTGGCCCAATCGTTCCTGCAATTCGTACTTGCCGACACGAATTGGATTTGTACTCATGGTAACCCCTCACCTTCTGAATGAGTGCAGTAACGAATAAAAAGGAAATGAACACTAAGATCAGGTGTGACTTATGCTGTATTAAACTGCATCGTTCATCCTGGTACCACGATGAACGTTCAAATGCTCAAATCCCTCGTCTTGTTTAAGGATATAGACGTTTCTAAGTAGCGATTTTCCAGCAAGCATCTCTTCATGTTTGCACTCCTCACACAGTGAAGAGAAGCGAGGATTAGAGTAAAACTATTGTATTTAGATGCCAGTTTCAATTATTGAGGATAGGGTTGTGTTTGTCAATGCTAAAGGTCACTAATTCAATGAGGTGTACTTCACATTCGTAATTATTACCCATCGTCCGTAATTATTACTCATCGACACATTTATCCCTAGTGCAGATTCAGGGAACCACTTGTGCAATTCCCTCAGTGGTCTGTAACTACTCCGGCCAGGAATGAGTCTACTCATCTTGACAACAGGTTCTCTGAACCTGCACTCGTTGCGTTACCCCAGTTGCCTCATTTCGCTCCTGGTAGAGATAAAAGCACTATCTCTCTGAATAAAAGAACAAGAATATAACTATAGATTTGCTATACTTTAGACGTTTTCGTGTTGTACCCAGAGGGCCGGCGCGAACATCTGCGGCGACTGCTTCAAGGGGAAGGAGCATGTGCCTCTTTCTCTCCCTTGTTGCACAAATCTTAACTCAACCTTCACCTGATCATCACCTGCTCGCTCTTGCCAGGTGTGCTCTCAGAGTCCATACTAGTCTTGCTCCGGCGTGAACCCTTGTCTGCGTGGGAGGGAAAGCATTCCCCATGCAAGCATCACTGGGTTGCCAGGAGAACGGACGAGCGGCGAGCTCGAGGCTCGTTGGTGTCCTTCTCCACAGCAGGCCAAACAATGTATTTTCAGGAGCGAGGGAACGGGCCGGCTTCACTTTTTAGAACGGTGGCTTGGGATCGGCTAGTTGAGAACTCTAGTGGGGGTATGATTGAGGAGACATGTGGTGGGGGAAAAGGCCTCACTCCTCGTCGACCGTTCTCGTTTTCTTTACTTGCAAGGAGTTTTTGTATGCTCAGCACATGTCTCGCATTGCGTCGCTGGGTTCTCAGCGGCCTCCTCTTTGGTCTGCTTGTCGCAAGCCTGACAAGCGCAGGAGTGGTCCGAAGCCATCTGCCCTCGGCTCATGCAGCGACCAATCCAGCCAAGTATGCCTTCGTGGTCTTGATTGATGGGGGCCACCCTGAACTGTACAATGCCACGAATGCCCCGTTCCTGACGAGCTTGCAGGCCAGTGGGGCCAGCTATACCAATGCCCAGGCGCAGGCGCCTGCCGACTCGATCACCAGCATCATGGGAGCGTTTACCGGCACGGACGCCACCCATCATGGCTTCCCCTATGAGACCTTCTGGGATCGGCAGTACAATCACCTGATTGAGCTGGATAAGAAGACTGTCCTCCCGCCGCAAATTACGGAAGCTCGCAACGTGGGGCGGGCGTGTACCCTGTTCCAGGCGGCTAAAAAGAAGGGCTTGAGCACCGCCTTTATCTCCAAGTATCCGGCCTATGAGATCCTCAATGGTCCCAACACCTGTCCAATTTACAGGGGACCTGGCCTTGATAGCTTGCAAACGCCCACCCTTGCGAGTTTCCCCACTCCGCAAGCTTATGATCAGGTGAACTTTGCCAGCGTGCGTGCCCAAATTGCCAGTCCCACGCGTCCCAATCTCTTTGGGCTCTATGCGCTCGCGCCCAATTACGCCATGAAGAGCTATGGCATTAACTCGGAAGAGGTGGCCTCAGCTATTCAGTTTGAGGATAGCCAGATTGCCCAGACCGTGGCCCTGCTCAAGACGGTGGGCATCTACGACCAGACCGAGATCGTCATCGCCAATGATCACGGCAACACCGCGCTGACGCAAGCCATTCCCGATCATGGACCAGGCAGCATCGATCAATATCTGAATGACAATGGTATCCCAACCGTGCGAACGACCACCGACCGCGTGGCCCTGGTCTGGTTGCAGGATTCCAGCCAGGCGCAGGCCGCCATCGATCTGCTCAGTACGCCAGAGAACATGGCCCAGTTCGGCATTCAAGACATCACGCCCGCTTCAGGCCTGGGGGACTACCTGGTGGCACCCCAGAACCGCACCCCCGATTTCATTGTGTGGCCGACGGATGGCTCCAATGGCACTCAGGCGGTCGTCTATGATTCGGTGCCCTTAGGTAAACTGGTCGAACACGGAGGACGAGGCGACGCCGATCAAAACATCCTACTGCTTCTGGAAGGGCCGGGCGTTCCGGTCGGCTACACGAGCAGTCAGCATGTTTGGCTCATGCAGCTGGCTTCGACCGTGGCCACCACCATGTGTCTCAGCCTGCCGACGGCAACCTTGCCCGCCCTGCCTGGAACGAGTGCCCCTGAAAACTGTCAATAAGAAAGCAAACGCAAGAGGCCCCGGTTCATCTGAGGTGGAAGCTGATCGGTTCGACCCGGGGCTTGCTGGAGGAGTCGTCATGGTCAGGCGGCGTTGATCTTGCTCAAGCCATGAACGCTGTCTTACAGTGGCTTGTGTTCAACCTGCCGCCTGACGAGTTTAGCCGACAGACCTTCTTGGTCTTGGATGGCACCCCTGCTCAAGGAATGGCAGACAGAGACTGATCGGGATGCACATGCAACTTGCTGTGAAGGAATCTAGCATGCACACGAGTACTTTCACTGAACTCGTCCAGATGCTCAAGGAAACGCAGACAAACTGGGTGGTCAATATCGAAACTGAAGAGACTGGCTCTGAAAAATCTTGGCAAGCTCAACTCTCCTTTGTTGATGGAATAGTGACCGTCTGTCACGTCTGGCGTAAAGCAGATGGACGCAGCCTGTTCGGTGATGTGGGAGCGATCAACTGGCTGAAAAACCTGCCGTCCATCAGGTGGACGCTGGAAAGGCCGACGCCGCACGAGGCATTGCCACAAGCCAAGCATGGCTCTCAGGCGGTCCTTTCATCGTCACCGCAGGTTCCACAACGGTTCAGACAAGTAGAACAGAGAATGGTCCCTTCCTTGTCGCGGAAACAGAGGCAAGTCTTCGCATTAGTCGATGGGACGAGAAGTGCCGAAAGGATTGCAGCCATCTTGCGTCAACCGGTTGAGGTGGTGGTGAAAGTGTTGCACGATCTTGAAACGATGGGAGTGATTAAGCTGAAGTAGCTGAAGGTGGGTGAATCACAAAGAGTGGAACAGGTGTCTTCCAGCATTGTTGAGCTGACAAGATGCTTTATTCCGACAGCGTGAAAGAAGGCCGTACCTCATATGGAAAATGCGACTACCGTGCTTATTATTGACGATAGTTTGAGTGCATGCCAATTCATGGCCAGCATTCTTGAGAAGGAAGGCTATCGGGTGATTACTGCCACTGATGGACATGAAGGGATAATGAAAGCTCTTCAGGAACGCCCGCATTGTGTGATCCTCGACGTCATTCTACCAGGAATCAGCGGTTTTGAAGTATGCCGTCGGCTCCGAGCTCACGATCATGACCATCACCTTCCTATTATTCTGGTGAGTACCAAGAACACCCCGGTTGATCAAAGGTGGGGCCTCCGCCAGGGAGCAGATCGCTACTTACCGAAGCCCTTCACGGCAGAGGTGCTTGTACAATTCGTTAGGGACGTGCTGCCTGGACACCTTCGACCTCTTGCTTCCTTCCCTCAGAGAGGAAGAAGCCGGCAGAGGCTTGCTGGTCAGGAACCGCTACTCGTGCTGCAGAAACTCATCCCCTTGCGGTGTGAGAATCCCGACTTGATGAGGTTGAGTAATCCGCTCGATGGCTCGGTGGTCATCCCAGATAGGCAGGCGCGCCGTCTGTATGCAGCCATCGATGGGCGCAAAACTGTGGACGAACTTTGTAGCATCACACAACTGGAGATGAAAGAGATCCACAGGGCTTTGCAGATCCTGTTGGTTCAGCATCGCATTCAGTTGTACACTCTAGACGGGAAGCGAGTAGAGAGCTCGTTGTTCTTCAATGGGCAGTAATACCCCATTCTCAGCTGAAAAAGGAGCTTGTGTCTCATGAATCAAAACGTGTGTCTTGTCGCCATCGATGATAATCTGATTGCGAACATCCTTGCGATAACTCTCTTTGTCGCCTCCCTGTTCATCTGCTTGCGAGCGTTCTCCCTCTACATGCGAGCACGTCTCCCGCGCCTGCTCGTCCTTGGATTGTCCATGGGGATGATCGCGTTGACGGCTATTGCCAGCTATATTGGAGATAACGCCACCGCGATCACCTTTAATGTCAAGTGGTTCCAATACATTGCTCAGACTATCAGCTTCCTCTTTATTTTGCTGAGCCTTCTGCGCAGCAGCGAGGACTACGAGCGCCGGATCGTCCGCTGGCAGATCATCGCATCACTGCTGCTCTTGCTGCTGCTGGCGCTCACACCTGTTCTCCCAAAAAATTTCCCTGACCCTGCTGTAACAAAAACGCTCTTGAGTGGCTCACGTGCTGTGATCTGCTTTATCATCTTCTTCTATTACTGGAATGCTTTTACCACCAGGGAGACACGCTTTAGCTTCCTGATGAGCGCGGCCTTTTTATTGATCTGCATTGGCTATTGGATGGCTATCCCCAAGTATTTGGGTCCTGGCATGCAGCAAGTTGATCAAGTGGGAGATATTGTGCGCACCTGTGGTGTTCTCACATTACTGCTCGCTGTTTTGCAAAGGCAAAACCCGGCCAAGCTTGGCCAGGTTCCTCTCCAACTAGAGCGTCGGTCAAGTAATGCCAATTTGGAGATTCAAGAGCTCTTCAACGATGCTCATTGAGCTTATGAATACTAGAGCTTATCGGGCTGCTTGCGATTACTTGACCGATGTCCTAGAAAACCGTCCCTCTCGTGCATGATAAGTGGAGGGAGTCCCATCTAAAGACGATCCAGAGGATAAAATCATGTTCAATAGGATAAGTCGATTATAAAGTATCGCCTGCTTGGTTGCAATCGATTGTATAGGTCACAAGACGCAGAAAAGGTCAAAAGCGAATGACTCGCTTTTCTGTGTTACACAGGAGGTTTCGTTTTCTGTTTGCGTTTCGGTCGAGGTCCATAAATGCGATTTGCCATTGCTTCAACCGTCTGCATGACCTCTTTGAGCACCGGTTTATTTTGGAAAAAGATGACTTCGCTTGCAGTTCCCTCAAATGCTTCCTCTGTGACGTTCAGTCCTTGATATACTAATAAAAGGAGATGAGCGCAATTTGCAGCACGCACCTTTTCTACCTTGCGTCGCAGGTACTGTGGATGCCAGAAGCCAACCAGCTCGATCAGGATACGCCGCTGTTCATCGTGAGAATCGATCAAAACGAAATCTGGCACCATGACGGTATCGCCTAACAGGATTACCTCACTTTCACGCACCATTCGCCAATGTCCTCGTTTATTTCCCATCTTTTGCTCAAACTCGCTGGCGAAATCTTCTTCAAGGCGGCTGTCAAAAGTTCCTGAGCTTTTGAAGTGCGAACGTAGCGAACAGGTATGGTCAAGCTGATAGAGCGTTTCTCTCAGTGCTTGAGGGGGACGCACGTATGCTCGCATTTGCCAGCGCTCGCAGAGAAGTAAGGCAGGGAGAAATGCTGCCATTTGCCTGCCATATCTGAGCGTGGAAGAAACAAAGGGAGAGATTGGCCCATCCAGATCAATGCGGTATCCTCCATCTCGCCCTGGTTCTGCCCAGAACATCAATTTAAACAATTTGATAAACTTCCATAGATCTTTATAGTTACTCGATGCCTCAATGGTGATATGCGATGCCCAGTAAAGTGCCCCTCGCGCCAATTCCAGGTTATAGCGGGCAAGTAACGTCGAGGGAGTCCATGACGGACCCGGGTCCATGAGACGATATGAGGCGGTTCGATCGGCAAACAAGATGTCGTCAAGCTCTCTCAGGGAGAGTTCGAGTGTATCTGATACTTCGCGTAGCACTTCCTGGCGGGTAGTTGGATGAAATATATCGGGGTTTTCGAAAACAGGGCCATAAGAAAAGATGTGCTCACGTAGTGTTGCCGGAGGGAGAGGTGTCGTGAGCGGCTTGAAAGTAGCAGAATCTGTCAGCACTTTGGCGAGTCCACGAATAAATACATAATCAACGTTTGCGCCTTCATACGCGCGTACAGCTTCCTCCCATGCTGCTTGCGATTGGCTTTGTTGGCGATTGAATAAGTATATCAGATCCTGCGCTTTTTGTTGCAACGATGGGTCCTGCTCATTTACCATTTCAATGTGCAAGTTCGTGCCACATATACGTAACCTCGGCCTGATCAACTCGCTGGTTAACATTCATTTTTCTCCCGAGGAACATGGCAGGCAGCAGGGCGGCCGCAAGGGCCGCCCCTACAATATACGGTGGTTAACATGAACGTTTCTCCCGAGGAACTTGACGGCGTTGTACTTTCCCCTCTTCAATCGTATTGCGGACGAGCAACTCTATGAGTATAGCCTGCAAAGGTTCTTTCTTGCGGAGGATGCGTCCAAGACGCTGCACATACTCGCGTTTACTGACTCCCCCACCTACTACGATCGCTACCTTGGCTTCAGGTACATCAATCCCCTCGTTGAGCACTTTGGATGTGGCTATCACACTGTAGCGTCCGGCCTGAAAAGCGTCAAGAATATGCTTCCGCTCGGCGACTCCTGTTTCATGAGAGATCACCGGCACAAGATATTGGTGCGCAATCTTGTAGGCCACTGCGTTAGATTCGGTAAACACGAGAATGCGTTCCCCTGCATGCTCACGTAGTAACGCCTCAAGGGCCGCAAATTTTCCCTGACAGCTCTCAAGAATGTTCAACAGTTGCCTCCTGGCGAGCATCGCACGACGTGCATGGGGATCAATTGCTGAAAGGCGCATCAATTCGCGCAACCAACCAGCTCCATGCTTTCGCTGCAATTCTCGATCACGAACGAAGCCAAGGTAGGCTTCATGCAACGTCTCATAGTCTGCTCGCTCTTGAGGAGTCAGGTCAACACGCACACGCTGGGTGCGATACTCTGCGAGTTGCTTGCCAACGAGGGACTCGAGCTTTTGTGTGAAGACAATTGGCCCGATCAGCTCATCGAGTCGCCATCGTTCACCTACCTGCTCGTGCTCTTCGGGATAGGTTGCTGTCAGCCCCAGGCGAAAAGGGGCAGGAGTCATCAGTGCTGCTTCTCCCCATGTTTTAGCAGGTAGATGGTGGACTTCATCGCAGATAAGCAGTTTGAAGGTATTGCCATATTCAGCGATGAGATCTCCAGCAGAGTGGTACGTCGTCACTGTAATAGGGAGGATGCGTTTCTCACTGCTGTAGTATACACCGATCTCCGTTTGGAAAACATTGGTTAAGGTCGCGTACCATTGGTAGAGTAAGCTCGTTGTCGGGACGAGGACAACTGTTGAAGCGTTCACATGGTGGATCGCGTGTACTGCCACAAGCGTTTTTCCTGCGCCTGTTGGTAAAACAACGCTTCCTCGTCCATTTGCCTGTTTCCACGCGTCAAGCGCATTGAACTGGTATTCATGCAGTTCACGTGTATCATGCAGGACTAGAGTGAGATGTTGCCAGCGGGGGATAGCATTGCGAATGCCTTGCTCTTTCATCCATGGCACTATTGAATGATAGCGATAGGCTTCACAACGCCAGCGATTCTTTACAAATTGAAATGGGGTTGGAACTTGCTCTACCTGGTTGTTCTCATGGAGAACCAGTGTTCCACCTTGAAAGTAGATGGAAGCATCCATACTTTATATTCCCTCTAGTAAGGGAGTAACTTTTTAAAAGCTATTGTTCGTAATCTACATTCTCATTAAGAATGTTTTCATTATGTTTATTATTAGAACAGATGTCAATAGTGGAGGATTGCTTTTTACCTCTATTGCCGCCTTGGGCGGCAATAGAGGTAAAAAGAGTTTTTCGGGGTCACCCCGAACCCCGGCAAGGGACTTCGTCCCCTGCACCCCTGATTTATGAGCAGGCCTCAAAGGAAAATACTCGGCACCCTTGCCGTTTTTTCTTCATGCGGTGAGAATTGTTCTTACATGATTAACATGGCAAACATCGGTTCTAGCATGTTGAACCCAGATCAGCATCGAATTGGAGTTCTTACCGACACGGAAGTGCTCCTGGTTGACATTGTCCAGGGTAAGCAAGTGCTGCGCTCGAACCTGCTTCCGTTAGATGCGGATAAACTGAGTGTGCTACTCGAGTATCTATGGCAATTGGGG
>WNFW01008638.1_pt1 | contig 10269 bp, 10 predicted proteins | sample 5400131 | NCBI WGS metagenome assembly WNFW01 (sample SAMN13153362, study PRJNA577476) | soil metagenome | isolation source: 20 cm soil or saprolite under grassland replicate 1 | place: USA:California | collected 2016-06-15
CATGACGACGTTCAGTTGCGCGGCGGGCAGGTTCTGTGCCAAGTAGGTCGCGATGCAAGTCGTCAACGACGGCATGAACAGTCCCTGGACAAAGCGTGCCGCAATCAGCAGCACGAAGCTGCGCGTCAGCGCGCAAGCGAGGCTAGTTATAGCTATGACGGCGCCGCCGACAAGAACAATGGGTTTGATCGGAAATCGGTCCGCCAGCATGCCAAAGGGTAGGTTTGCCAGCGCGATGCCGAAAATAACCATCGACACCGACAACGACGCAGTGCGCGCATCGACAGAGAATTCTTCTTCGATCACGGGCAACACGGGTTGGGTAATATAAACGACGGTGAACCCGGTGGCGACCAAAAGGAAGACCAGCATTTGTGTCGTCGTTTGGGAGCCAGATCTCATAGACGTCGCGGGAGCGAGAAGTCTAAGCCTATCACGCCAGCGAACAGCGAACAGCATTCAATGCTCTGGCATGTTTGACTCTCATCGCGACTTAGTGGAAAAATCATAGCGCTTGTTAGGGGTGTGTCAGGGAGACTCAGATGGCTATCTTAAGAACCGAAGTCGTGCCAAAGAATTCCGGCGCGGCTTTCAAGATAAAGAAAGGCCAAAGAGTCAGGATCGCGGGGAAGAGCATCGTCGACTTCGTCGCGTTCAATCTGCATGACTTGACCGAACGCTTCGATCAAGCGCGGACCAAGACGAATCAGGTGAAGATTTTCATCAGCACGGACGATGTACTCTATTCGAAGCGCAATAATCCGATGCTCACGATCGTCGGCGACACGTTCGTCGAAGGGCGTCACGACTTACAAAAAGGCATGTGCAGCCGTAAACGCTTTGAGATGGTGGCGCGGGGGCAATCCAAGCGCGTGTTTGCCGAAGGAGTAGACATCAATCCAAAGAAGGAAGAGGAAATTCCCGATCACGGTTGCTGGGAGAATCTAAGCGGTGCGGTCAAGCCCTGGGGGATTGCGCCGGACGACGTGCCGAGCCCGTTCAATATCTTTCAGTGCATGCGCATCGATCCGGATAGCGGCGTCATGTATGACACGATGACTCGCCCAAAGGACGAAGCGTACGTCGATTTTCGCGCGGAGATGGATCTGCTAGTCGCTGCAAGCGCGTGTCCGGAGTCGGGGAGGGGACAGGCGATCCGCGTGGAGATCTATGATGAATGATATTGCGCGTTCGGTAAACTTGCACTTCGACCATTACGCGAGTGTCATCCTGAGGAGCTAAGAAGCGACGAAGGATCTACTTTTGTGTTCATTGAAGCACGAGCGGATAAAGTGATGCCTTTTAGGTTCTAGTTTTAAGCAGATCCTTCCCTTCGTTCAGGATAACATTAGACGGCCGCCGTCAAGTCAATCTCGGATATCAACCTCAATCACGCCGAGACTTCGAACGTCAACTGCTGTCGCGTGGCTTTGTGATAGGCGTCGACGCAAGCTGCTTCGGACCTTTCTTGGGGTGGTGCGACGATCCTCGCGCGCGCGGAGAATCTCACGGGGCTGACATCGAACGGGTAGGGATCCATGATCACCGAGCCAGCGCCATTGGGTTTGATCGTTAATCTTACGGTCTCGTTGCTGTCATAGGAAGCTCGCACCGGGGCGATCGTGTAGTCTTTGAACTGATTTTCTGATGCGTAGCCGTCACAGCAAAAGTAAAGCGACAGCAAGTCGAAAATCTGCAGTGCCATGTAGTTATATCCCAGCTCGTTTTCAAAATTGGGATTCTTGGCGGCAAGAACTTTTTTCATTTCCGCCTGTTTGGTTTCCAAATCTTTCTTGGCGTTCTGCACGGGCAGGCTTCGCTCGCGAAGCCTGCCCGCTGGCTCGGTGAAAATGTTGTAACGGTTGTGCCACAGTCCCGTGCGGTGCATGGAGACCAGCAAGCCGGCATAGGGGTCTTGCGAGCTTAGCCAATCGACGTTCTTCGTGTACGCTTTGAGCTCCACGTCTTCGAAATTGGGCACGTCTTCGCGGTGCGCATAGGGCCGACCCTTTTCCACATTCATGGGTGGGGTGCCTTCCCATTCGCGATAGCCGCTGTCGTGATAGGTCGTGGCGAACACCATCGTTTGGTACGGCCGCAGTTTCGAAAAACGATCATTGCCCCAATGGGCGGCGAATTGCGCCGACAGTTCCGCATGATCTTCCTGAAGGGCTACGTAGCAGCGTCCATCTTTAAGTTCGCGGATAACCATTATTTGCCTCCTTAGTGTCAGTCAGCCTCGAATTATGGGAAATAGCCGAATCAGATGCTTTTCGGTACCTCGGTTACGCCGAGCTCCGCGGCGAGTTCGACGAGATCCGACCATGTAACGGCGTCGACTTCGACGCCATTTGCTTTCTGCAGCGATTCTCTGCGTGCACCGGCTTCGCCGGGCAAAAGGATTTCGCTGAAGCCAGGGGCGAGCTCGGTCGATTTTATAAATGTGATCAATTCGTCGATGCGGTCGTAAAAACTATTCAATTCCTGAAATTCTTCGACGGCAAACGCCTGCAGAAAGACGCCATTAACGCCGTGACCCCCTTTGCTCCACCAGTGTTTTCCCATGCCGTTTCCGGACAGCAAACCGCCGAGGATTTCCGTGACGAGGGCGACGCCCGATCCTTTGTAACCGCCGAATGGTAGAAATACCCCGCGCGGCGGACCGCGAAAAGCTTTGAAGTCATTCGTCGCCTCGCCTTGGCCATCGAGCAGGACGCCGTCGGGGATCGGTTTATTTTGAGCGACTCGCTTTTGAATTTCGCCCATGCTCATGGAGGCCGTCGCGAAATCCAGAATGATTTGCTTATCGTCTCGTGCCGGGATGCCGAAGGCCATCGGGTTGGTGCCGGTGATCGCCTTCCTGCCGCCGTAAAGCGTCGTGGTCGCGGAACCCACGCTGACCGCACCCATGCCGATCAGTCCTTGCCCCGCCGCCATCTCCATATAATCGGCAAGCCGTCCGGTGTGACCGGCACGCCGCAAGCAGACGATGCCGGCGCCATGCTCCTTGGCCTTCTTGATCGCCAATTCCATGGCCATGTGCGCTGCGACTTGGCCGATGTAGTGCTTAGCATCGATCACCGCAGTGACTTTGCCTTCGCGTTCGATTTCTGGCTTTGAGCTGAGATCATAGGTTTTGTTGTTGATAAACTCCAGATATTGGCTGACCCGCGTCACGCCGTGGCCGGCGTAGCCGCGTAACTCGGCTTTGACCAGTAATCGGGCGACGAGATCCGCGTCTGCGATCGGCATACCTCCGCTGCTCAGCAATTGTTTGCAGAAATTGAGCAGTTGCGCGTGATCAATGTTCGACACGAAGGTTCCCTTTATTTATTATGCACAGGAAAATAGCGCTGCAGCCATTCGTGGACGATATGGGTCAGGCGCGGGTTCTCTTCATTGAAAGTAAAGTGATCGACGTCGGCGAGCAAATGCAGCTCGGCGGGTTGCCGCGCCTTCTTGAACATTTCGATCGACTCGTAGGTCGGGGTCACCGAATCGTTGGCGCTGTGGAGCAGAAGAAGCGGGCGAGGTGAAATATTGCCGACCTGATCGTCGGCGCGAAAGTCGTTCATGCTCTGCGCGGTTTCTGCGGGAAATTCCATGATCGAGCCGCTGCTCATGCGATGACGCAATTTTTCCGGGATCGGCACGATGTCATAGCGCGGCACCATGAGCGACTTGCCGGTGCGCTCGCGGTGGCGCTTGCCTTCTTCGAGCATGTTGGTGAATTTCGCCCAAGCCTCCGGCGTCGGATGCTGACCGCGAAACTTGCGCTCGCCGTCGCCCCAACCGCCGCAGGAGATCACCGCGGCGACTCGGCGATCAGCGCCGCCGCTAAAGACCGCCACCGCCGCGCCGAAGCTGCTGCCGACCAAGGCAATTCTCTGCGGGTCGACTGCGGGCCGCGTTGCCAGGTACGAAAGCGCGTTGCGTGTGTCGGCAACTTGATCCAGACAGATAATTCTTCCGTGTTCGCCTTCGCTTTCGCCGCAGCCGCGAAAATCGATACGCAAGGTCACGTAGCCCCATTGGGTAAATTGCTTGGCGACAACCGATTGCCCTTGCCCGTCCTTGTTGCCGCCGAAACCGTGCAGGACGATAAACGCCGGGCGGCGCTCGCCGGGCTTATAATCGGACGGCGTGTCGATCAGACCGGCGATTTTTAACCCATCAGAGTGAAATGAAACTTTTTCTTCCATTTGACTAACTCCTCTTTTCCCGTTGTGGAAGTTCGTTGCCCCAGAGTTCTTTTAGAAAGCCGCTTTTTTCCAGTTGCTCGGCAAAGCTATTATCGATGACCTCCGCCGGTGTTTTTTTTATCTGCGTCCCGTCTTCGCGGGCGATCTCCACGGCCTGCGCGACGGCGTTTACCGGCACTATTATGCGGCGATTGACCAGCGCTTTGGCGTAGACGTCGTAGGCGGACTGCAGGACTTCTTGATCGCTGATGCTCAAAATCTTCGCTAGCGCGGCTTTGCCTTTATCGGGATTTTTCTCGACAAAGTGAATCGCCTCAGCCAGCGCCGCCACGAATCTTTGCACCAGCAGCGGCCGCTCTTTCAAGCTCTTGGAATTGGTAAACATAGAACTGTAAATCGACGGCACGTCGAGCTCATTCAAATTGTAAATAAGCGTGAAGCCGTCGCGCTTGGCGCGCACGTCCATCGGCGGCGTAAGAAAGGTGGCTTGAGTAAGTCCTTGCAGCATAGCGTTGTACGGCTCGAGCTGCCCAGTGCCGCCGATGTGCAGGAGCTTGACCTCCTGAGTCGTCAAATTGAATTTTTTCATCACCGCTTTCGCCAGCTGATCGGTCAGCCCGCCCGGCCGCGACAGCGCGATCGTCTTGCCTTTTAGGTCCTGGGGTCGTTTGATCTCTCTGCGCCCCACTAGCACCCAAGGAAGACCCACGAGGGTCGATCCAATCAGTTTGGCGTCGGCCCCGGCGGCGATGCGCGGAATCATCGGATCCGCGGAGCAGTAAATAAATTGAATCTCATCGGCTGAAAGGGCGGCTAGACTCACCATGCCGCCGCGCAAGGTCACGTGCTCGACCTTAAGTCCGTACTTGTCAAAGAGTCCGTTGAAGAGAGCGGTGTAAAAATGGATGAAGCCGCCGGTAATCGAGCAGGTGCCGACGCGTGCGGCGATCGGTGCTTCGCCCGGCTTAGGGAGATAGGGATTGGCGTACGCCGCTTGTGTTGCGAACACACAAGCGAGCAACCCGACAGCAACAATCAACCTGGTGCCGGATCCGATGCGACTTCTTTTCCTTCCCCCTTGACGGGGGCTTGCACAGGTGGAAGACGCGAACCGATTCTGCAAAACTTTGTTCAGCTTCATGCAACAACCACGTGCTCACCCCCACGGCCCCATGAAGGGTTCGCCGAGATATGCGCTCGCGTCGCCATCCAATGACTCCGGCCATTCGCTGAGCTGACGCGGTTTTCTTAGATCCTTTGGCCGCGGTTTTCCCTCCCAGCCGATTTGCTCCATCGCGTAATAGAGTTGAAGCGTGTGGCCGTCCGGGTCGCGCACCGTGGCGGAATACTCGATGCCGGGATGAAGTTCTGCCGGAATGGATTCCGTCACTTCAACGCCGTTGTCGCGGAAAAATTTGACCGCGGCTTTGAGCTGGCGGTAGTTGGCGAGTTGGATGCCGAATGCGGCGCACTTGGAATGCGGACTCAAGCCGAGACCGTCGCGCAGCTTCAACGGCAGCAACGAAACTGAATGATGTTCCGTGTTGCAGCGCAAAAACAGGCAGCGCTCGCCGCGCCAGAGAACTTCTTCTGTCAGGGTGAAACCTAAAGTGTCGCGATAAAACTCGGTCGCGGCTTCCATAGACTCGCTGAATAAATAAACCGGCCCGAGACGGACGATCTTGAAGGGGCGGGGAAGAAAAATACCGTCGACGTCATAGGATGCCGGGAGCGGGTCAATATGTCGATAGCCCGAAAAAATGTCGACGCCATTGGCACGCGCTTGTTGCACTTCTGCGAATTCCGAAATCTGCGGCAATTCAGGTGGCCTGTCGAAGCCGCGATCGTACATCGCTTTCGGTTTGCTGTGGCCATTCCAACCGATCTGCTCGATGCCGTAATAAAGCTCGTTACTCTGGCCGTCGGGATCGTAAAGATAGGTGTGCCAGTTCGATCCCGGCATATCGCGGCCAGAGCGTTGCTGCTTAATACCGCGTTCGTTGAACCATTGGATCGCGTTGCCGACTTCAGCGAGGCTGCCGACCTGCCAGGTGATCTGGTTCACGGTTATTCCCGGTCTTTCGTGTCGCCCGAGCGCGTCGCGGACGCGCTTGGGAAAAAGCACCATGGCGTGGTGATCGGTGCCGTAGCGGGTAAAGTAGCCGTTGGGATCGCCGAGACCTGCGACTTGCGCTGGATCCTTGGCGCGGCGCGAGTAGTCCATGACATCTGAAATACGAAACCCGAGCAAGTCGACGTAGAACCGCAGGCCGTCTTCCATGTTCGCCAGATTAAAGCCGAAGTGACCGAGCCGGCGAATCTTGAATGGCTGATTTAGCAGCACGCCGCCAACATTGAATTTCCCATTGACTGCTGACATGAAGCACCTCCGCAGAGCGTTCGGCCACTCTATATAATCTTTTCTCCAGAGTCACAATGTAAATTTCAGAGTTGACTTGCAACTGGCAGGTTGCTGGTCTATCAATAAGGCGCTCTTTCGAAGCACCACGACCCGTTGCACCAAGATACCGTCAACCCTAAGGAGGTTTACATGGCACTGCAAGAACTACACTCCAACGGTAAAATTCATTGGCCCGGCGATTCCCGCATCGCGGTTTTTTTGAGTTTTGATTTCCAAGGCGGGGAAGACGTGAAGCCGGATAGGAACGGCAGGATCAATCACGAGGAATACACCCAGGGCGAGTACGGACCCAACACGGGTATTTGGCGGATTTTGCGTATTCTATCGTCGCACGAAGTTAAAGCCACGTTTCTCACCTGCGGCGGCATCGCCGAGCGGTATCCGGAGGCGGTGGCAGCGATCGCGGCACAGGGACATGAAATCGCCGGTCATGGCTATCACCACGAAGTGGCACGGGATCTTACGAAAGACGAAGAACGGGACGTGATCAAACGGACCACGGACATGATTCTCAATCGCGCCCAGAAGCGGCCGTTTGGCTGGCGCTCCTGCACCCAGAGTCCGAACAGTCTAGAGCTGCTGTTGGAACAAGGCTATTTGTGGAACCGAGTTGCCGCGCCAACCGTTCGGCGACGGGCGCACCTACGGCCATCGCGATTCAGGAAATCCCAACGATACGCTGGTGGTTTGGAAGGCGATGTTCGATCAGTTTTATGAGGAGTCGACTTTGGCGCCGACGTTCTGCCCGTTTCAGTTTCACCCGTATATTTCGAGCCGGCCGGGGCGGGCAAAAACTTTGTCGGAAATCATCGGCTATATGAAATCGCACAAGGGAGTTTGGTTCGCCACCGGCGGCGAACTGGCGCACTGGTGGCTGGAGAAGGGATTCTCCGCCGAGACGAATGGGAAAATCTCGAAGGTAGCGTAAAAATGAAGTAATGGAGTGTTGGAGTAATGGAATTATGGGTTATGAAAGCCCAATACTCCAGTACTCCATCACTCCAACTCTCGCAGGCCCCGCTAAGATCGAAACCAGTAGCGAATCTTCTTTCTCAGTCTCCGCCCCATTCGCCTCTTTAATTCGAACCAGATCCGCAAAAACCAGTTGCGCGAAAACCACGCGAAAGACGTCGATGTGGTGATCCACTCGTGGTTGAACTCAAAATTGGCCTTGAACTTCCTGATTTGCAAAGTCTAATCGACGGCACGATCCAAACAGATTCGCGACGCCTGGGAGAGCCGTTGCGAATCCAAGACACCATAGGGCATTGCGACGATGACGATGGAAATGGCGTGTTACTCCTTGCTCGAAAGCAGTCCGACAGCGCGATTCAAGGCTGGTAAATCATAACGTCTACGGGTTTGCCGCCGACTGGGAGATCGGGACAAGCACTGAGCGCGACCAGCAAATCCATCTCAGCGCGGATGTCCATGTAATTGCCTTCCTTGGGGCGCACTTGAGTGTGCTCCATCTTGCCGGTGACGCCGTCGATCTTCATGTGTTGATTGAGATTGAACGGGCTCGGGATGTCTTCCGGAATAATTCCGTAGGACGCCACGGCTTTGGCTAAGTTTTCGTAACAGCCGTGATCGGGAATTTCCGTAATCTCGCGCGGATAGTATTCGCCGAGGCGATTCTCCTGCTTCGCCAAGCGAAAGCGATAGCCGCTGCACATGCCTTTTTGCAGATCGTGGGTGCCTTCCTGGTTGCCGTCGTAGAGAATCGTCATCATATGCTGATTGTTTCGCCCCATGAGCTTGTGACCGACAGTGACGAATAGCGTCATGTTGTAAACCTTGGTGCGCGCCTGGTCGAAACGCTCGCGCAGATTGTCCAGCTTGAAGAAAACGAAATCAACCGTGGTTGTCGCGGTGATCCGGATGACTTGGCCTTTCTTCATCTCTGCCGACCAACCGGTGTTGTGCGGCACATGAGCCTGACCGATGATGTTCATCTCAGATGTTCCTCCTGCGCCGATTAAGCGCAACTTTCAGCGGTTTTTGTAGAGGGCATCGACAAAGCCGCTGGCGACGAGTTCGCGGATAAATCTCGACTCGGCAAAGCGCTGCGGTGTCACGCCCGCCGGCAAGGATCGGTTAGCGGAAAGCTCTTCGAGAATGGTTTGAATCGCCGCCGGCGTCGCTTCGGGCGCGCGCTTGAAATATTTGGTCGCGTAAATTTCATAGATCTTTTCAGCGGCGGGCGTGGTTTTCTGTGTGGTATATTTCTCCAAAATGGCGAGCGCCGCCGCCCTATCGGTTTTAAAGCGGTGAATGCCTTCCACGTAAGCTTTCATAAAGCGCGTCACCAAATCTCCATGGCTTTTCAGGAACGCTTGGCGCGCAGCAAATGGACCAAAAGGATAAGCCAGCCCCGATGTGGAAACGTCGGCGAGGCGAAAATATCCCGTGGCCTCGGCATTGAGCGTTTCCGGTCCGGTCGAGAGCACGCCGCTCTGTACCGCGCCGCCTTTCAACGCGGCAAACACTTGTGGTCCCGAGCCGGTTTGAAAGATCGCGACTTCCTTGTCGGGCTGAAGGTTCCATTTCTTCAGCAAATGACGCGCGACGAAGTCGGTGGTGGCGCCAATGCGGCTGACGCCGAGCTTGGTTCCCTTGAGCTGCTCCGACTGTCTGATGCTCGGGATCGACCACAATTCAAACGGCAGTGAATCAATGCTGGCGCCGAGCAAAACGACGTCTGACCCTTGCAGGTTGGCCGCCACGGTCGCGCCGCCCGCCGTGAAAGAAATCGCCACATCGCCTGCAATCAGCGCCTGCAGCGATGGCGGACCGCCGGCGATATAAATAAATTCCGGTTCGATGTTGTATTTTTTAAATATGCCGGCATCTTTGGTAAGCCAGAGCGGACCGTACACGACGGCAATGGACGTATAGGCGATGCGAAGAGGTTCGGCTCTTGCCGGCGCCGTAACAAGAAAAATCAGCAGAACCACGAGCCCGAGCGCGGCGAATCGGCGACAGACAGCGTTGTTGACAGTCGCAGGACTTTTCATCGAGAGCAATCTGTAAGTTAGATTACTTATCCTGTCAAGCCATTATCCAGATGGTCCGGTTCTTCTAAGCTCCTAGCGAAATTCTTCAACCCTTTGGTATGCCTGAGTGTTTTCGTGCGGGGTCAGAAAAACCAAAGATGTCACTGGGCGCTTGTAAACGGTTCGCGGATCGTGGCGTCAACCCTTACAAGACGTTCGAGATTAATAAAAAGAAGGAGAATGATCAGATGAAAAAATCGTTAACGATCGGAATCGTGGTTTTGGCTATCGGAAGCGCAGTGCCGGTGTTCGCGGCGGACGGCTTCTTCGATCGGCTCGGTGACCGGATCGATCGCCGGCTAGACGCGAGAGGCGAACGGATCAACGATCGTCTCGATGCGAGAGGCGATCGAATTGACGACCGGCTCGATGCACTATCCGAAAAGGCGCGCGCGGAAGGCAAAACCAAACTCGCTGATCACTTGGATCGCAAAGGTGATCGGATCGAGAATCATCTCGAGCGGCGCGGCGATCGCATAGAGCGACGATTGGATCATCGCGGTGACCGCATAGATCATCGCTTAGATCGCTTCGGTCGACACTTCCTCGCGGTTAATGCAGTCGTGATAAACCAGCGTAGGGGGCGACG
>WNFW01004035.1_pt1 | contig 10266 bp, 10 predicted proteins | sample 5400131 | NCBI WGS metagenome assembly WNFW01 (sample SAMN13153362, study PRJNA577476) | soil metagenome | isolation source: 20 cm soil or saprolite under grassland replicate 1 | place: USA:California | collected 2016-06-15
CCCGTTGCCCTCGGTCGCGGCGCTCGTAGTGACGGCCGTGGAGATTCTCGGCGGGCTGGCGCTCGTGCTTGGTCTGGGCACGCGGCTGGCGGCGGCCCTCCTGGCGTTCGAGATGCTGATCGCTATCCTGACCGTACGCCTCAAGATGGGCTTCGTGGGCGGCTACGAGTTCGAGCTCACGCTGCTCGCCGCCAGCTTGAGCTTGGTCTTCCTCGGCGCCGGGCCCGTGACCGCGAAGACGGTCTTCGCGCGCCGCGCGGCGACGCAGACGGGAGGATCCCGCTGATGCCGAGCGCCGGCTTTGCCGGCGCAAGCTAGCGATTCAGGAACTTCCTCACGCTGCTCGCGATCCCGGCCGGGTCGAGGCCGTGCTTCGCGTAGAGGCCCTTCGAGTCGCCCGACTCGCCGAAGCCCTGGACGCCGAGGCGCTTCAGCGGCATCGGCATCACCTCGCCGAGGGTCTCGGCGACGGCGCCGCCGAGCCCGCCCGAGATCGAGTGGTCCTCGACCGTCACCACGTGACCCGTCCGCCCGACGGAGCGGAGGAGCAGCTCCTCGTCGAGCGGCTTGATGCATGCCGCGTTGATGACCTCCGCCGCGATCCCGTCGGCATCGAGGCGCTTCGCGGCCTCGAGCGTGTTGAAGACGGTGCCGCCCGAGGCGATCAGCGTGACGTCGTTGCCGGGACGCAGGACGAGCCAGCGGCCGAGCTCGAAGCGATAGTCGGGTGGGCACACGGGCTCGAGATTCTGACGCGTGAGCCGCAGGTAGATCGGGCCCTCGTGCGCGACGGCGTAGGCGACGACCTGCTTCGTCTCGAGCTCGTCGGCCGGCTGCACCACCGGGATGTTCGGCAGCGCGCGGATGCACGCGATGTCCTCGAGCCCCATCTGACTGTAGCCGTCCTCGCCGATCGCGACGCCGCAGTGGGTGCCGACCATCTTCACGTTCGCCTGGGTGTAGGCGACCGACATGCGGATCGTCTCGAAGCGCCCGACGACGAAGCAGGCGAACGAGCACACGAACGGGACCTTGCCGGTGAGCGCGAGCCCGGCGCCGATGCCCAGCATGTTCGACTCGGCGATGCCGACGTTGAAGGCGCGCTCGGGGTAGGTCTTCGAGAACTTCGTGGTCATCGTGGATTTCGACAGGTCGGCGTCCACGGTGACGATGCGGTCGTCCCGCGCGCCGAGCTCGAGGAGGGCTTCGCCGAACGCGGCGCGGCTGGCTTTGGCTGGCATCACTTGGCCTCCAAGGCGGCGAGCTCGTCGACGATGGCTCGCGTCGCCGCGTTCTTCGCCAGGTACTCCGTCCATCGCGGCTCGGGGACGCCGAGGATCTCGCGGATCGCGCGGATCGCCTCGGCGGGCTTCGGCGCCTTGCCGTGCCACTCGGGGTCGTTCTCCATGAAGGACACGCCCTTGCCCTTCACGGTGTTCGCGACGACGAAGGTCGGCACGCCCTTCCGCGCCTCGGCCTGGTCGAGGGCCTTCGCGATCTGGTCCAGGTCGTGGCCGTCGATCTCGATGACCGGCCAGCCGAAGGCCTGCCACTTGGCGAGCACGGGCTCGAGATCGAGGATCTTCTTCACGAAGTTGTCGAGCTGGATCTTGTTGTAGTCGAGGATCACACAGAGGTTGTCGAGCGGGTGCTTCGGCTGGCCGAGCTTGGGCGCGGCCATCGCGGCCTCCCACACCTGGCCCTCCTGGATCTCGCCGTCGCCGAGGATGCAGTAGACGCGCGCCGCCGAGCCCTGGAGCCTGAGCCCGAGGGCCAGGCCCAGCGAGACCGACAAGCCCTGGCCGAGCGAGCCGGTCGCCGCCTCGATGCCGGGCAGCGCGGTGCGATCGGGATGCCCCTGCAGGGGCGAGCCGAGCTTCCGGAGCGTGACGAGCCGCGACTCCGGGAAGTAGCCCGACTTCGCCATCACGGTGTAGAGCGCCGGCACCGCGTGACCCTTCGAGAGGACGACGCGGTCGCGGTCGGGCCAGTCGGGGCGCTGCGGGTCGTGACGCAGGCGGCCGAAGTAGAGCGTCGTGAGAAGGTCGATCACCGAGAGCGAGCCGCCGGGATGGCCGGACCCCGCGTGGGTGAGCATGCGGATGATCTGGACCCGGCACTCCCGCGCGATCGTTTCGAGGCGAGCGTCTGCCATCAGTCGAGCTCCTCCATGAATCCTGCGATTGCGTCGACGCGGACGCCGCGGACGGCGATCTCGGGGGCATAGACGACTTCGTCCGCGGCCCAGACGATCGTGCCCTTCACGTCCTTGGTGATGCCGACGATGTTGTCGAGGATCCTGCCGATGTTGTCGTTGATCCGGATCGCGTTGGCCCGGAGGGGCGACGCGAGCCTCCCGTCGCGAATGATATAGGAATCGGCGACGACCGTACAGGTGAAATCCCCCGCGCGGAGCCCGTTGATCGGGTACGTGTACCAGATGCGCCCGACGTAGAGCCCGTGTTTCACCGCGCGCACGAGCTCGTCGAGGGCGACCGGCTCGGCGCCCTCGACGACGACGTTGGACGCGGCGATGCCCGGCGGCACGTCGAACTGACGCCCGCCGCCCGCGCCGAAACGGAAGCCGTTGCGCGGCACGAGCGCGGCCTGGGCGACCTGGCCCGTGGCGCCGAGCTTCTCGCCGAGCGCCGGGTCGCGCAGAAGCCGCTGGGTCGTGTACCAGCTCGAGAGGCACCCGACCAGGACGCCGCTCCTGATCAAGTCGGTGCGCCCGGTCGGCAGGCCCTCGCACGTGATCCCCTTCGAGCCCATGAGGCCGGGCATCGCGCCGTGGTCGTAGACGTGAAGCTGCGGCGCGGCGACGGGCCGGCCGAGCTTGCCGAGGAAGGGGGTGCGCGACGAATAGAAGGCGTTCGCGGTGCACGCAGGCACCACGAGGTTGTTCAGCAGATCGGCGACGGGCTGGCGGCCGAAGATCACGGTGTACTCGCCCGACGGCACGCGCTCGCCGCCGATCGCCCGGATCGCGTTCTGGGCGGCCTCGACGCCGGCCTCGTCGGTGAAGTGGTCCAGGCGTGTCCCGGTGGACGCTCCGGAGCCTTTCGCGGCGTGGGCCTCCACCATGGAGGTCACGAAGGCCGTCATCAGCGTGGACTCGTCGGTCTGCACGTGGGGCAGACGCGTCGAGACGATCGCGATCCGCTCCTGGAGGATCGTCACGTCGCCGCCCACGATGAGGCCGAGCCGCCGAAGCGCCGCGTCGTCTTCGGCCAGGGTCGCGAGCCGGCTCGACGCGAGGAACGTCCGGAGGGCGCCACCCACAACCTGGAAACCCATGTCGACGAGGCTCGCGTCGTCCACCTCCATGAGCCGCGGATCGTGATAGTCCGCGAGCGCGCGCGGCTCGCGCGACGGGTCGGGGAGCGAGACGAAGTCGGGGTCGGCAACCGCCGCGTGGCGCGCCCGTTCGAGCGCCCGCTCGGCGCCCGCCGGGCCGAGGTCGCTCGGCTCGCTGCCGAAGCCGATCCGCGGCCCGTCCGGCGACGCGAAGACCGCGCGGATCCCGAGTCCGCACGACTCGGTCGACTTCGGCTCCTCGACGCCGTTGCACGGGATGTGCGAGGTGTAGTTGAGCCGGGTGAGCAGGGCGCCGTTGGCGGCCGTGAAGACCTCGGCCTCGAGGAGACCGTCCTGGCCCCGGACGTACTCGAATGCCCGCTCAGCGGCGGCGGCCAGCTCGGCGGCGCTCTTCACTGGGCGGTCAGTGTCTCGGCGTGGCGGTCACGTCCGTCCCCTCGACGGGATAGCCCTTCGCGTGCCAGCCGGGCAGGCCCTCGTCGAGGACACGGTGGTTTCGCCAGCCCATGCGATACAGGATGTCGCTGGCCCCCCGGGACAGCGCGTGGGGGCACGTTCAGTAGAAGACGACGAGGCCGGTCTTCGGGATCTCGTTCGCGCGCTCGGACACCGCACGGAGCGGCATCGAGCGCGCTCCCTTGATGTGCAGCTCGACGTACTGAGGCCAGTGGCGGACGTCGATGATGTCCGCGGGCGTCCGGCGGTCGAGGAGGGCCTTGAGCTCGTCCACCGCGATGAAGCTCGCTGACGACTCGGGCGGTGCCGCCGGCGCCGCGCCGACCAGAAGGATCGACGCCGCGACGAGGGCCCCGAGCGTCCGGCGCATCGCTAGCCCCCCGCGACCCGGGCGCGGCTCCGCATCGTCGGGCCGCCGTTGCCGAGCTTCTTGACCTGCATCGGCTGGCCCTTGCCGCAGTTCGGGATCGGGTAGAGGCGGAAATCGGCGCCGACCGCATCCACGTTCATCAGGTAGTCGCGGCTGTCCGCGACGATCCCGCCGTCGCGATGGAGCCGGCCCAGCGCGCCGTCCCTGATCTCGTAGACGGCGCGCGCGGAGATCCTGAAGTTCTCGCGACTCTCGGCGATCGAGGGCGTCCGGTGGCCGGCGAAGTACCAGCCGTGGTCGACCTCCTTGATGATCTCCTCCGGCGGGCGCGTGCCCGCACCGAACACCGTGTTCGACATGCGGATCAGGGGGACGAGCGCCGCGTCCGTCGCCTTCCAGTGGCCGTTCGGCGCGCCGCCGAAGATCGCGGCCGTCTGGCGGCTGTTCATGAAGCCCTGGAAGACGCCCCGATCGATGTGGATGACCCGCCGCGCCGGCGTGCCCTCGTGGTCGTACGTGTAGTGGCCGTAGCCGGGGAGTGCCGGGTCGGAGTAGGCCGTGACGAGGGGTGAGGCCACGCGCTTGCCGACCTGGTGCTCGCCGAGGCCGGCGAGGAGCCACGAGCGCCCGGCGTATGCCGTCTCCATCTTCAGCGCGCGGTCGAGCTCGACGGGGTGGCCGATGATCTCGTGAGAGACGAGCGTGTTGTAGTGGGGGTCCGTCACGACGACAACCTCGCGGTCGGAGGTCGGCAGGGGCGGCGCCGCGGCGAGGGCGACGGCCTGGCGGGCGAGCCCGAGTGCCCAGTCGTGGAACGTCGGGAAGCGGATGAGCGGCTCGTCCACGCCCTCGAGGAGGATTTCCCAGCCGCGCTGATGGCCGAGGACGTCGTACAGATCCTGGCTGGTCGCGCCCGCGACCGCGACCACGGAGCACGAGCCCTGGGTCAGCGCGAACGCCTGATCGATGCACGCGCCCTCGGTCGAGGCGAAGAGCTCGCGCGAGAGCCGGGAGAGCGTCGCGATCCAGTTGTATTTCAGCGCGGGCGCCACAGAGGCGACCTGGCGAGACACGTCCGTCGCGAACCGGGTCATCTCGCCGAGGTCGAGGGTGCGCGGGTCGACACGATAGCAGGCGGGCACCGTGTCGCGGCGGATCTCAACCGGGTGGAGGCGCGTCTCGCCGAGCGCCTCGCCGAGGCCGCCGAATTTCTCCCTCGCCTCCGCCTTCTGCTCGGCGTTGGCCGTCGCGCGCCGGTACGCGCGCTCGAGGGCGTCGCGGAGGATCCGGGGCAGGTCGGGCGCGTCGGCGGCGCCGAGCGCGAGCCCGGCGTAGCCGGGGGCGACGGTGCGGTCGCCCGCCAGGACGCGCACCCCGAGGGACAGGCTCTCGTCGTCGCCCGAGCCCTTGGGCGAGCCGTTCTCGGCCACCGCCCACTTGGCCTCACTCACCTCGAGGCGGAGATCGGCGTAACGGAGGCGCGCGAGACGCCGCTGGGCGTCGTGCAGGCACTCCTCGGCGACGGGCTTGATCGTCTCGATCAGGTCGACGCTCAGACGGGCCGCCACGCTCGGCCTCTCAGAACGGCTCGACGAGCACCGTTTCGCCGGGGGCCACGTCGCCGCGTTCCTCGTCGAGCACGATCAGGCAGTTGCCGGCCGCCATCGAGGACAGGATCCCCGAGCCCTGAGGCCCGGTGGTGCGCACCTGCCAGGCGCCGTCCATCCACTGGAGGACGCCGCGCTTGAACTCGCGCCGGCCCTTCTTCTTGGGCATCGCCTCCGTCGCGCGCGCCTCGAAGGTGTCGCCGAAGAGCCGGCGCCGGCCGCCGAGCTTGTGGAGGGCCGGGCGCACGAACAGCAGGAACGCGAGCATCGAGGCGACCGGGTTGCCCGGCAGCCCGAAGAAGTGCGCCGTGCCGACTCGGCCGAACGCGAGCGGGCGTCCGGGCTGCATCGCCACCTGCCAGAAGTCGATCGCGCCGACGTCGTCGAGGACCTCCTTCACGAGGTCGTACACGCCGACCGAGACGCCGCCCGAGGTGACGACGGCGTCGGCGGCGCTCGCCTCGAGGAGCCGCGCGCGGAGCTCGTCGCGCAGGTCGGGCACGATGCCGAGGTCGAGGACCTCGCCCCCCGCGCTCTCGATCGAGGCGGCGAGGGTGAAGCGGTTCGCGTCGTAGATCTGCCCGGGCTTCCGCGGCGAGCCGGGCTCGACGACCTCGTCGCCCGTGGACAGGAGCGCGACGCGCGGCCGTCGGTAGGCGAGGACCTCGACGCGCCCGAGCGACGCGAGGAGGCCGAGCTCCGCGGGGCGCAGCACCGTGCCGCGCTCGATGACGACCGTACCGGCCTGGACGTCCTCGCCGCGCATCCGCACGTTCGCGGCCTTCCTGAGCGTCGGGACGCGGATGGTCCGCCCGAGCTTCTCGACGACCTCCTGGGGATAGACCGTGTCGGCGCCCCGTGGTATCGGCGCGCCCGTCATGATCCGGATGGCCTGGCCGGCGGCGAGGGCGCCGTCGAAGACCGCGCCCGCGGGCAGCTCGGCGACGACCGCGAGCTCGCGCGTCCCCGAGGAGGGGATGTCCGCGCTCGCCACGGCGTAGCCGTCCACGGCGGAGTTGTCGGTCGGCGGGACGTCGAACGGCGCGGTCACGTCCTCCGCGAGGACGCGGGCGCGCGCCTGGCTCAGGAGGAGGATCTCGGGGGCGGTCGGTCGTGCGATCTGGGTGAGGACCCGATTTTGCCCGTCCTGCACCGAGATCATGGCGATATTATACGCGCGCGCCCGGCTCAGACTTTCCTTGAGGTCCAGTCTCCGGATCCCTCGACCCAACGCATCGTGCGCCCGATCCTCCGAAGGTTCGTGCGAGAGCACACGCGCAAGCTGAAGGGCACCATCGAGGAGCGTGCGAAGAAGAGTCGCGTATGTCCCTATCGCCAATGTAAACTCGCCGCGAAGATCCGCGAGCACTTCGAGAGGATTCGGGGCGATTCTATTCCTCGCGGGAGGGGATATGATACGCGGCATGACGGAGGGTCGCCCCGCCGGGTTCTGGCTCCGCGCGCTGGCGCTCGCGCTCGACTTCGCGATCTTCCTGATCGTGAGGACCTCGTACCGCGCGCTCGCCCGCGCCATCCCGGGGGCATCGGACAACGACTGGACGCACGGGCCGCTGCTCTCGCTCTTCACGCTGCTCTTCGCCGCCGCCTACACGATCGTCCTCCACGCGCTCTTCGGGCAGACGCTCGGCAAGCTGGTGGTGGGCATCCGCGTCCTCGCCGGCGACGGGCCGCCGCCCTTCGGCGTGTCGCTGCTCCGGTTCTGCGCCTACTTCGCGTCCGTCGCGAGCTTCGGCGCGGGTTACCTGATGGCCGCGCTCCGTCGCGACAAGCGGGCGCTCCACGACCTGATCGCCGGCACGCGGGTCGAGCGCGTGCCGCAGACGCACGAGTCCGCCGCGTCGGCACCGGCCGGGCCGCCGGGCGGCGCTGCGGCCGTGTGATCCCGACGTTGCCGCTGGCGCCGAGGAACCGGCTGGCCGAGCTGATCCTGGCCGCGCTCCACGACGAGACGGCGCGCCACGAGTTGCGCCGCCTCGCGCCGGGTGACGCCTCGGCCCTCGCGGGCTGGCTCGCGCCGGAGGAGGCCCGCCTGGCGCCGCTCCTCGGCGCGCGCGCCCGGAGCGCCTGTCGGGTGCTCGAGCCCCGGCCCCTGCATCCGCCGGCGGTGTCGCTCGACGAGGCGCTCGGCGACGCGGGGGCGCTGTGGGAAGCGGGCCTCTACTTCGAGGTGCACGAGCTGCTCGAGCCCTACTGGCGTGACGCCACCGGTGCGACGCGCGAGGCGCTCCAGGGGCTCATCCAGGCCGCGGTCGGCTACCAGCACCTGGCCAACGGCAACCTGCCCGGCGCCCGCGCGTTGCTCGGAGAGGGCGCCGACCGGCTGCGGGGCCGGGCGCTCGCCGGCCGCGCCCTCGACGCCTTCGCCAAGAACCTCGGGGCGTGCGTCGCGCGCGTCGACGACTTCGACTGGCACCTGGTGCCCCGCTTCCCGGGATAGGAGGAACCATGGACCTCGAGCTCAAGGGCAAGACCGCACTCGTCACCGGCGGCTCGCGGGGGATCGGCCGCGCGATCGCCCTGGCACTCGCGAAGGAGGGTGTGCGCGTCGCGCTCTCCGCGCGCGACAAGGCCACGCTCGAGACCGCCGCGTCCGAGATCCGGGGCCAGACGGGCAGCGAGCCGCTCGCCGTCTCCGCGGATCTTGGCCGTCTCGAGGAGGTGAACCGCGTCGTCGAGACGGTGAAGGCGCGGCTCGGACGCATCGACATCCTCGTCAACAACGCCGGCGCGATCCGCGGCGGCGACTTCCTGAAGATCCCCGACGAGCAGTGGGCGGGCGACTGGAGCCTCAAGCTTCTCGGCTATGTCCGGATGGCGCGCGCCGTCCTTCCGGTCATGGCGGCGCAGGGCGGCGGGCGCATCGTCAACGTCGTCGGCGCGGCGGCGCGGAACCCGACCGTCGGCTATCTGCCGGGCGGCATCGCGAACGCCGGGCTCATCAACTTCACCAAGGGGCTCGCCGACCTCGGGGCGCCTTCGAACGTCCTCGTGACGGCCGTGTCGCCCGCGGCGACGGCGACGAGCCGCTGGGAGGCGCTGACGGCCCAGCAGGCCACGGCCGCCGGCAAGAGCGTCGAGGCGTATCGCAAGGAGATGGAGGGCGCCTATCCGCTCAAGCGCATCGCGCGGCCCGAGGACGTCGCCGACCTCGTCTGCTTTCTTGTCTCTGCGCGTGCTTCGTTCCTGACCGGCATCTGCATCACGGTGGACGGCGGCGCGACACGCGGTGTCTACGTCTGACGCCGCCTCGTCTGACGCCGTCTATTGTCACCCAGCGCCTTGACATGCGTCACCCGCTGTCACTATGCTCTGTGCTGGAGGCTGCGAAACGTGTTCCTACGGCGCCGCTTTCGCTAGGGCTAGGAGGGTCGAGCGATGGCCGCAAAGTTGTTCGTCGGTAACCTCTCCTTCCAGGCCACCGAGGAAGATCTTCGGGAACTGTTCGCTCAGGCCGGAACCGTCGAAACGGTTCGGATCATCACCGACCAGTTCACCGGCAGGCCTCGCGGGTTTGGCTTCGTCGAGATGGCCACGAAGGAAGAGGCGACTAAGGCGATCGAGATGCTGAACGGACGGCTTTTCAGAGATCGCAACCTCGTCGTGGATGAGGCGCGTCCACAGCCGCAGCGAGGGACGGGCGGTCCTCGCGGGGATCGCGGACCGCGGCCCGGCGGTGGTCCCGGCGGCGGGAGCTGGAGGAGATAGGGGGAGGTCGAGCACCCGGGGGTCGGCCGATCCCCGGGTTTTTTCTTCGGCCGGATCACTCAACACATGGCGACTTCGCGAAAGCGATCGACGATCAAGCCAGGCGTTCCGGCGCCGGGAATGGCGGCGCGTCTCGGTTCGACACTCGACGAGCGTCGAGGGGTTGAATATCAGGAGCTTCGAGCCGCCAGTCTCGTGAACCGCTTGAATGGGCGGCCGATGCCGTTCGGCTGGACCGCGAACCCGTACCGAGGTTGCGAGATGGGCTGCCGTTACTGCTACGCGCGCTACACCCACGAGTTCCTCGGGCACAACGACCCCGCGAGCTTCGAGCGGCGCGTCTACGTGAAGCGCACCGACGCGAGCTCCCTCAGGCGCGACCTCGTGCGGGCGAGCAAGAGCGGCCTTCTCGTCGCGCTCGGAACCGCGACGGATCCCTACCAGCCCGTCGAGGGCCGGTTCGAGGTCACGCGGCGCCTGCTCGAGGCGGCGCGCGAGGTGCCCGGCCTCCGGCTCTCGATCACCACCAAGTCCACGCTCGTCTCCCGGGACGCGCACCTGCTCGGCGAGCTCGCGCGCCGCGGTGAGCTCTCGGTCAACTTCTCGATCGTCACCCTGGACGGAGCGCTCGCGCGGACGCTCGAGCCGCGCGCGCCACGCCCCGACCTCCGCTTTTCGGCGATGCAGACGCTCGCCGCGGCGGGCGTCGAGACCCGGCTCTTCATCATGCCGGTCCTCCCGCTGCTGACCGATGGCGAAGAAAATCTGAAGGCGCTGCTCGCCGCGGGG
>WNFW01004701.1_pt1 | contig 10265 bp, 5 predicted proteins | sample 5400131 | NCBI WGS metagenome assembly WNFW01 (sample SAMN13153362, study PRJNA577476) | soil metagenome | isolation source: 20 cm soil or saprolite under grassland replicate 1 | place: USA:California | collected 2016-06-15
GATCTCAGCCGGCTCACGTTCCACAATCACACCTGGTTCCACATCACGCGCCACGCGGGCTCGTTCATCGCCCACAACCACCCGATGGCCTCTTGGTCAGCGGTCTATTGCGTGCGGGCGGGCGATACACCCCACGAGCCGCCCGGGAGCGGGCTGCTGCGGCTCTTTGACCCCCGATCAGGCGCGGATGCGTATCGCGACCCCGGCAACGCCCAGTTACATCCCGCCTTCGCCGTGCGCTTCTTGGAGCTGCGTCTGAGCGATGGCCAGGTCGTGGTCTTCCCCTCGTACCTCTTCCATGACGTGGCGCCGTATTACGGCACGGGCACACGCATCACCGTTGCCACGAACTGCTGGTTCGCGTAGCGCACGGGCGCGTTGAAACACCCGCGCGGGTCGTTTTGCAGGCGGTACCCCGTAGCGGTCTCGTTGTTGCTTTATAGCAACAAATATAAGGATTTGTATCTCGCTGCTCGGAAGCGCCCGATAGGTCCGCTGAGTACACGGCGATGCAGGTTGGCAACACTAGAACTCCGTGCTGTAATTGGGCCCCAAAGTCGCTGCCCGGCCGCCCTGAGGGGGGCCGGGCACAGTGTGCGGGTTCCACACAGCATTTCAGGCTACCTGCCGATCCATTACGCAGAGGTACTAACACATGGCGAAAAGTCGCAGCTTGCAGCGGGCGGTGCGCTTGGCGCTGACAACGGCCGCAGCCGGCATGTCCGCCGCCAACGCCCAACAGGCACCCGCCCCGGCCCCAGCGCCAATCGAAGAGGTGGTCATCACCGGATCGCGACTCTCGACCCCGAACGAGGCCTCGATCAGTCCCATCACCACGGTCTCGGCAACCGACCTGCAGACAACGGGTCTGCACCGCGTCGAGGACGCGGCGACGATCGACCTGCGCGGCCTCGGCCCGAAGCGCACCGTCGTGCTGATCAACGGCCGGCGCTTGGGTCCTGGTGCGGGTGACGGCCGCAGCTACTCGGACATCAACGAGATTCCGGCGGCGCTGATCGACCGCATCGATATTCTCACGGGCGGTGCCTCGGCGGTGTACGGCGCGGACGCCGTAGCCGGCGTGGTGAACTTCGTCCTCAACACGCACTTCCAGGGTGTGCGGTTCGATGCGGGCTACGACTTCTACCAGCACCACAACTCAAACTCGGTCGCGAGCGTGGTGTCGGGCGCGGGTTACCCATTGCCTTCAGGCAACGTGAACACCGGCTTCAGCAAGAATGCCTCGATGCTCCTCGGCTCAAATTTCGCCGAGGGCAAGGGCAACGCGACTTTCTTTGCGACCTTTGACAAGCAGGCCGCCGTTCTGGAGGCCAAGTTGGACTACGCGGCGTGTAATCTGCAGGCGCGCTCCAATGGCACGCTCAAGTGTGGTGGCTCGGACACGTCGGCCAGAAACGGCGCCGGCGGGTACTTCCAGGCGTACAGTCTGGGGCCGATGGGAAATTTCTCGGGACCTGCGGTCTTTACCAATACCGTGGACGGGGCGACGGGGGCCTGGCGGCCCTACAACGCGGCTGTGGATCGCTACAACTTCGGTCCGACGAACTTCTACCGCACACCGAACACGCGCTGGACCGGCGGCACTTTCGTTAACTACGACGTCAGTCCGCATCTGAATGCGTATGCGGAGGTCATGTTCACGCGCAACACGACGGACGCGCAGATCGCCCCGAGCGGCGACTTCTTCCAAAGATCGTTCATTCCCTGCAACGACCCGCTGCTCACGGCCCAGGAGCGAACAGCCATCTGCGCAGCCGCCGTGGCGCAGGGCAGCCCGCTCAATCCGGTCACCGGCGTCGGAACTGGCGCGTTTCTCTACATTGGCCGCCGAAACGCCGAGGGCGGTGGGCGCGTTGCGACTTTCACGACCAACTCATTCCGCACCGTGGCGGGGTTGAAGGGCGACATCGGCGACGCATGGCGCTTCGATGTGAACGCGCAACGCGGCACGGTCGACAACAACAACGGCAATCTCAACTACTTCTCCAACGCTAACCTGGGCAACGCCCTGAACGTGATTCCGGACGCGAACGGACAACCGCAGTGCGCCGTCGGCCCGCCCTGCGTACCCTGGAACATCTGGGTGCCTAATGGCGTGACACCCGCAGCGACCCAGTACCTGTCGATTCCGCTGCTGATCGAGGCGGACGTGACCGAGCAGATCGTCTCCGGCTCGGTGACCGGGGATCTGGGCAAATACAAGGTGAAGCTGCCGACGGCCGACGGCGGTCTGCAGGTCAACCTGGGCGCCGAGTGGCGCTCCGAGGACGCCAGCTTCCGTCCGGACCTGGCGAGCCAGCTCGGCGATGCCGCCGGCTCGGGCGGACCGACCACGCCGGTGAGCGGTGGCTTCCACGTCAGGGAGGTCTTCACCGAGCTGCGCGTGCCGCTGGTGCAACACGCCGCAGCCGCGGAGGACCTGGCGTTCGAAGGCGGCTATCGCCACTCGGACTACAGCGAGGGCTTCAAGACCAACACCTACAAGCTGGGGCTGGAGTGGGTCCCGGTGCGGGACCTGCGCCTGCGTGGCAGCTACCAGCGTGCGGTGCGTGCCCCGAACATCCTCGAGCTGTTCAATCCGTCCGCGGTGGTGCTCGATGGCAGCACCGATCCCTGCGCCGGAGCAACACCTTCTGCCACCCAGGCGAACTGCGTGTTCGCCGGGGTGAGCGCGGCGCAGTACGGCCACGTCGCGCCCAACGCCGCGAGCCAGTACAACGGTCTGCTTGGTGGCAACACGAGCTTGCTGCCGGAGACCTCCGACACTTACTCCGGCGGGATTATCCTCCAGCCGCGCTTCGTGCCGGGCCTGTCGCTCTCGGTCGACTACTTCAACATCAAGGTGAAGGAGACGATCGGAGCGATCGGCGCCGACACGATCCTTGCCAACTGCGTCTCGAGCCATGACCCGGCGTATTGCTCGGCGATCCATCGCGATGCCACCGGCACTTTGTGGCGCAGCCCGGCGGGGTACGTGTCCGATACGAACGTGAACTTCGGTTCGCTCGGCACCCGGGGCATCGACGTCAAGGCGAGCTATCGCCTGCAGATGTCGAGCCTGGGATCGCTGTCGTTCGCGCTCGAGGGAACGAAGCAGAACGACCTGACGATCCAGCCGTTGACCAACGGACCCTCCTACAGCTGCACCGGGTTCTTCGGCAGCATATGCGGTGCGCCGAGCCCATCGTGGCGGCACGTGGTCAACGCGACCTGGGCAACGCCGTGGAACGCGCTGGATGTGACGCTGCGCTGGCGCTACCTGGGTTCGGCGGACTCGGAGTACACCAGCTCCAATCCGCAGCTCGCGGGCAATGCGCTGCCGGTAACGTCGCACATTCCGGCGTACAACTACGTCGACCTGTCGGCGATGTTTAACATCACCCGGACGACGCGCTTTCAGATCGGCCTTAACAACCTCACGGACAAGGATCCGCCGGTCATCGCGTCCGGCAGCGGCGGGTTCGGTTCGGACTGCCCGGTCCTGGGCGGAATCGGCACCTCCAGCTCCTGTAACGGGAATACCTTTCCGGGAGTCTACGACGCGCTGGGCCGCTACATATTCGCCCGGCTGACGGCGAGTTTCTAAGGATAAAGACGGCGGAGCTCAAACGGCGGGCTTCGGCCCGCCGTTTTTTTGGCCGGCCACCCGCTCGCTAGCGCACGCGCCGTACCCGGTGCGGGCGACCTTGCGCGGTGCTCATCAGAAAGGAGCCGAGTGCAGCACGCGTAATCGTGACCTCGTCTCCGACCGCCAGCAGCGGGTCCAGGCCGTCCAGTTCCCACCACTGCCCGCCTTCGAGCGCGACGCTGGGCTTTCCATTGGCGCCGGTCCGGATCTGCAGGACCTTGGCTTTGAGCGATGTGCGCGGCGGAGCGGGATGCTCGGCGCCGTAGAGTCCGAAAGACTGCTTGGGAGTTGCGGCAGCCTGGGGCGGCTGATGAGCGGGCCCGCGCGGCTCGGCCGGTGGCGTCGGACGCTCGGTGAGCTCATCGAAGCACGCCAGGCGCGGCGCGGGCGCATCGATAGCGGCACAGGCCTTGAGTGCACTCACCGGCACCGAGGGCTCGCCCGCGTGAGTCGCGAACGAAACCGAAAACCCCAGCCAACCCCAGGGTCCGGCCCACAGAGGCGGGCGCAGCCGCCTCATCGGGCGCCTTCCCCGGGCGCTGCGTAGTAGGCGCTGTAGGCCTCGGTGGCGGCGCGCACGAAGTCGCGTTCCGCCTCGCTCAGGAAGGGGTTCCAGATGTCGAAGATCAGCACCGCCCGGGGGCTGTCCGAGCGGTTCCAGGCTTCGTGTTCGATCGTGTCGTCGAACACCCACGCCTTGCCGGGGATCCATTCGCGCGTCTCGCTGCCGACGCGAAAGCCACACTCGGGTGGCACGATCAGCGGCAAGTGTACGGTGAGCCGCGTGTTGGTCACGCCGGTGTGCGGGGGTATGTGCGTTCCGGCATCGAGGATCGAGAAGAAGGCCGTGGGAGCGTGGCCGGCGACCTCGCAGCGCGGCGCCGCCTGCAGGGCCGCCGCGGTGCGCGGGCAGCGCGCCAGATGCGCCGGCTCGGCCACTCCCTGGTTCCACAGGAAGTAGGCACTCCAGCGTCGTGAGCGGTTCAACTCCTGCCACTGATCAAGGGGCACTCCTTCGGGGTAGGCGATGTACGGCTCCAGACCGGCGCGATCCGAGATCAGCACCGCGGTCAGTTCGGCGCGGATCTCCGCAGTCGCCATTTCGATGGCATCCAGCCACGGGAAGTCGTCGCGCGCAAAGAACTCCACCGCGGGGATCTCCGGGAAGTAGCTGAACGTCGGTTCGGGCAGGTAGCGGCGGCGTCTGGCGGTCAGCAGCTCGATGCAGCGCTGCGCCCTGCGTAAGCTGCCGTCGCCGTGGCGCGTGCGGATGTCCGCCACGCGCTCCTCGATTGCGGCGGCGAGCGCCTCATCGTCGGCGCGCACCGCCGCGCGCGCGCGTTGCACGGCGTCGCTCGCGGTATCCGGCGGCGCGACCCCCGGTGGCACAGTAGCGAGCGCGTTGCGATAGGCGCGCGCGGCATTGCGCGCGTCGCCGCGTGCCTCGATCAGCGCCGCCTTCTGCAACAGCGAGGCCAGATGGCGCGGGTCGAGCGCGAGCGCCCGCTCCACCGCCTCGGTCTCTTCCTGCCACAGATTGAGTGCGTCCAGGCTCGCGGCCAGATTGGACCACAGCGACGGGTGGTTGGGGTCGGCCTGGATTGCGCGCTGGAACAGTTCCCGCGCACGTATCGCATCGCCCCGCTGCATCATGCGCAGCCCCAGCTCATTCAGCACCGCCGGATGTCCCGGCGCCATCTGCGCGGCCCGGGCCAAGAGCTGGTCCGCCTCGCTGGCGCGGCCGGCGGCGCCCGCCGCCTTGGAGGCCTGAATGAGCCGCAGGACTGTGGCACTGTCCGTGGCTGCGGCATTGACGGTGTTCAAGCGGCTCCCCTATGGTGTTTACGTGGACGGCGGTGATTTTACCGCGGCATCGTGACGGGGCGCGTGTTGCAGCAGGACAGCACCACGGTCGATCTTAAGCTGTTGCGCGCCGCGGCGCTCCTTGAGAACGACCCGCAGGGCGCGGCGCGCGGCGCCGTCGAGATCCTCGCGGAATATCCCGGTCACCCGGGCGCGACCCTGCTGCTTTCGACCGCGCGTCGCAGTCTTAAGGATCCGCAGGCGGCGGCCAGTTTCGCCGCACTCGCGGCGGCGCAGCCGGACTGCGCGCCGCTGCAGCTCGAACTCGGACGCACGCTCAGGTCCCAGGGCCTGGCGGAGCCGGCGCTCAGCGCGCTGCTGCGGGCGGTGGATCTGCAGCCCGACCTCGCCGAGGCCTGGCGCGAGCTGTCGGGTCTTTACGCCGCGCGCGGCGACACGCTCGCCTGCGACACGGCGTATGCGCACTACAGTCGCCTCAGTGACGATGCCAGGCACCTCGGCGACGCCGCCGTCGCCATCGCCAACCGGCGCCTCGGCGTGGCCGAAGCGCTACTGCAGCAGCACCTGGCCGCAGCACCCGCGGACGTCGGCGCGCTGCGCATGCTGGCCGAGGTGGCGGCCGAGCGCGAGGACTACGTCCAGGCCGAGCGGCTCTTTCACCAGTGCTTGCAATTCGCACCCGGATACAGCCGCGCGCGCTTCGAGCTCGCGCGGCTGCTCCACAGTCAACAAAAGGCGGCGCCCATGCCGCCGCTGCTCGAGCGGCTCCTGGCGCTCGAGCCGGATAATCTTCGCTACCGCACCCTGCAAGCATCCGCCTACAACCTGCTGGGGCAGAACGAGCGCGCGCGCCAGATCCATGAGGAGCTGCTCGGCAAGCACCCCGACGACGAGCTGCTGTGGGTGTACTACGGGCATGCGCTGCGCATTGCCGGCAAACTAACCGAAGCGATCGCGGCGTATCGCCGCAGCATTGCACTCAAGCCGGAGTTCGGCGAGGCGTGGTTCAGCCTCGGGAATCTGAAAACCGTGCGGTTCAGCGAGGCGGATGTGGCCACCATGCGGGCGCAGGCGGCGCGCAGCGATCTGGATGACAACACGCGGCTACAATTTGAGTTCGCACTCGGCAAGGCGCTGGAAGACAATGCCGACTACGCCCGCGCTTTCACCCACTATGCACGCGGCAACGCACTGCGGCGCGCCATGGTGCGCTACGACCCGGACGCCACCGCTCGCTTCGTGCAGCGCTCGCAGAATTTGTATTCGCGCGAGTTCTTCGCTGCGCGCCAGGGATTTGGCTGTCAGGCGCCTGATCCGATCTTCGTCGTCGGACTACCGCGCTCCGGCTCGACCCTGCTCGAGCAGATTCTTGCCAGTCATTCGCAGGTGGAGGGTACGCGGGAAATGCCCGATATCCCGGGCTTTGCGCTCGAGCTCGGGGCGTTGGAGCTGCCCGCCCGGCCGCCGGCATATCCACAGTCGGTAGCCGATCTGACGCGCGCGCAGGCGCGCGCACTCGGCGAGCGCTATCTGGCGCAGACGCGCCCGCACCGGGTGTTGGGCCGGGCACATTTTGTCGACAAGATGCCGAGCAACTTCTGCAACGTCGGGCTCATTCACCTGATCCTGCCGAATGCGCGCATCATCGATGCACGCCGGTCACCGATGGCGTGTTGCTTCGCGAACTTCAAGCAGCACTTCCAGGCGGGCCTGTGGTTCACTTACAGCCTGGAGGAGCTGGGACGCTACTATCGCGCCTACGTCGCGCTGATGGCGCACTACGACCGGGTGTTGCCGGGACGCGTGCATCGGGTGCTGTATGAGGACCTCGTGGCGGGCCTCGAAGGCGAAGTACGGCGGCTGCTCGAGTACTGCGGCCTGCCGTTCGAGGAGCGCTGCCTGCGCTTCTACGAAACGCAACGTGCCGTGCAGACGGTCAGCTCCGAGCAGGTGCGCCGTCCGGTGTACGCGGACGGCCTCGAGCAGTGGCGCAACTTCGAGCCGTGGCTCGGACCGCTGAAAGACGCTCTCGGTGATCTCGCGCCTGGCTAACGCGCGGCGCCCGGCCCGGCTTTTCACGCTGTCACCGCGCCGGCGGCGCAGGCGCCGCGGGCGCCCCGTCGAGTGCCGCGATCGTGGCCGCCGACGGCGCCCGCGCCGCGCGCAGCCGCGCGCTCACGCCTTCCGCCTGTCCCATCACCCGCAGCAGGTTTGCGCCCGCGACCTTCGTAAGCTCCCCATCGCTCCAGCCGCGGCGCGCGAGCTCCTCGAGCAGCGCCGGAAATTTGTCGACCGCCTCGAGCCCCACGGGCGTGTCCGGGATGCCGTCGAAGTCCGAGCCAATACCGACGTGATCGACGCCCGCGACTTGGCGGATGTGCTCGATGTGATCGGCCACGTCGCCGATCGTGGCCCGCGGTTTCGGGTGCGCCTGCTCCCAGGAGCTCAATGCCGCTGCAATGCGTTCGGGCTGCCCGATGTAGAGCCCGCCGAACGGCGGACTGCTGTCACGCGCCTGTTCCGCGGCGCGATCCGCCTCCCAGCGCCGCCGCGCCTCGGAGACGTAGCCGGGAAAGAAATTGACCATCACCACGCCGCCGTTCTTCGCCACCTGCTGCAGCACCTCATCGGGCACGTCGCGCGGGTGATCGACCAGCGCCCGGGCGGAGGAATGCGAGAAGATCACCGGCGCCTCGGTGACGCTGAGCGCCGCGCGCATGGTGTCGGCCGACACGTGGGCGAGATCCACCAGCATCCCGAGGCGGTTCATTTCCCGCACCACCTCGCGACCGAAGGGCGTGAGCCCGTGGTGCGCGGGCGAGTCGGTGGCGGAATCCGCCCAGTCGGTATTGGAGGAATGCGTGAGCGTCAGGTAGCGCGCGCCGGCGTCGTAGTAGGCGCGCAGCACCGCGAGCGAATTGTTGATCTGGTGGCCGCCCTCAACCCCGATCAGCGAGGCGATGCGGTGTGCCTTGTGCAGACGGATGATGTCCGCCGCCGTGTACGCCATGGCCAGATCCGCCGGATAGCGAGCGCACATCGCCTTGACCAGGTCGATCTGCTCGAGCGTCATCTGCACCGCCTGCGGTCCCCTGGTCTCCGGCGGGATCCACACCGACCAGAATTGCGCCCCGACGCGCCCCTGGCGCAGGCGGGGAATGTCGGTCATGAGCGGCGCGCCATCGGGCGGGGCCGGCAGCGCAGCGGTGGAAGCGGCCAGATCGATCCGGGCGAGATCGCCCCCGAAGCGCGCGCGGATCTCCCAGGGCAGATCGTTGTGACCGTCGATGAGCGGGGTCTGCGCCAGAACCCGCTCGACGCGCTCGACCTCGGTGGCGGCGCGTGCGGCCGGCGCAGCGGTGAGCAGCAGCCCGAGCGCGCAGGCCGCGATGAGGCGCGCGGATGAGCGCGCCGTGGCGCTCGCCGGCGCGCTGCCGATCATGAGGCCGACGGGGGCGAGCACGAGCGCGTCCAGTCCGTGGGTCTCGCGCCCGGGTTGTGCCAGCCGCACGGACCCGTGAGCAGCCGCTCCGCCTGCTGCGGTCCCCAGCTGCCCGGCACGTACTCCACGGGCGGCGCACCGGGATGCAACACCCCATCGACGATCGCCCAGGCGGCTTCCACCTCGTCCTCGCGGGCAAAGTGCGCGGTGTCGCCGATCAGCGCGGCGCTGATGAGCACCTCATAGGCATCCATGTCATCACCCTGCTGCTGCGCGACGAACAGCTCCACCGGGCGTCCGGTCATGACCGGCCCGGGTCTCTTGGTGTGGGCGCCGAGCGCGATGGCGACGTCGGGGCCGACGCGCAAGCGCAGGTAATTGGGCTGCTCGGGACCCAGGTCGCCGAACACGTTCACCGGCGTCGGCCGCAGGTCCACGACCACTTCGGTGGCCGTCACCGGCAGGCATTTGCCGGCGCGCAGGTAGAACGGCACGCCGCTCCAGCGCCAGGAGTCGACGGCCAGGGCGAGCGCGGCATAGGTTTCCACCTGCGAGTCGGGGGCCACGCCCGGCTCCCTGCAGTACCCGGTGAACTGTCCGCGCGCCAGTTGCGCGGGCGTCGCCGGACGCACCGCTTTCAGTACTTTCACCTTCTCATCGCGCAGCGCTTCACCCCCGGTGTTCACCGGCGGCTCCATGGCGAGGAGCGCCACGATCTGCAGCAGGTGGTTCTGCATGACGTCACGGACCGTGCCGGTCTCCTCGTAGAAACGGCCACGCCCGGCGACCCCGATGCTCTCGGCCATGGTGATCTGCACGCTGGCGACGAAGTTGCGGTTCCACACCGGTTCGAGGAAGGAGTTGGCGAAGCGGAAGTACAGAATGTTCTGCACCGCCTCCTTGCCGAGGTAATGGTCGATGCGAAAGATGCTGGCTTCGGGAAAATGCGCGTGCAGTGTCTGATTGAGCGCGCGCGCGGAAGCGAGGTCGCGCCCGAAGGGCTTCTCGACCACCACCCGCGCGCCCTGCGCGCTGCCCGAGCCGCTCAGGTGCTCGATGACCACCGGGAACATGCTGGCCGGAATGGCCAGGTAGTGCAGCGGACGCTGCGCATCGCCCAGCCCCTGGCGGAGCGCCGTGAACGTGGCGCGCTCGTTGTACTCGCCGTCCACGTAGCGCAGCAGTCCGGTGAGCCGCGCCACCACCGCCTCGTCCGCCGCCGGCACGAAGGCCTTCAGGCTCTCGCGCACGCGCGCCGAGAGCTGCGCGGCTTTCCAGCCCTGGCGCGCGACGCCGATCACCGGCACGCTGAGCAGGCCGCGGCGCACGAGATGATAGAGCGCCGGATAG
>WNFW01004742.1_pt1 | contig 10263 bp, 8 predicted proteins | sample 5400131 | NCBI WGS metagenome assembly WNFW01 (sample SAMN13153362, study PRJNA577476) | soil metagenome | isolation source: 20 cm soil or saprolite under grassland replicate 1 | place: USA:California | collected 2016-06-15
TCACACCACCGATCAAGGTCAGCACCACTCCCAGGATCATGGGAATGATCGCTAACGGCGGTGGGCCGTCTCCTCCCGGATGCGGAATCGAGCCTGGTACGGCGACATCAAGGATTTGGACGCCGCTGAGGACAAGGAAAAGAAGGACTGTCGCGACCCACAGGAGCACCACGCCGGCCAATCCCAGGATGCCAATCTGTTTGGCTTGAGCGCGATAGAGCGCTGGCAACCCAACAAGGAGGAATAATCCACTCAGGACAAAGACAACATTCGTCGGGATAGATCCAATACCCGTGGGACCCTCTGGACCTGGAATGAGAAAGATGAGCAGAGACGCGAGGATCGCACCGATGGCACCGACCATTAAAAATTGGCCATTGAGACGTAAGGACATATGTTTTCTCCTTCTTGTGTAGACTCATGATGAACAGAACTGCTCATAAGCAGATGCGGAGCGGTGTGCCGCTCCAGAGAACAATCAGTATGCGCTGCATGCCTGCTTCTCGTTCTCTGTCTAAAGTATAGAAGAGGAGGCGTCCCGCTGTCATGAGGCTCTGTCCCGGTTTTGTCCCGATGCGTGTCCCGATTTTGCAGATCGGAGAGGGGGAGCTCGCGTGTTCCGAACGTCCAAGGAGGAGGTGATTCTTGCCCTTAATTGAAATGTATTGTCCCTTGTGGCCACCCTCTCCACTTGTCTGCGCTTACGCTCACTCATGCTCCTCCATCCACCCTGGTAAATCCACAATCGACGGCAGTATAGCATCAGGATGCACCCGCTCCAAAAGCGGTGAGTCAGCATGATGTTTACCCGTACAAACCAGCACACCACGCAGCCCTGCCTGTTGAGCGCCTGCAACATCGTTCTCTACATCATCGCCTACCATAATCGCCTCATGCGCGGCCACACCAATTGAAAGTAACGCCTGCTCAAAAAAGGCGCGATCAGGCTTGCCCAGCACTGTTGCCTTCTTGCCCGAGGCTATCTCCAGGGCACGCACAAACGGCCCGCTATCTAACCTCAACCCATCTCTTGTACGCCAGTACAGATTGGTATGCATTGCTAACAACACGGCTCCGTCCATCAGCATACGAAAAGCGGCGTTCATCGACTCATAAGTTAATAGCTCCTCAGCGCCACCTATAACCACAACATCCGCTTCCGACTGTACAAGCTTTATGCCGGCAAAATCCGCCTCGGTATCGCCTTTCGTGAGCACCCAGCACCGCTTACCTGGATAGTGCTGTCGAATATAATTTGCCGTCGCTACAGGAGCAGTGATCAAATGCTCCTCAGTAATAGGTAAACCAATGGTCCTTAAACGTTCTGCAAGCGTAACACGTGCCATAGTTGTAGTATTCGTCACAAAGCAAGTCGCAAAGCCATGCTGCTCTAACCAGTTCAACGTCTCGGCCGCCCCGGCAATGGGCTGCATACTGACATGCAATACACCGTCAATATCGAGTAAAACACCACGAACAGGCTGCATATGCAAATCCACCTCCAAAGAATAGATACCCTCATCGTTCTTCCTTACAGAAAATATATAGCTCCAGGAGCACACAATGCAAGTGAATCATAGTGCGCAACCACAACGGATCGCCCGCTTCACGACCGTGAAGCGGCAAACGAATATAGTAGGGGCGACCCTTGGGTCGCCCAGCCAACCTCGCGCTGGGCTTCAAATAGCGCGGCACTAGGAGACTCTACCCATTATATGACTAATTCGCTTGCTGCTCCGTTTGTATATCACGAGGGGATAACATGACATCTGCTAGCAAATGATGTTATAATAGCCGCGATGAGTAGCCTTTAGCCTTTCAGTTAGGAGTTGGCAAATGAACGGTGACATGATTGGTCGTGTCATCAAAGGACGGTATAAACTAATCGACGAAAGAGGTCGAGGTAGCTTTGCGACCGTCTACGTAGCACGCGATACAGAAAATAACCACATCTACGCAGTAAAGGTCATGCACCTTGAACTCTCAAATGATGGTGAACTACTCGCGCGTTTCCAACGAGAGGCACATATCCACCTGAACCTCGGTGATCCTCATATAGTGCGCATCGTCGATTATGGCAACGATAATCAGATGTACTTTATTGTGATGGAATACATTGATGGGCAAAACCTGAAGTATCACATGATAACACAAGGTCCCATGGAACCATCACGAGCATTAAATTACACACGACAGATTGCCGAGGGATTGGATACGGCGTATAAACAGGGTGTGGTACATCGCGATATTAAGCCACAGAACATCCTCATCAATGGAAAAGATGTGGTCAAAATCGTCGATTTTGGATTGGCGCGGAGCAGGGAAACCGTTACTCTTACTCAATCTAACGTATTCATGGGCACAGCCTACTACATCTCGCCCGAACAGGCCGAAAGTGGGCGTTCAGCGGACTCCCGCTCTGATCTCTATTCGGTTGCAACTGTTTTGTTTGAAATGCTAACTGGCAATCCTCCTTTTGAAGGTGAGACTGCGGTGGACATTGTCATCAAACACATGAATGAAAAAGTGCCTTCGATCTGCCGCCTACGCCCTGATCTGCCTGTAGAGATGGATATCTTCATGCAGAAGGCGATGGCAAAAGCACCGGCAGATCGCTTTGCTACACCACAGGAGTTCATTGCAGCGCTCGATCAATTACAGGAACGTATCCAGGCAATGCCACCAGGTAAGCGAGTCCCAGAACCTGGCTACGAACAAAAACCAGGAACAGTTGGACCTTCCAGGCCCCCAACCGTTCCCCCAAAACAGGCACGTCTTGTGGTTATCTCCAGTGGACAACAAATTCCATTAAACGGTGAGTTAATGGTTGTTGGTCGACAGGATCCCATTTTGGGTATCTTCCCAGAGATTAACCTTGCAGACAAAACGGTTGGACGGCGTCATGCCTATCTAAGAAATCAGCAGGGCACCTACACCGTCGAAGATCTCAATGCATTAAATAAGACTCGCCTGAATGGAGTTACCTTAACACCACACGAAGAACGTACGCTCAAAGATGGCGATATTCTACGCTTTGGCAGTGTTGAGGTACGTTTTGAATTGCGATAGATGTGGTGTTAAGTCGCACTAAATCGCAGTTTTGATATATCACTAGAGTATATCTGAGAGCGGCCACATCACAACCGCTCCTACGATCAGAGGGGTGAACGACATGACGCACATTCTCCAAAACCCTATTGTAATCATTATTGCAGTGTTGGTGTTAGCAGTAGTCATCCTGGTAACAGCTGTTTTCCTTTTCCGCAGTAGCGGAAAAAAGAAGGGGGCAAAAGCTGATAAAGCTGCACTGCCAGATTGGCAGCGTCAGGGACAACAAGGGACAGCTGGAACTTGGAATCAACCTGGTGTAGGGGGACAAGCTGACAATTGGGCACAGCAACAACCCGGCGCATGGCCTGCTCAGCAACAGCCTGGCGCATGGGCCGCTCAGCCGCCTGCTCAGCAACAACCCGGCGCATGGCCTGCTCAGCAACAGCCCGCTGCTAACCCATGGGGCGCTCAACCTCCTGCTCGGCCTCAACAGCCCGCTGCTAACCCATGGGGCGCTCAACCTCCTGCCCAGCAGCCTGGTGCATGGGCCGCTCAGCCTGCTCAGCAGCAACCAGCCGAATGGGGTTCCGCTGCTTCCAATGCGTCATCTGCAGGAGCTGGCATAGGTGGAAGTCAACCATCATGGGGCGCTGCAGACGCGACATTTATGCCCCAAAAATCAACCCCAGCGGCTCAGGATCCGTGGGGGCAATCCCAGTCGGCGCCACCGCAACAGGGAGGAGATGTATGGGGTATGCAAAGTAGTTCACCCTCTCAGCAGCAGGCGCCTACTAGCTATAGCGCTGGCGGTTCAGGTCAATCGTGGGCACAATCAGGAAAGCCTGCTTCTCCTGCTCCTACCAATGAGCCATGGGGACAACCCGCTCCATCTCAGCAACCAGCGTGGGGGCAGCAGCCTTCCGGGCAACAAGTATCCTCTCCACCAGCAACTTCTTACAATGCCAACGCCTCGCCGCCCTGGCAACAAGGCCCCGGTCAGGGACCGGCTCTTGGTGGCCCACCGCCCGCCGGCTTTGGCGCTCCCGCTATGCAACCAGATGCTGCGTCACTCTTCGCCAACAACGACAACGATAAGACCATGCTACGCCCATCCGGCCCGCAGGGTACCCTCGGTATGGTTCGCATCGAAGAGGGCAAAGAACCTGGACGTGTCTACGAGGTTCGTAAAGAAGAACTGAGTATTGGGCGCAGCCGCGAAAGTGACATCTTCCTTGAAGACCTGGCGGTGTCACGTCTTCATGCCAAGATACTCAGCCTGGGCAATGGAAACTATGCCTTGAAAGATGAAGGCAGCGCCAATGGCACCAAAGTGAATGGTCAGGTAGTCAATAAATATCAAACCTATCCTCTCCAGGAGGGAGACAGAATCCAACTGGGTCAGACAGTCTTAGTGTTCGCAAAGCGTTAGCAGTTAAGGTGGGCTTGGCCACACCTGACGAGGATGAGGAGGAAGGGCGTAAAGTATGTGTACTGCTTGCTTCTTCGCCCATAGAATGCCGTGCAACAAGACGAGCTGATCGGTGCGACGCTTGGAAACTATAAAATCCTGGCTCAACTCGGCCAGGGAGGCATGGCCCGCGTCTATAGAGCACGCCAGGAGAACCTTGACAGAGAAGTCGCGGTCAAGGTTCTCCCACCCTGGTTTGCTGCAGACCGCAATTTTGTTGAACGGTTCAACCTCGAAGCGCGACTGGTCGCACGGCTCTCACATCCCAATATCGTGACGGTTCACGATGCCGCTGAATCCCAGAGTCACCTCTATATCGTGATGCAATTGGTCGATGGTGGCACACTCAAACAACGTTTAGATCAACTGCTAACTATCAATCAAAAGATGGACGTGATAGAGGCCAAACGCATTTTCACCCAACTTGCGAGCGCTCTCTCTTACGCCCATGACAACAGCATCATCCACCGTGATGTGAAGCCAGTAAACGTCTTAATGGATCGTACAGGACGCCCCATTCTTTCTGACTTTGGCATTGCCAAGGTCCTCGCTGGCTCAAAAGAATTGACACGCCAGGGCGCGGGCGTGGGTACCCCAGAGTACATGTCACCTGAACAGTGCCAGGGAGGCCCCGTTGATGCTCGGTCTGATATCTATGCCCTGGGTGTCATGCTCTTTGAATCTTTGACAGGACGCTTACCTTTCATGGGAGACAACTATCCCGCTCTCGCCCACAGCCACATCTACGTGGCTCCACCGCATCCCATTACTATCAATCCCGCCCTAGACCCCGCTATCTCGCAAGTCATCATCACAGCGCTTATGAAAAATCCGGCGTATCGCTACCAGCGAGCAGATGATATGGCCATTGCTCTTGAAAGGGCAGTACATTCGTTACCAGGCGGCAACGAGCAGAAAGTAAGTGGGGGACTAGAACTAGTCGATTCCAGTCGCCTTACGACTATGCCCCTCTATACCTGCCCGCAATGCCGCCAGTTCAATAAACCACTCACACGCTTTTGCACATCTTGCGGCTACCCCCTCAATCAATACCGTTTCTGCGGCGCTCAAAACCCCGTGCATAATCGCTTTTGCTCAAAATGCGGGCAGCCCCTACCCAAACTTTCATAGATAAACTCATCCGACTCTGGATTTTTCCCCTCGTCCAGGTAGCTGGCCACGTTTTCGGGCTAGCGGGAAACGCACCTCTGCGACTGTATGACCTTTATCACTACCGCTCCACAGCGAAAATTGACCCCCCAAATCGCCTATAAGATTTTTGATCAGTGAAAGTCCCAGTCCTTCACTACTTTCTTCTTCTCCAGGCCCCCACTTCTTTAACTTCGTCCCCGTGTCGATAACCTGGACAATTACCATCCCATCCTCTTCACACCCCCGGATCGTAACAGTTCCTTTTGACAAACCTGCCATCCCGTGTTTGATTGCGTTTGATACCATCTCATTGAGCACAAGCGCCAGGATCGTTACGGCGCGCGAAGGAATAACTATGGGACATGGTTCTACCTCAAAAGTGATCTGCTTCTCTGGAGGCCGCAGGTTGGCATTGGCAACCCCTACGATTTTCCGCGCTATATCTTCAACCTTCGCCTCGCTCACATCTTCATGAGCAAGCAGATCGTGGGTCGCCGCCAGTCCCTGTACACGATTGACACTTTCTGCAAGCGTATTGCGCACTTCAGGAGATTTCGTACGCCGGCGCTGCAAGGAGAGAATACCCGCCACAGTGGCCAGGTTGTTCTTAACACGGTGATGCAACTCACGCAACAATACCGACTTTAACTCAAGCCCGCGCCGTGTTTCATCGTAGAGACGCGCATTTTCGATAGCAATGGCAGCCTCATTGGCAAAAGTAATCACGAGTTGCATTTGTTCATGCGAAAGCGAATGGCGGTGGCTACTATAGATACAGATACAACCCAGGACTTTCCGCTTTACCTGTAGGGGCACACATAAAACAGAATGAATCTCAGCAGAGACACCTGGGTCCCCTGAAAGAAAACAGTCTTTATCATTATGGAAACAGTCTACAGCCATACTGGGCCGCCCCGTTTGGACTGTTCGCCCGGCACAACAATTCCCAACCTGTAGCTCTAGTCCTCGTACCTGTGCGCTATTCAATCCATAATGCGCCACAACATGCATCAATTGTTTCTCCTGGTCCAACTCAAATATACACGATCGTTCAGCCCCTGAAAGGTGAACAGCCTGTGTTGCGATAATTTGCAGAACTTCGTCCAGGTTCAACGTTGAAGCAATAATAGAGGAAACCCGGTGCATAGTAGCTAGCTCGTGAACTTTTCGCCGCAGTTGTTCGTCAGTCTGCTCATAGAGCCGCCCATTTTCTATATTGATAGCAATAATTCCGGCAACAACCTCTACAAAGTTTCTCTCTGCATTGGTAAATTCTCGCATCTCGGCCGATTGCACACTGATAACACCAAAGAGGTGCTCCGTATTGCCAAAGAAGATAATAGGTATTGCCATCAATCCATGATAGTCTGTATTGTATGTGCGTACCTCGGTAGCAAACTGTGCATCAGATAGAGCATCACGCTCGAGCAAAGGGCGGCCTTTTTCCGCTACCCATCCACTGTAGCCCTCGCCAATACGCAGCGTAAAATGCATCCCTCCTAATGGACGGGGACCATTGGTAGCACGTAATGTGAGTATACGTTGCAGTTCATCGTAGAAAAAAACTGAACAGAGATCAGCTTTTATTTCCTCGGCTACGATCTTCGTGATTACTTCGAGCGTCTGATCCAGGTCCGTGTTGGAATTACTGACGCCATTAATCCGCTGTAATGCCTGGAAACGTTCCTCAATTTGCTCAGCCAAAGTGTTCCGCTCAAGGGAGACCTCATCCATCACACACTGGTAGCCACGAGTCAGAGCCAGTATACACGTAGATTGCAGTCGATACAAACGAGTAGTTGCTTCTATCAGCAGTTGCGCTCTATCCTGCCCGCCAGCTACAGGCACATGCTCGAAGAGATCTTTGAATTCAAGCGCAAGCGCATCAAAATACCGTTCCAATGCCTGCAATCGCACATCTAACTTCCCCCCCTGCTCTGCCAGCCAGCGACCGGATTGTTCAAAACGCGTGCAAAGTTCGGGGTAATCGTTGCTAATCAGCGCATCAAGTAGCAACCAGGCATCACTACCTTCTTCCGGACCTTCGCTATCACCTGTGGCATGTTGCAAGCAGACTCGCAGCCTGGCCGCGTGTTGCGCCAGCACTCGACCTACTTCGCTATCATGTTTCACGTTTTTTCTGCCCTATATCACTATTCTCCAACAGTTCATCTCATTTTAGATGCACTTGAGTTTAATGTCAAGGCAACCAGGCGTCATATCAACATGGCGATAGCCATTTAGGAAACCATATTTACTTTGCTCATAGTTATTCGTTGTGAACAGTAATGGCCTGATGAAGCTACATTATGAATAATCACTATAGGACCTTGCAATGAAATGCACACACTGTGGATTACCACTTTCACCAACATCTACAAGCACGAGTTGCCCTCGCTGCCACAGCTCTTTGGTTTCTGGTCCAGTCCCCATGGTACAACGACCCCAGGAGCAAGCTGGCAACCAGGCATGGGTAGGGAACGCACAAGGTCCATCGTGGGGACAGCCCCAGCAATGGTCATCTCCACAGGCCCCCTCTTCCCCCACGTGGTCAACTGGCACGTACCAGGATCAAATTTCCTTCCCGCCTGCAGCGCAGTCACCTACGTCAAAAGCAGAGCACGCGTGGCACTCTGCCCGCACACCAGGAGTAATGTATTCCACCACCGCATCCACCGCACCCGCGGCACGACCACAGGCGCCTCAAATGCGTAATCTCGGTTTCATTGTAGCCGCTCTGTGTGTCATTTCCGGGGGCTTGATTCTCGTCTTTGTCTACTTCCTGGCCATGAGTCTACCTGCCACGCCTACAACAGGGGCCTACCCGGCTACACCGGTGGCAACAATGAACAGGTTAACCGCCTCTCCTACCACCCCCGCACTCTCCCCAACGGTCGTACTATCCCCCACTGCTGGTGCACTTCCTGGCCAACAATATATTGATAACCCCCAGATGGCCAGCCTGGTTAATACTGCTACGGCTCAACCCTTGCAGTTGACGACCACATTTAGGGTCAACCAAAAAATATATGTCTCCTTCAACATCCACCCCAACGGTAAAAATGGAGCCGTCTGCCTCATTTGGTATCTGAACAATAAAAAGGTCACCCAATTTCCCTTCCCCGTAAACGCAAGTGCCAGAGCAGGCTATTCGTATGCCATCTATGGTGGAACAGGTCCAGCCTACGTCGAAATTTACTGGGCCAGTACAACGACATGTTCCGACAAAATTCTGGCACAACGCGTCAATTTTACCGTCACCAACTAAACGCAACGTGCCCCACAACGAAGCTCTCACACTCTGGTTCCTCAAAAAGGCTTGAGAACATCTTGGCAGGAAAACAGAACCATGGTATGCTAGCACTACCTTATTAAATAATCCGCTCTCCTTCTTCTGGAAGGGTGGGCGAGAGTAGCGTACTCTTTCAGGAGGACTCGTCATGAATTGCACTTCGTGTGGCGCCAATCTACCGCAAGGTGCTGCTCAATGCCCGCTCTGTGGTAACCCAACACCCTACAACGTAGCCAAACCGGCCAGTTCACCACAATATGATCCAACTGTGGTCACACCACAGCCTGGCCCTGGAAATCCGCCCCAAATTGATCCAACCATTGCCGCATCACCATTTGGCGGAACTCCCCCTCCTCCATCAACCGCGTACGGCACACCATCTTATGGCACTCCTCCCCCTCCTCCCAATCCGTATAATACGCCACCAGCAACACCATATCCGTATAATATGCCTCCTCAGCAACAGAATCTCTATGGAACGCCTCCTCCTCCGCAACAGGGAGGCTATGTTGCACCACCCCCGCAGCAAGGATACGGTTATGGTACGCCACCACCGCCCAAACGCCGCAGCAGACTCGGCCTGATCCTCTGCCACAGCAACGTCGGCATCGAATGCCACACCAACTACCGTACCAACCACGAACGTCAAACCAACCACATCAGGAGCAGCTCCTTCAGGCCTCACCATTGATTCAGCCGCCGCAGGTATCATAACCAACGCACAAATGGCAAGTGGCGTCGACAGCAACTTCAAACCTACTACAGTTACAAGCACATTCGTCACCAAGCAGACCATCTATGCCACGTTTACTATAGATCCAAACACACCATCCAACGGCTATGTTCAAGGTAAGTGGTATAGCAATGGTACATTTGCTTTCTCCAGCAAAATTCTTGCTGTACAGCCAGACTTCCTCGGCTATCTCTCGGCTGAGTACAATATCGCCACCAAGGGAACCGTTGAATTATACTGGTGTGTTCAATCCGATTGTAGCGATGCTAAACTCGCTGATGTCGTCAACTTTACCGTCACAGCTTCCAGCATCCATGGGACACCGCCACCAGCTCTGGCTTTCATGGATATCAACCGTCCCTAATCGCATCATCCAGGTGCCCCTGGCACCCGACGTAATACACTCATCTGAATAATGAGTCATAGTAGGAGCGCATGAAATGAACTGTACTACCTGTGGAGCTAATCTCCCATCCGGGGCCGCTATCTGTTCTCTTTGCGGCACATCTACACCTTATAATGTGAGACCTTCGAGTGGGACGCCCCCCATTGATCCCACTGTAGTCT
>WNFW01004039.1_pt1 | contig 10262 bp, 7 predicted proteins | sample 5400131 | NCBI WGS metagenome assembly WNFW01 (sample SAMN13153362, study PRJNA577476) | soil metagenome | isolation source: 20 cm soil or saprolite under grassland replicate 1 | place: USA:California | collected 2016-06-15
GGTGAGCGACCTGTTGGTCGCACAGCGGGCGAAGCGCCTCGGCATAGCAGCGATACCGGGCCATAAAGCGGTTCTGACCCGGCCGCTCGATTTCACAGGCTCGCCGGCCCGCTTACATCCGGGCAATGTCACCGCGCAACGGATCCTCGCCGAGGACATGCGCGCGCGCGCGCCTTGTCTGTGGGCGACGCCGTGCGGGCGCGGCTGCTCCATCCGCGCAAACTATCAGTCGACCACCGTGCATCTGCCGCCCGCGCTCGCGAGCGGCAACCTCGACATCACGACCGACGCGATGGCGTACGAGGTAACGCTCGGGCGCGACGGCCGGGCTAACGGCGTGAGCTTCATCGACCGGACAACCGGGAAGCAGCAGTACGCCAGCGCACGGGTGGTGATCCTGGCAGCAAGTGCCTGCGAATCGGTGCGCATTCTGCTCAATTCCAGGAGCGCACGGTTTCCACAGGGACTCGCCAACTCGAGCGGCCGCGTCGGACGATACTTGATGGATACGGTTGGCAGCAGCGCGAGCGGGCAGATCCCGCTGCTCGAGAGCCTGCCGCCGCTCAATGAGGACGCTGCCGATGGCGATCAGCTGTATGTTCCCTGGTGGCTCTACCGGGATCAGCGCGCCGGCAAGCTCCCGTTCGCTCGGGGCTATCATATCGAGTTCGGCGGCGGCAAGCGGATGCCCGGGTACGGAACCGGGGCGGGAATCGAATGGCTGAGTGGCGGCAGCTACGGGCTGAAGTTCAAGCAGGACGTGCGCCGCTATTACGGCTCCTTCGTCCACTTCGATGGGCGTGGCGAAATGATCCCCAACGAGCACTCCTATTGCGACATCGACCCGAGCGGCAAGGACAAGTGGGGCATCCCGGTACTTCGGTTTCATTGGCGATGGTCGGAGCACGAGCTGCGCCAGGCCGCGCACATGCAAAGGACCTTCGCGGAAATCGTCGACTCGATGGGCGGCCGCACGCACGGCGCGGTGCAGAGCGACGGCGCCAAGGCCATCGCTCCGGGCGGGTCGATCATTCACGAAGTCGGTGGCGCGATCATGGGGTCAGACCCCAAGACTTCGGTGACCAATCGGTGGTGCCAGACCTGGGACGTGCCGAATCTTTTCGTCACCGACGGCGCCGTGTTCGCATCCAACGCGGACAAGAATCCGACCCTCACGATCATGGCCCTGGCGTGGCGCGCGGCGGACCACATCCTCGAGCGCATGCGGCGCAAGGAGCTGTGATGGATCGGCGCACGAGCATCAAGTGGGTGCTGGCCGCGAGCGCGGCCTGGCCACTGTCGGGAAAGCACGCAGCGCGAGCCGACCCGGCGCCGATGGGGCGAGGCTACGGGACCGACCCAAATCTTCTGGCGATTTACCACCCCGGCGAGCTATGGCCGCTGACCTTCACGGCCCCACAGCGGCGCCTTGCGGGGATCCTCGCGGACATCATCATACCGGCCGACGAGCATTCCCCCAGCGCCTCGTCCGTCGGAGTGGTCGAGTTCATTGATGAGTGGGTGAGCGCCCCGTATCCTGCCAGCCAGCGGGACCGGCCGATCGTGCTGGGCGGTTTCGTGTGGTTGAACGACGAGGCTGCGCGCCGCTTTGGCAAGGGATTTTCCGATCTCGCCGCCACTGAGCAAAACGGTATTTGCGATGACATCTGTGACGAATCGCGTTCGCGATGGCGTGATGCGGCGCGCTTCTTTGCGCTCTATCGCGACCTGACCGCCGGCGGCTTCTACTCGACTCCCGTGGGCCGCAAGGACCTGGGTTACATCGGCAACGTGCCGCTCGCGCGTTTCGACGGGCCCCCGCCCGCGCTGCTCAAGAAGTTGAACCTGCCGTAACAGCTGATCCCAGACAGAGTGCACCATGAACAAGATCCATCTGTACGCCGCCATGGTGCTTCTTTCCTGCGGGGCAGCGCTGTTCGCGGCAGCGGAACCGGCCAACAGGCCCTCGGCATCCTGGCGTTCGCTCTTGCAGGACGACGGCGCGCCCGACTGGCGCGGCTGGAAAGAGTCCGGATTTCCTCCCGGATGGCACGTCGCCGGCGGGGTGCTCTCCAAGGAGGGGCCGGTCGACGATCTGGTCACCAAGGAGAGCTTCGGGGATTTCGAGCTCGAGCTCGAGTGGAAGATCGGCAAGGCTGGCAACAGCGGTATCTTTTACCGCGGCACGCGCGAGTACGATCCCATCTATTGGAGCGCTCCGGAATATCAGCTCCTCGATGACGAGAATGCGGCGGACGGGCGCAGCCGCCTCACCGCCGCCGCGGCCGCCTACGCGCTCTACGGCCCACCGGCCGGTGTCGTGCTGCCGTTCGATCATTGGAACAGGACGCGACTCGTTGTGAGGGGCACTCATGTGGAGCATTGGCTCAATGGCCGCAAAGTGGTCGAATATGAGCTGAAGGGTGTCGACTGGAAGAGCCGGGTTGCCGCGAGCAAGTTCGCGGCGTACCCGAATTACGGCCTGGCGACGGCGGGCCTGATCGGGCTGCAGGGCGATCACCCCGGAGCTCTGGCGATCCGCAACATCCGTATACGCGAGTTCCCCTAACCGATACTCACGGTGGCGCCCGTGCTGCAGTCCTACGATCTTTTCTCGACGCGGATCTGGCAGACTCATCTGGACCCTCTCGGCCCGCATCTGGAACGATGGGTGAGGGATGTGCTCGCGATGCGGGCCGCTGCTCCCAAGCCGGCAGGCCGAACGGTTCGTCAGGGTTGGAACAGTGAAGACATGACGGTGCTCGAGCAGCCCACCTTCGCCCCCCTGCGCCAGGCCATCCGCGCGGGCTGTGCGAGCGCGCTCGCCGAGATGGGTCAGGGAGAGCGCGCCTTCGACCTGCAATCCTGGGTCAACCTGCACGACCGGGGCGGATTCAACTTCCTGCACATGCACGAGGGATCACTGCTCTCGGGCAGCTTCTATCTTCAGGTGCCAGCCGGCTCCGGCCAGTTCGTATTCCGTGACCCGCGCCCGGGAGTGCTTCACGGCTTCGTCAAGGGAGGCGTGCCGAACGGCCACGCCGACATACACCTCACTCCCAGCGCGGGACTTCTGGTGCTCTTTCCCTGCTGGATGGAGCACTACGTCGAGCCGCACGACAGCGACGAGCCCCGCATCACGATTGCGTTCAACGCCAACGCGCTCGACAGCGATCCGGCGGCGAAGCGCTGAGCGTCTTCGATCGGCGCGCGTCGGCTCGCTGAGGCTATCGAGGCCAAGACGCGCGCTGAAAAAATTGGGTGTTTTCCTCACTATTGCAAGGTTCCCGCGGACGGGCGAGCCGGGTTAAGGTCGGATGAATCGACGGACAGTACCCCCCATTGACGCTGGCGCTTCGGAGTCTATGATCGATGTCCATGCAGGCCGCATCGCTCGAGGTACTGGAAAAGGCCAACCTGCCGGCGCCGCAGGCGCGCGCCATCGTGCAGGCGATCGAGATCGAGATCGCGGGCGCACGCGATACGCTCGCGACGAAGCAGGACACGCTGCTGCTACGTCAGGACACGGCGGAACTGGGGCATGACCTGCGGCAGGAGATGTCCAAACTGGAGCTCAAGATCGAGGGCGTGCGTAGCGAGATCCATGCAAGTGCCAGCAGCATCTCGCGCCAGATGTACGCAGCGCTCCTAGGGCAGATGGCGGTGCTGCTGGGGATTGCCTACTTTTTCGTGGCACACGTCGGGCGTTGAGCCGAGCGCCGCCTGCCGCTAGCGCTGGCGGTCCGGTACGGCGTCGAACGCGACGGAGAGGCGGGCCTGGTGGCTGCGAAATGGCACGGTCCCGTGCCAGAAATACGATGGGAACAGCACCAGCATCCCGACGTCGGGGCGCACCGAGTACTCGGCGCCGAGCGCTGGGGTCGTCACGATGCTCGGCTCCCCGAAGGTGAGTATGCCCTCCTCGCTCCGGGTATCGCTCATACTGTCGGGTAGCTCGATATAGCAGGCGGACGAAATCCACCCGCGCGGATGGACGTGATTGGTGTGGAACCCCGATGTGCGCAGTCGCACCGACCAGCTGCCGTTGAAGCGCCAGCGGCCGTTATTGCGACGGCGCAGCGGATCGGAGCCCTGGCCGATGTGCTCGAGGTAGCGGCGGATCGGCGCCTCGAAGACGCTGAAGAGCGCTCGAATGGCCGCGTCGGAACTGCGTGTCAGATCCTGCGTGGTCTCGGTCCCGTGGCGCAGCGACTGGAAGAGCAGCGCGTGCCCCTTGGGGTCGTGAAGGCGGTTGAGGCTCACCCTGACGTCGGCGAGGAAACCGGCTAAATCCTGCCACGGCGGCGGCACCTCGAGCTCGAACGGCACGACCAGATTCCGGTAGTCGCAGAGCTGTGCGTAGCGCTCGTCGCCGAGCAGCCGCCAGGCGGTGGTCTGCAGCGCGATGAGATATTGGTCATCGGGGGCGTCCGCCAGCAGCCTCTCGCAGTGGGTGAGAGCGGTGCGGGCGCCGCCGACGCCGAGCTGGGCCGCCGCCAGCAGGTTTCGGGCCGGCGCATTATCCGGAAGGAGCCGCAACGCCCGCTCGGCGAGACCGACCGCGGTCGCCGGATCGAACTCGAGCGCCGCGAGGCCTGCGCGGATGAGCAGCATCGGCGGAGCCTGCGCGCGCGCAGCCGCGGCAGCGAGACACGCGTAGGCCGCGCGCGCGTCCCCGGCGCCCTGCAGGATGGCTGCCTTAGTGGCTCGCAGCGCGTCGTCATCGGCGAAGCGCTGTAGGGCCTGATCGAGCGCCGCGGTCGCCTCCGCCACCTCCCCCGTACGCATCCATATCAATTGCGCGAGACTGTTTTGCGCTTCGATGAGACGTGGCTCGAGCTGCAGGCAGTCGCGCAACGCGGCCTCGGCACGGTCCAGGGCGCCCTGCGCGATCAGGCTGCGGGCGTACGTGTTGTATAACGCCGCCGTCTTGTGTCCGCGCATCAGCGTGTGGTGCGCCACGCGCTCGGCTTCCTCAGGCTGACCGGTCACATTCAGGGCAATCGCCAGCGCCTGAGCCGCCGCAAGGTTGTTCGGCGCCGCCGCCACGAGGCTGCGGTATCCGGCGACCGCTTCCTCCTGACGGCCCAATGCGACGAGGGCACTGATATGCTGCGCCGCCAATTCCGCATTGGCCTTGCCGCTCAGGCACAGGGGCGCGGCCACCGCAAGCGCCTGCGTCGGACGGGCCGTGTCGTTGTAGTAACGGGCGAGCAGCAACGCCGCGCGCGGATAGGGCGGCGAGCCCGCGGCGGCGCGCTGCAGGAGCGCCTCGGCTTCACTGGCGCGACCGCTGCCGAGCAACAGCTCCCCTAGAGTCGCAAGCGTAGGCGTCCAGTCTGGCTCCAGCGTGAGTGCCCGGCGCAAGAGCTCTTCCGCCGCCGCGGAATCTCCCAACGCCTGCTTGGTGCCGGCAAGCAGGCGCAGCGCCTCGACGAAGCCGGGGTTGGCCTCGACAATCGTTTGTAGCTCATCGTGCGCGCTGCGGAAACTGCCGGCCTGCAGCAACCCGCTGATGCGCCGCATCGCGTCGCTGAGTGCGGGAGTCATGAGGGCCATGGATTAGTCGAATTCCGCAAAGCGACGCCGGGGCGTCCCATGTCCCTGGGCAAGCGCGCTGCAGGGCCGCGCATGAAGCGCTGACGCTTCGAAAATCGACCTCACGGCCCCTCGCGCCAAGCGGCGCGAGGGGGGGCCCACATCAGAACTTGTAATAGGCCGTGAAGTTGACCTCTCGACCCTCATAAGGTCGCACCAGCGCCACGTCGGCGATGCCCCCGGCGGCGCCAAATCTGCGCGCGTTGCCCTCCGTGACAGCGATCTGGTTCGTCAGGTTCGTCCCCTGCACGCGAAACTGCCAGTTGTTCTGCACATTGGCGACGATACCGGCGCCGAGCATGTAATACGAACCCAGGGGGTTCAAGGCCGACTGATCTTCATAGCGCTGGCCGACATGCTCGTACGTCACCCATCCGGTCACGTCACCCCAGGGACCCGGCACCGTATAGCTGGGGGTAACCCGGACCTGGAATTTCGGCTGACGCTGCAGCGGTTCACCCGTGATCTGAGCACACTTATTGTTCCCATTGATGTCGATGTACGGTGCGCAACCAATGAAGTCCTCATATTTTCCGTCCATGTAGTCGCCGACAACCCTGATGTTTAGATGCTCGATCGGCGTCAAGGTACCCACGAAATCTATGCCCTTGGCTTCAGCGCCGTAAGTGGATATCACACCCGTCCCAACTCCAAACCCATCGGTTTCCTGATATGTCAGTCCCGTAAACGTCCTACGGTAGGCACTCACATCAAGGTACAGCCAACGCGCCTGAAATTTGAACCCCACTTCGTAATTTGTGACCGTCTGCGTTGGCGCATATTTGCCGGTGCCGTTGCTTGTATTAGTGGTCGCGGTGAAGCCGCCGCTGTTACCGCGTATGCCATTGTCGAAGTCGTTGAAATGCACACCCGTATTGGCGCGTCCGTACGCGCTCATGTGCTCGTTGAACTCGTAGTTTGCGCCGCCGGTAAACGAAGGTTTGGTGGTTTTATAGTGCTCGAAGTCCCAGGTCCCGTTGCACTGCGGCACCTGATTGTCCCACAGGTCGTATATGGAGCCGAGTTGTCGATTCGACCTGTTGCAGGTGCGCTGGTGCGCATCGATATTCTCGACTCGCGCCGATGCATCGAGCAACCACTGGTTTATTTTCCACGAATCCGACACGTAACCCGCAAGGTTGGTGGCGGTGCCGTGCTGAAGAATGTAGAAGTTGCCGGTGTTTAAGTTGACGAAGCCCTGCGGACTGCTCAGGTTGTAGGTGTGTCCACCGTTCACATAATTCAATGTGATCGCGGTGGCATTGGGCGTGTTGGTCATCAACATCTGGTTACCGAGCGACCAGTTGTCGTTCATGCTGTACCTGGCTACGAAGACGCCGCCGGTCAGCGTATTGCCTTCAAAGATCAGCCTGCTCAGGCGAAACTCGTCTTCGATGTTTGATAGTGATTTCTGGATATACCACCAGCCCTGCTGGATCACGCTCTGGTTCGGTGACACCGCCCCGCCGGTGCCGGCATAGGCCGCGTTGATGTTCAGGGCGGGCGATAAGCCGTTGCCACCGGGACCCAGGTTATTGTGGTCTATCGGCACATTCGAAGCGTCGCAAAAGCCTGCCGGTTGCGCGACCCCGCAGCCGTAGAGGTAATAGCTCAACGGCCTCGGGTTGGGGCCCGAGAACAGGGCGCTGGTGTCGAGGCCGCCGCCGTCGGCCAGGAAGCTGTTGACCACCGACCAGTCGCCGAATTTCTGATCCCACTTGCTGCCGAAATAATACAGGTTGCCGCCGCGCCCATTGGCGAGATCGGCATTTTCGAAGCCGCCGGCCGGATTGGCGATAGTCACATTCTGGATGGCTTTGCTGCCGAAGGTACCCGTGAGCGCATCGAAGCCGGGATAACTGGAGAACGTACCGTCGGCGCTCTCAGTCAATGGAATCGGTACCAGGAACTGATTCTTGTCATCCAGCACCCGGCCCCAGAATATAAGCGAGCCGTCATCCAGGTCGTGTTTCAGAGTAGCGGTGAACTGGCCGCCGTCGTCGGCCGAAAATTCCGGCGCGCGGATACCGTCGGATTTGCGGTAGAAGCCGCCGGCACTCCCATACCAGCCGTCGGCGATCTTGAAGCCATAGAACGCGTCTGTTCGCCACAGGCCCTCGTTGCCGTACATCACGCCAACCGAGCCGGTCGGCGTGGCTGTGCCCGTTCTCAGGATGAAGTTCGCCGTTGCGCCCATCTGTCCCCCGCCGAACACGGCGCCGGGACCGCCTTGCACAACCTCGACGCGCTCGATCGTGTCGTCGAGACGAAACAACGAGCTCGAGTCCATGAAGGAGAGCGAAGGCATGCCGTACAGCGGCAAGCCCTCGATCATGTTGGTGAAGAACGGCGCGTCGCCACCGCCCGGGAAGCCGGCGATCTCGATGTTGGCACCGGTTTGACCGCCGGACGACTCCGGCCAGATTCCCGGCGACACCTTCAGTATGTCGGCCGTGGTCTTGGGGTTGGCTTGCCTGAGCTGTTCGGCGTCCACCGAGACGATGTTGTAGCTGGCGTCGAGTTTCTTCACGGCCTGCGCAGTGGCAGTGACCACGACTTCCTGCAGCGCTTCGGCACCCGGGGCGGTCGCTCCCGCCTGCTCCTGCGCGTAGGCCGCACCGCCGGAACCGTAAAGAATCCCGGCCACCGCGGCGGCAACGCTGTTTGCTGCGCCGACTCGGAGCCACGGCCGTCGCGGGAATGAGGTAGCCGCCGGTAGCACCACTACGGGTGAACTGGGCGCTCGTCGAGCCAAACGGGCACTCCTGCGGAGCGCTTTCTTGCTTTTCACTCTCATGGAGATCCCCTTCCCCGAATGCTGGTTGATAAAGCGAATCGGACCTGCAGTCGCCGCAATTAATAGAGTGCTGGCCGCTTATGCTCTACGCCCTCGTTGCGACGGTCCCTGGACGTAGGCTCGTCGCGCGCCTGGCACCCTGCGAAACTGTAATGTGAACGATTACCGATAACAAGCCTTGTTGCGAATTAGCAACGAGGCTAGCGCATAGCGCTGAGCCTGCATCGGCTGAGCTTCAGCACCTGGATCGGCTCCAGGCGACGCCGCGGCGCTACATGCTGGGCGTCGATGCGGTAAAGCGTGGGCGGGGTATTGCCCGAATATACACGCTCGAAGAAAACCAACTCTGAAGTAAAGAGGCCACTTCAGTGTCACTGCGACACCCTGCTGCATCAGTACCTGGCGGGCCGAGTAGTATTCGATACCGTCGGCATCGGAGATCAAAAACGGTCCAGGCAACTGCGGCCGAGGTGGACATGGGCTTCGAGAATCCGGGTGAACGCGGCGTTCCCAGGCAGGTTGCGGGTCTCACGGCGGTGGCCGTGCTGGCCTGCGCATCCGTGTGGGCGAACCCGCAGTCGGAGCCTTCCGCAGGCTCAGGCCGCGAGTCCGCCGTATGGGCGCCGAAGGAGCTTAACTTCGTCTATCAGGGGTTTACCACCAGGTACTCCTGCGACGGACTGCAGGACAAGATGAAGAAAGTTCTGCTCAAGCTGGGAGCGGACGACATTCAGGTGCGTGGCTTCGGTTGCGCGCGGCTTGAGGGGCCGGACCCGTTTGCCGGTGTGAGAATCAAGATGCACGTCCTGCAGCCGGCCGGCAAGCAGGGTGGGCAAGCGGTGCCGGCGCACTGGAAGATAGTCGATCTCCTGGCCGACCCCGACGACCGTGATCCGGTTGACGCGGCCGCAGACTGCGAGCTCATCGGTGAGATCAAGCAGAAGGTCCTGCCGCTGTTTACGACTCGCAATGTCGACTACAGCGCCACCTGCGTACCGCATCAGTTGCTGGTCGGCGCCACGCGACTGAAGGCGGAAGCACTGGTCGCCGACCAGAGCGCGGCGGCCGATTCGGCAGCCCGGTAAGGCGCTTAATGCACCTGGCGCGTCAACCGCACCACGCCGGCTGAGTCTCGCGCGATGCGAATATCCAATCGCTGGCCGCGAAAGCTCAGGTTGCGCAAGGTGAGCGAAGTCCAGCTCGGCGGCAGGACGGGCGCATACGCTTCGATGAGCCCCGCCTCGCGGATGCGCAGTCCGCTGAAGCCGTAGATCAGGCTCTGCAGATATCCGCCGGAGCCCGTCAGAAAGTACCCGACATTGTTGCCGGCCGTCTCCGTGCGCACGTTGAAGGGCGGCTTGAGCGTGCCGCCGGTGAAATTCGTGGAGAACCAGGCCGCGGCATCGGCCGCATCGCCGATCATGTCGGCGGCGATCGACCGCGGGGCAATGGCCATGCTGGCCGCAGCGACCCGCGCGAGCGAACTCGGCTGTATCCCGTACTCGTAATCATGGCGCCGCAACTGCGCGCCCATGACGAGGTCCAGCGAGGGCAGGAACAACAGCGCGATCGGGCCGCCTCCGAAATCCTCGTCGCTGCGGTCGGCCATCACGGCGGGGTCGAACGGCAGGTGATGCTCCCCGCCCGGGACGAGCGGGATGTACAGCAGCCGGGCGATGCGGCTCCAGAGCGGGTCGGGGTGTTCGCCGAGCACGCCTGCGGCGGCGGTGGCGATGCTCAGCGCCTTGGCGGCCGAGACATTCGTGAAGGTATCGTTCGGAATGTCCGTGTTCGACTCGGCCACGGAATTGACATGCGTGATCCCGTAGCGTTGCGAGCCCGGATCGTAGGTGGCGCGGCTCGCCCA
>WNFW01004040.1_pt1 | contig 10261 bp, 16 predicted proteins | sample 5400131 | NCBI WGS metagenome assembly WNFW01 (sample SAMN13153362, study PRJNA577476) | soil metagenome | isolation source: 20 cm soil or saprolite under grassland replicate 1 | place: USA:California | collected 2016-06-15
AATTCGCGGCGGATTGGGACGGACCATTTTTGGAGAATGGCTGGAATGTCGCGCCCCTGACGAATCACGGCGACAACCGCGATGAATCGCTCAGCGAGGGGCTCGTACACGATGTAGTGCTCTCGAACGGGGTACACCCATAAGCTAGTTCCCGCGCTGAGTTCCTGCCGCGGGCGCAATGCGCTTTGGTTCTCTGCAATGAACTGTGCGCCTTCGTGCAGATCATCAAAGTATCGGCTCGTCAGCTCCTTGCCCCATCTCGCACGAGACCACGCTCGCGCCTCACGCAAATCTGCAGCCGCTCTGGCGGTCAGGACGTAGCGCGCCCGCGGCACCGGGCGTCAATCCTCGTTCTTGAAATCGCGAATGGACTTGGAAGAAAACCTGCCGTGCTTCAGATCATCGAGGCCTTCCAGAATATTCACGGCGATCGCTCGGTCTTGCATATCTTGGCGGATCAGGTCGCGGATGTACTCGCTCGGCGTCGCATACACATCTTTATCGCTCGCCCGCTCATCGACGTACTTGCGAAGCGCGTCAGTCAATTGGACATTGAGGCTGCTGCTCAAGGTGTGGCACTCCTAAAATCTCTTTGGATGCCTGCATTTTTGCACGCAATGGCAATAGATATCAATAGACGACAGTGGCTGCAGGCTGTGGTCCGCAGAAATTCGGTCCGGTCTTCTGAAGGGGTTCGGTGCTACGAGTATGGCATCATCCGCGAGTGGTCAGCGCCCTCTCTATTGTCTTGCGAGTGGTAACCGAACTGGTCGGGTGGGTTGCGCTTGCGTTTCAGTCGTTTCAGTCGCGCCAGTCGCTGCATGCAGAGGTACTGTTCCTGCGCCGGCAACTCGCCCTGTACGTCGAGCGGGGTGTGAAGCCGCGGCGAATCGATCCCGTCACGCGAATCTCACTGGCGATACTCTCAAGGTTCTTCAACTGGTGCGACGCCCTGGTGGTCGTGCGCCCCGAGACGATGATCCGCTGGCACCGTGCCGGTTGGAAACTGTTCTGGCGCCTGAAGTCCCGGCCTGGCCGACCGCCGATTCCCCAACCATTACAGGCTCTGATCCGCCGCATGGCGACCGAAAACCCTTCGTGGGGTGAGGAACGCATCGCCCAATGAGCTTTTGCTGAAGCTGGGAATTCAGGTTTCTCCACGAACCGTACGGAAGTATCTGCCCCGTTGCCCGCCAGGCCGACCGAGGGGCAACTTGCGGTGGTCGACGTTCCTGCGCCTGCACGCCCAGGGCATCATTGCCTGCGATTTCTTGCTCGTCGTGACGGCCACGTTCCGACTGCTCTACGTGTTCGTGGTAATCGAGCACCGCAGCCGACGTCTGATCCATTGCAACGTCACCACCCATCCCAACGCCGCATGGACGCTGCAACAGCTGCGCGAGACCACCGGGTTCCAGAGGCGATACGATTACTTGTTACACGATCGCGACAGCATCTTTGCCCAGCACCTCGACGAATCGGTGAACAGGCTCGGAATCAAGGTGTTGAAGTCGCCGCCGCGAAGCCCGATGGCCAATGCGATCTGCGAACGCGTCATCGGTACGATTCGGCGAGAGTGTCTGGATGGGTTGATCCCGCTATCCGCATCGCATCTGCGATCCATTCTGAAATCATGGATCCCCCATTACAATTCCGGGCGCCCGCACACGGCGCTGGGTCCTGGTGTTCCCGATCCGCCGCGCGCGTGGTGCGACTACCAAAAGGCCAGTTCGCGCCATCGCCACGGGGAATCGTATGCCGTCCGTGCCAATCCGATCCTCGGCGGATTGCATCACGAATACTCCCTCGCGCCTTCCTGTGCGTGACTGAGTTTTTGCGGACCACAGGCAGTGGTGAGGCCGCGGACCACGTCGCGCTGCACGAAGATGAGTCCGGCCCCGATGAAGCCGATGCCGGAGACGATCTGCGCGGCGACGCGTGAGGACCAAGAGTCTCCAGTGTTGGTCAATTATAACCTGAATACAGGTTGACGCAACCCTGATGCGGCTCCAAACTAGCCCCACCGTCACTGAGTACTGACCATCGTGGCCAATTGGACGACTCGACTCATCCATGCGGGCGCGCACGCACCGGCCGGCTTCGCCTCCCTGGTCACGCCCGTGTTCCGGGGCTCGACCACTGTGTTCCCGAGCGCGGCGGACGCTATCGATCACTGGAATCACGATGAGGCACCCTACAGTTACGGGCTCTACGGAACGCCGACAGCGCTCGAGCTCGCCGCCCGCATCGCAGAGCTCGAATCCGGTTATCGGACGTTCCTGACGCCGGGCGGGCAGTCGGCCATCGCCCTGATTGATTTCGCACTGCTCAGCGCTGGCGATCACGCGCTGATACCGGAGAGCATCTATGGCCCGAACAGAGACTTCGCGACCGAGGTGCTCGCGAGGTTTGGCGTAGAGGTCGAGTTCTATCCCCCCATGCTCGGCGCGGCGGTCGCGCAGCGCTTCCGAGCCAATACGCGCCTAATCTGGTGCGAGAGTCCGGGTTCGGTAACCATGGAGGTGCAGGACGTTCCCGGGATCGTAAGCGTCGCGCATGCGGCCGGCATTTTGGTCGTGTTGGACAACACCTACGCCGCGGGGGTCCTGTTTGACGCGCTGGCCCACGGCGTCGACGTGACCATGCAGGCGCTAACCAAATACGTGGGTGGGCATAGCGACCTGCTGCTCGGGTCCGTGACCGTCGGCAACCACGAGCTTTATCTGCGAATCGGCGCCACTTGGCAACGCCTGGGATCCGCGGTGTCCCCGGATGATTGTGCGCTCGCGCTCCGCGGGCTTCAGACCATGGCAGTTCGTCTCGCCGCCATCGAGAAATCCGCCCTGCAGGTCGCGCGCTGGCTTGCCGCGCGCCCGGAGGTCGAGATCGTATTGCATCCGGCGCTCGCCTCATGTCCGGGACATCAGTTCTGGGCGCGCGATTTCACGGGTTCGGCAGGCGTCTTCTCCTTGGTTCTCGCAGATTCGTATAAAGTTGCCGACGTAATCGCTTTCATCGACCGGCTGCAGCTCTTTCCCGTGGGGTACAGCTGGGGCGGGGTCACGAGTCTTGCGGTACCTTGGATCGGAGGCCCCGGACGGTCGAACTGGGGCCATGGCGACCGTCTCGTTCGCCTGAGTATCGGACTCGAGGATCCGCACGACTTGATCGAGGACCTGAAGTCGGCGTTCGAGAGCCAGAGACCCACCCCGACCGGGATCTAGACATGGCGCACGGTGAATCGCCGGTGGAACTGGTTGCCGCAGCTCCCGACCTCGCTTTCCAAGCAACCCATTCCACTCTCGCGCTCGGCATGAGACTCCTGGCGCTCGGCAGTCAGTCCCATGACGCACGATCTGCAGAGCTCGTCGCGCGCATCAGCGAGATCGGCCTCGGCACAGTAGGCGCGCTCGAGCAAGCCGCTGCTCTTGTCATCGGACAGGCTCGAAGACTTGACGCGCCCGTAGCCTTCGCCCACATGGATCCGCCTGCGCCGGTCATCGCGTGGGTCGGAGCGCTGTGGAACGCCGCGGTGAACCAGAACTTGTTACATGCCGAGCTCTCACCCGCCGCGCGCCTCATTGAAGAGCACGTTGTCGGCTGGCTGGCGCCCTGCTTTGGCATGGACGGCGGTCACTTCACATCGGGCTCGACACTCGCGAACCTGACAGCGCTCTGGGCCGCTCGTGAGTCGGGTGTCACCGAGGTCGTCGCTTCGGAAGAAGCGCATGTGTCAGTCGCCAAGGCGGCACATGTGCTCGGGCTCACCTACCGTCCCCTCGCCGCGACGCGCGCGGGAGCATTGGATCCTCAAGCGCTGCCCAACGACCTGAGCCGCGTCGCGCTCGTCCTGACGGCAGGAGCGACTTCAACCGGTGCGATCGATCCGCTCGAGCTTGCGGGGCGCAGTGCATGGACCCATGTGGACGCGGCCTGGACGGGTCCATTGCGCTTATCCGAGCGACATCGAGGTCTGCTCGAGGGCGTGCAAGCGGCAGACTCCATCGCTATCTCGGCGCACAAACTGATGTTTCAGCCTAAAGGCACGGCCTTGGTGCTGTTTCGCAATACGCGCGCAGCGAATCGGGCGCTGACCTTAGGCGCCGGGTATCTCGCCTCTCCGAACGTCGGTCTTCAGGGCTCGCGGCCGGCGGCGGCGGTCCCGCTCTATCTCAGCCTTCTGGCCTGGGGCCGTGAGGGTCTGGCCGCCCTCATCGATCGCTGCATGGCCGCTGCACAGGCCTTCGCCGATTGGATCGATGCTCACCCGCGCCTCGAGCTGTTCGGGCGGCCGACAACCGGTGTGGTCTTATGGCGCGCCAAACACGAAACCCCTGACGATCTCCATCGGCGGCTGCCAGCCGGCCTGGCTTCGATGACGACGGTCGCTGGCGAGCGCTGGATCCGCAACGTCGCGGCCAATCCCTTGGTGGATGTCAAAGCCGTCATCGCCGCAGTGTCGCGCACCGTCCGCTGATGTCGGGTTAGGCAAGCATGCCGCGGCCACGATCACAAAACCTGGGCCACTCCGTCGACGCCGGGCTGGCACTGCGCCGCGTCGGCGGGCATCCGGCCCTCGACTTTGCCAATACTGTGGACCTCGATCGGCCGCAGCCCGAGACGCTCACGGACTACCGAAGTCTCGTGGCCTGGTGTGAGGGAAGTGGTCTGTGCACAAACGCCGAGGCCCGCCGCCTTAGTGCGACGGCCAAGACTGACCCCGCGACGGCTTCCCGCCTTCATCGCCAGGCGATTGAGCTGCGCGACATTGTCGGTCGGCTGTGCGCTGCCCGCGTGTTGGGCAAACCGGCGAGCAGCGGTGTTCTCGAGGCACTGAACGGCCTACTCGGTGAGTACGCCGCGTCACTCGAGCTGATGCCCAGCGACTTGGGGTACGTGCGACGGCATGCAAGGAGAGAAACCGAGCTCGCTGATCCGCTGCGAGGTCTGCTCTGGCTCATCGTCGGCTTCCTGACATCGCCCGACTTCGCCAAGGTGAGCCGCTGCGCTGGGGAGGGCTGCAGGTGGTTCTTCATCGATCGGACGCCCACGCGGCGGCGACGGTGGTGCTCGATGCAGGGTTGCGGCAATCGCGCCAAAGCGCACACGCACTATCAGCGCCATAAGAAAACTACGAGGTCGAGCAAGACCCGGCACAGGGAAAGCTGAGCCGCCGCCTGGCGTACTGTCGCACCAGCGCTGGCCGCGGTCGACCATCTAGCCTTCGGCACCGGCGCAATACCTTCTGGCGTTTCGCGGTCTATGCATTAATCACAACGGAGGGACTGATAGAGATGTGCCGTCGAAACCGCGCGCCGGCACACCGCGAATGTGAAGTCTCGTCCTCCCCTGGCCGATTTGCATCACTGGCGCAGAACACTTTTGTCGAGCGGCACAACGCGTTGGTGAGTGGCCGCTTTGGAGCAGTCCAATTATCTCGTCTCCTTCGCCGGTATCAGCAGCACGATGGCGGGTTACTATCAATGAAACATGACCCCATGCTAACGAACGTCGAACATGACCCCCGCTACAAGGCTCTCCTACGCAAGATGAACCTGCCGGAATGAGGGGCGGCGCTGATACGCGCGCTCGAGCCAATAAATCGCATGCTCGACGTCGTTTCGCGCGGCGTACACATAACTGAGCTGATACGCCATGCCATCACCCCGCTCATGCTCGGCTATGGTCTGTTCGCGATCTGCTTCACTTCGACGCCCCAACGCATCGAGTGCCAGCGGCAAGCCTGCTTGTCGGTACGCAGGATGACTTTCTCGCTCCATTTCGCCGAGCGCTGCGTGAGCGCTGTGCCGTGAGAGGAGCACTAACGCGTAACGAAAGTGGTATCCGCTTCCTGTTGGATAGAGCTCGACCAGATGTTGATAAGCAGCACGCTCGACGGGGAAGTCGCCATTAGCGTACCTCAGCGTGCGCTGGCCTTTATGATCTCTTACGACCGCATTCAGGATTCTGCAGGGCCAGTACAAAAACCTGAAGGTCCCGGAAAGGTCGTCTACGTTTATCGGTACATCGACGACGATGCGAAGCTGGACTACCGGGAGATGCTGCTCAGCGATATCGAAAGGCAGGGAAACACATTGTCCTTACGCAGCTTGCTTGAACCGGCGGCACTGCGTGAAATTTTCGGGAGTTCATCCGCGACCGAGAACAGCGGGGCGGCCAAACAGGACAAGGTGAACGCCACCGGTAACCCAAACCCAGACCAACGGCTGCACTAGTCTCGTTGCCTCCGCGTCTCCTTGCTGCGATCAAAGAAAGCTTTCCCCTGTACCACGTTCCTTCCGGTGGCGATTTGAAGGGTCACTGGGCCCAAGAGGGCTCTCCTCCGTTCTTATGCCAGGCCGATTTCAACGGGGACGGCCTAACCGACTACGCCAGCAGTTACTCTCCCGCGGCATGCGAAGCTGCCTCAGTTTCTCGGACCTTCTACCAGCGCGATGCTCTCCATGGTACGGACATCGTGGTACTACACGGAAGTCACCATGTCTTGCGAAAGGCATCTTTTCGGGCGATTTTGCAGCCGACGAACTCCAGGATGTCGCAACCCCGAACTTCGACTATGCGTCCTTCTGCCCGCCGCTGAATGTAGGACCATTCGCTAACCCCGAGATCGCCCGCCACAAAAAATCGACCACTTCGAGATTCGGAGCCTGAATCACGGGCCAGCATGGCCTCGAACCCTGCCCGCACGGCGGCGCGGCCGACATAGGTGCAGCCGGGTTCCGGGCCCACCGAGGCCTGATAGATGCAATCGTCCGTCATCAAGTCCATGAGCCGCTCCAAGTCGGCGTTCTCCCACGCGGTCCCGAAAGCTCGCAACGTCTCCTCGCGACGCCCATGGAGCGTCCGCTCGGTCCCCTGAATTTTTCCATCGTCGTCTCTCATAGAGTTTCCGCAGTCATGTGCCTATGTGATGCAAGGTTCGGCCGCCAGAAGGGTGATACCTGGTCACTTTGTTGGACCCGGTTCCAGCGCGAATCCCTCGTCAAGCCAACCCGTTATTCCGCCTGCCATGATCTTAACGGCATAGCCCAGCCGCGCGAGCCGCAAGGCCGCGTGCGAGGCGCCATTACAGTGAGGGCCTCCGCAGTAAGTCACAAAAAGCGTCCCTGGGTCATATTTGGCCATTTTGGAGGCGATGATCTTGCCGTAGGGCAGGTTGATCGCGCCGGCCACATGCCCTTTCTCGAAAAGCGCAGGGCTACGGGCGTCCAGCAGCACAAAACCTGGATCGCCGCTTCCGAGGGCCTCGTGCGTGTCCCAGCAATCTGTCTCGAAGGAGAATTCCGCTTCGAAGTGCCGGACGGCTACTTCTGAGGGTGCAGCTGGAACAGTCGTTACGGCATTAGGCACGGTTCGTCTCCCGAGGTGTTAATCGACCGCCATTGTCCGTAGGTCTACGAGAGTGCACAATTGGCGAACTTGCCACATATCGATCAAATCATGCCAATCGTTCGCCCTCGCTCAAGACGCTTCAATCCGTTGGTCGTCGCCCTAACGTATGACGGCCTGTGTGCGTTTGAATTTGCCTGTACGGCGGAAGTGTTCGGACTTCCCCGGCCGGAACTTGGCCCCGGATGGTATCGATTCGAGACCTGTTCGCTCGGCGGGCGGCGGATCAAGGGTCAATACGGCACCAGCATGTCAGTCGACGGAGGACTGCAGCGATTGGCTGAGGCCGGCACAATCATGATCCCTGGCTGGGGCATTGATGTGCCTGTGCCAGGGGCAATAGTCGGCGCACTGCGAAAGGCGCATGGTCGCGGCGCGCGGTTGCTGTCCATTTGCTCCGGTTCATTTGTACTCGCTGCCGCTGGCCTACTCGATGGCAAGCGGGCGACCACGCACTGGCGACATTCGGAGGTGCTACAAAGTCGTTACCCTCAAGTGCGAGTGGACCCGGACGTGCTCTACATTGACGAGGGCCAGATTCTCACGTCCGCCGGCAGTGCGGCAGGGCTCGATCTCTGCCTGCATCTGATCCGCCGCGACTTTGGCGCCGAGATAGCTAACCAAGTAGCACGACGACTCGTCATTCCTCCCCATCGGAATGGGGGCCAAGCGCAGTTCCTCGATAGCCCCGTCGATCGATACGAACGCGGTCCGCTCTCCGGCGTGCTGGAGCGCGTGCAGCGGCTCATTCATCAGCCGACTACGATTAGTGAGATGGCGCGATGGGCTGCTATGAGTGAGCGAACATTTATCCGCAGGTTCCGCGCGACCACGGGGACGACGCCCGGGGATTGGATAACGCACCAACGGATTAGTCGAGCGAAGGATCTTCTGGAGCGCTCATCGCTGGCAATCGACCAGGTGGCCTCTCGGTCCGGCTTAGGCACCGCGATGACGATGCGACACCACTTTCGTAAGCGAATCGGACTGAGCCCAATCGAGTACCGGAAAAGATTCTCGCTGGTCGCCGACCGGTCGGCCCAGTAGCCGACGTTCGCGTGCGACCGAAATGAATTGGACAAGGTAGATCGCCACGACGCGGCCTTCGACGGTATTCGCCGGAGAACCGTGCTAGCCCACCCTGGATAAAACGCGCTGCTTGAAAAGAACCGATACAGGACCGGATTATGCCGCTGTTGACATGTCGACGATGAGTTAATCACTTAAGGCGCGGCTGGCGTATGGTCTCCACCAAACCGGATGGTTGCTCGCGTCGCCGCGATGAAAACCCTCTGCCTGAGCGTGGCGAGGCTCAGCGGAAGTAGGTGCAAGCGGCTGTGGTAGATACTGCGGCGAACAAACCCTCGATCCGCTCGACATTGAAGACGGTATAGCTCTTGAGGTACGGGATCGATCGCTCGACGCTCTCGCCGTTCTCACCATCCTCAGTGCGCGTAATGCCGTCGGCGAATACCACCAGCGTGCCGGTCTCTCCCTTGCGGACATGCGCGCCGAGTTCGAGGCCCATGCGATCGACCGCGCAGCGATCCGGGCGTGCACCGCGAAGAGCGCTGCGTGTGTGGGCGCTGCTTATTCAGCGCTCGGTTCCCGGCGCAGACTGCGCCCAGCAGCCCGCACGCGTAGGTGCTAACCCGTTACGCGCACCTCGCCGCGGAACATCTAGCGGTGTATGCCGGCAACACAGAAAGTCACGGCACAAATACGGCACAAGCACCGGATTTCCACGGCAGGATCTGGTGCATTAGGGGAACGAGGTTCAGATAGCGTGGACTGGTGCTGTCAACTTCTAAGCTAGTGCCGTATCCCACTGTTTCTTCAGCGACCAGAAGCTCCATCTACCTGGTCCAAACTTGAATTGACGCTTACGAATTCGGTGCGCTAGTTCTAACCCAGCGAGAGTGAGTGCAGCGCTACGGTAGGACTTGAAGCCCAACATGGGCCGGCACCGGCCCTTGATCGCCCGATGGTCCTGCTCGACGACATTGTTCAGGTAACGGCTCGTGCGCAACAGGACGTATTTCCAGCGGTGCTTCTCGCGACGGAGCCGGCGCAGACCCAAATGACTCGGTTTATGGCCGTCGAGCCTGATCTTCCGTGGCCACCGAGGTGCGCAGGACATGACTGCTTTCCGGAAGAAAGCCATGGCTGCAGCGATTCCACGCCCGACCTGGAACAAAGAGTCGACCGTCTTCCCCTCTTTGTCGACCGCGCGGTACAGGTAACCGGTCTTCGGACGGGTGTGGATGTATGTCTCGTCGACCCGCCAGGAGGAGCCGGCCGGCTTCGCCCGGCGGTTCCACCGCTTCTCGTATTCGGGGACATACCGAAAGACCCACCGCATGATGGTGGTATGCGTCACGTGTACCTCGCGCTCCTCCATCAAAGACACGAGGTCGCGATAGCTCAAGCGGTAGGTGAGATACCAGCGAACGCAGGTTTCGATCACATCACGAGAGAACCGCCGGCGACGGTAAATTGCATCACGTTCAATTGGTTGGGTCACGGCCCGGCTCCCGGCAAAAGCCGTCAATAGCACGGCCGAACTGCTAATGCACCAGAACCCTTCGGCCATTGCGGCATGATTGCCGCATGTTCAGTACACGGCTCGCGAAAGTTCTCCGGGGCAGCCCCTTCACGGAGAGCGACTCCCGCTGGCAGCGCGGAAGTCCGCGGGTACCTCGCGAACCACGGAGGTGAAGCGCAGACAGCCCCGAATATTTCAAAGCTGACCGTTTATTTCACAGTCGGTGTCGGCTCAGGTCGCCTATCTATTTGATCTGATGGTGGCCAGGGGCGGAATCGAACCACCGACACGCGGATTTTCAGTCCG
>WNFW01010668.1_pt1 | contig 10261 bp, 7 predicted proteins | sample 5400131 | NCBI WGS metagenome assembly WNFW01 (sample SAMN13153362, study PRJNA577476) | soil metagenome | isolation source: 20 cm soil or saprolite under grassland replicate 1 | place: USA:California | collected 2016-06-15
CGCCGCAGCGCCGGCGGCCTGCCGGACCACCCCGAGCGGAGCGCCCTCTTCGAGCGGCTCGACGCGGTGGAACGCACTCAACAGGTCGTAGACGGCTTCGCGCACCGCCAGGTGAACGGCCGGTGCGATGCACCATCCGTCGTGCGGGTCCGGCGGGTCACCGCCGGTGAGGAGCACTACGTCCTCGGCGCGAACCGCACCACGTTCCTCGGTCAGCAGGGCGGGGAGCTCCTCCCGGGCGGCCGCCGCGCGCCGCGCGAGGAACGACCGATGCCGTGGGTCGGCGGCGCGCGGCGGCCCGACGTCCAGGACGGTCCCACCGCCGACCGTCCTCTGCCGGCCCGATTCGCGAACCACGAACCGGTCGAAGACGTCGAGCACGAGCGGCTGGGCGGTGCGCACGCGTGCGAACGGCTCGTCGAGCAGCCGGATCTTTGCGTCGACCTCGGCGGCTCCCGCGTACACCTTGAACGCGCCCCGCGTCGGGATCCGGTCGAGGTCGCGGACGGGCCGGATCGCGACGTCGAAGACGGTCGTGGGGCGCCACGTCCCGGGTTCGGCCAGCACGTCCCCCCGGGCGAGCTCCCCGCGCTCGGCACCGGTGAGGTTGGCGGCCACCCTCGTTACCGGGCAGGCTCGAGACTCGTCGTGCTTGTGGGTCTGGAGCCCGCGCACCCGAGAGCGCCGTCCCGCCGGGTAGGTCTCGACGGTCTGGGACGCACGCAGGCAGCCGCCGGTCAGCGTCCCGGTCGCCACCGTGCCGGCGCCCTTGATCGTGAAGACGCGGTCGACGAACAGCCGCGTGCGGGCGGGCTCCGGCGTGGGCGCGGCCACGAGGAGGGTGTCGAGCGCCGCGACGAGCGTGTCGATCCCCGCGCCGGTCTCGGCGGAGACGGGGATCACGGGAGCCTCGGACAGCACCGTGCCCGCGACTCGGTCGAGCACCTCGTCGGCCGCGATCGCGAGCGTCTCGTCATCCACCAGATCGCGCTTCGTGAGCGCGACCACCCCGCCGGCGACGCCGAGCACATCGAGGATCTGCAGGTGTTCCTCGGACTGCGGTTTCCATCCCTCGTCCGCCGCGACGACGAACAGAACGAGACGCACGGGCCCGACGCCGGCAAGCATGTTCCCGACGAACCGCTCGTGTCCGGGGACGTCGACGAACCCGATCTCACGCCCGCTCGGGAGCGTGCACCATGCGTACCCGAGGTCGATCGTGAGCCCACGACGTTTCTCCTCGGCCCACCGATCGGGGTCGATCCCGGTCATCCGAATGATGAGCGACGACTTCCCGTGGTCGACGTGCCCGGCCGTCGCGATGACACGGAGCTCGCCGCTCACGTCAACCTTCGTCGTCGAAGTCGTCGCCCTCCAAGGCGTAGAGGACCGCGCGGGCGAGATCGTGCAGTTGCCCGTCCGTGACCGTTCGGACGTCGAGCACCACGGTGCCGTCCTCGACCCTGCAGAAGACCGATGGGGAGCCGCTGCGCAGCCGGGCGGCGAACGCCGGCGGATCCGGAGCCTTCACGCGCACGCCCCACGACGGGAGCGCGATCCCCGGCATCGAGCCTCCGCCGACGACCGATTCGCACCGCACGACGTGCGCCCCCTCGAGGTCTCCGCCGATCGCCTCGGATAGGCGATGGGCTCGCTTGGCCAGCAGATCGTCTCCGGCATGCACCATGGCGTGGACGGGTACCTCGTCGTGGCGACCGGTCGCATGCAGCCGGAGCGTGGCCTCCAGCGCCGCGATCTGCAGCTTGTCGACCCGCATCGCTCGGGCGAGTGGATGCGTGCGCAGCTTGCGGATCAGGTCGGTCCGCCCGACGATGCACCCGGCCTGCGGACCCCCGAGGAGCTTGTCCGCGCTGCACGTGACGAGGTCGGCGCCGTCCGCGAGGGCACCACGGACGGTCGGCTCGTCGCCGGGGAAGCTGCGTTCGCGGCCGAGCAGCCCCGAGCCGACGTCGTACACGAAGGGGATCCCCTTGTCCCGCGCGAGGGTTCCGAGGTCTTTCGCCGAGACCTCGGCGGTGAAGCCGACGACCTTATAGTTGGACGGGTGGACCTTGAGGATCGCTCCCGACCGATCGTCCAGCGCGTTCCGATAGTCCGCCAGGCGTGTCCGGTTGGTGGTTCCCACCTCGACCAGCCTCGCGCCCGAAGCTTTCATGATGTCGGGGATCCGGAACTCCCCACCGATCTCGATCAGCTCACCCCGTGAGACCGGCACGGATCGTCCCTTGGCAAGTGCGGCGAGCGTGAGGACCACGGCTGCCGCGCAGTTGTTCACGACGAGGGCATCCTCGGAATCCGTGAGCGAAGCCAGGAGCAGCTCGGCGCGGGCCGACCTGCGGCCGCGGATCCCGCTGCTCCGATCGACCTCGAGATCGGAGTAGCCGGTCGCCGCTTTCGCGATGGCGCGGATCGCCGATCCGGCGAGCGGCGCGCGTCCCAGGTTGGTATGCAGCAGGACCCCCGTCGCGTTGATCACCGGGGTCAGCCCGAACGCCGTCTGGGCGGCGCGCCCGATCGCGAGGGTGAGGATCTCGTCGTCGGACAGGGGCACCGTGCCGTCCGCCGCCGACTCGCGGATCTCCGTCAGCGTCGTGACGAGCGTTCGCTTGAGCAGCGGACGACCGACGGTCGCGGAGGCTCGTTGCGCCGGTTCCGACCGCAGCAAGGTGTCGACCGACGGTACCTTCCTGCGGACGTCCCCCGCCATGGTGGCGAGCCTACAGCGGTAAGATGCCGCGCGATGTCCGACACCGACGTCCGTCCGGCGTTCCAGAGCTCGGACCTCATGAACATGGTGCGCGGTGGCGGGGTGGACATCGTCCCCGCGGGCGAGTTCGCCACCGAGGAGATGATCCTCAACATCGGTCCACAGCATCCGTCGACCCACGGGGTGCTCAGGATCGTCGTCGAGCTCGACGGAGAGGTCATCACCCGTGCCGAGCCCGTGATCGGATACATGCACCGCGGAGCCGAGAAGCTCGCCGAGTTCCGCGACGCGCGTCAGACGCTCGTGCTGATGAATCGGCACGACTGGCTGTCCGCATTCAACAACGAGCTCGGCTGGACGATCGCCGTCGAGCGACTGGCCGAGATCGAGGTTCCGGATCGCGCGCAGTGGATCCGGACGATGTTCGCCGAGTTCAACCGGATCATGAACCACCTCGTGTTCATGGGCTCCTACCCGTTGGAGCTGGGCGCGATGACGCCGATCTTCTACTCGTTCCGCGAGCGCGAGATGGTGCAGGATCTCGTCGAGTCGGCGACGGGGGCGCGGATGCACCACTCGTTCGCTCGCGTCGGCGGGTTGAAGGACGATCTGCCGCGAGGATTCCTCAAGCGAGCCGGAGGGGTGCTCGTTGCCCTTCGGCGTCTGTTGAAGGATTACGACCAGCTGATCATGGGGAACGAGATCGTCTTCAAGCGATGCCGGGACGTGGGTCCGATCCACCCGAGCATCGCGATCGCCTACGGTTGCTCCGGCCCCACGCTGCAATCAACCGGCGTCGCCATGGACCCACGGAAGGACTCGCCGTACGAGAAGTACGGTGAGGTCGAGTTCGAGGTACCGGTCGGCGCGCGGGGAGATTGCTACGACCGACTGTGGGTGTTGGTTCAGCGGGTCCGACAGTCGTGCGACATCGTCGAGCAGTGCCTCGACCGGCTCCCGCCGGGTCCGTTCCGGACGAGCGGCCTGCTCAACAAGGCGATCAAGATCCCCGAGGGCGGAAGATGCGAACCGCGAGCTTCTCGAACATCAGCGTGCTCCCGGCGATCCTCCCGGGCACCCTGGTGCCCGACCTCATCGCGATCCTCGGCTCGATCTTCTTCGTCGTCGGCGACATCGACAAGTAGCGCGGGCACCACTGTCGGCCTCGACGTTCGGAAGGTAGGTTTTCCCCTTCATGCCACTCCCTTCGTTCACCGACGATTTCCCCGCCTGGTACCAGGAGGTCGTCCGTCAGGCGGACCTGGCGGAGAACTCGCTCGTCCGCGGGACGATGGTGATCAAGCCCTACGGCTACGCCCTGTGGGAGGCGATCCGCGATGCCCTCGACATCCGGTTCAAGGAGACGGGGCATCAGAACCTGTACTTCCCGATGTTCATCCCGCTGCGGTTGCTGGAGCGTGAGAAGGAGCACGTCGAGGGGTTCGCGCCCGAGTTCGCGATGGTCACCCACGCGGGCGGCGAGGAACTCGGCGAGCCGCTCGTCATCCGGCCGACCTCCGAGACGATCATCTGGGACACCTACGCGAAGTGGGTCCAGAGCTACCGGGACCTGCCGCTGCTCTACAACCAGTGGGCGAACGTCGTTCGGTGGGAGCTGCGGCCGAGGCTCTTCCTGCGCACCACCGAGTTCCTCTGGCAGGAGGGACACACCGCGCACGAGACCGAGGAGGAGGCCTGGGCGGAAGCCAAACAGATGCTCGAGGTCTACCGTCAGGTCGCCGAGGACGTCATGGCGGTGCCGGTGTTCCTGGGCCGGAAGACTCCACTCGAGCGGTTCCCGGGTGCCGTCGAGACACTCACGATCGAGGCGCTGATGCGCGACCGGAAGGCGCTGCAGGCTGGAACCTCACACTACCTGGGGCAGAATTTCGCCAAGGCGTACGGCGTGCAGTACCTGGGGCGCGACGGCGAGCAGCACTTCGCGGAGGCGACGTCGTGGGGTGCGTCCACCCGGCTCGTCGGCGGTTTGATCATGGCCCACGGCGACGACAAGGGCCTTCGGCTCCCGCCTCGCGTCGCTCCGTTCCAGGTGGTGGTCGTGCCGATCTTCCGGAACGACGACGAACAGGCTCGCGTGCTGCGCGAGGTGGAACGGCTCGCGGAGACCTGGCGAGCAGCCGGCCTCCGGGTCAAGGTCGACGATCGCGACGATCTTCGCCCCGGGTACAAGTTCGCGGACTGGGAGCTCCGCGGCGTCCCGGTCCGTGTGGAGGTCGGGCCTCGCGACCTCGATGCGTCACAGGTGACCATCGTGCGGCGTGACACCGCGGAGAAGTCGGCCGTCGGGTTCGATGCGACCGCTTCGACGCTGACCGGGTTGCAGGACGAGATCCAGCGCTCGCTCTTCGACGATGCGCTCGCGTTCCGCGAGGCACACACGAGCCAGGTGCGGACCTACGACGAGCTTCGAGAAGCGATCGAGGAGCCGGGTGGGTTCGTGATCGGCGGCTGGTGTGGCGACGCCGAGTGTGAAGCGAAGGTCAAGTCGGAGACGAAGGCGACGATCCGGTTCCTGCCGCTCGAGCCCGAGCCCCCTGACGGTCCATGCGTGGTGTGCGCCCAGGCGGCCGTGGACACGGCCGCCTGGGCGATCGCCTACTGACCTACGTCTGACGGTTGACCCATACCCCGCCGGGCCCGGTGTACGAGTTCCCCTCGCCCCAGGTCGCGATCGTCTTGCCCGTCGAGGTGATCGCCGTCTCGCCGTAATCGCCGTAGGGCTCGAGGAACCCGTTCGGCGTCTTGTACGGCGCACCGCTCGTGACATCGGAGATCTTGACCGGCGTCGCCCACGTCGCGCCGCCGTTCGTCGAGCTCCGGTACCACACGTTCCAGGCGTCGAAGTTGCCGCCGTTCGTCTGCATGTACCAGGCGCCCACGTCGCCGCTCGCACGCGACTCGACCGAAGGGAAGTCCCCCATCTCACCGGAGGTCGAGAGCGCCTGGCGAGCGGACCACGTGACCCCACCGTCGGTGGAGCGGCGCGCCCAAACCGTCTCGTTGCCGTGTGAGACGGTCGCGCCGTCGTACAGCACGACGAGGGCCCCGTTCGCGTCGGCCGTGATCGCGCTGTGCCCGGGGTAGTAGTCGTTCGGACACCCTGCGGCCACGCAATCCGGGCCGATCTCGACCGTGTCGACCAGGTTCGTGCTCCACGTCGCGCCGGCGTTGGTGGACCGGTACACGTAGACGAGATCCTGACCCGTGAGCGTGTTCGCGTTCCCGTAGAGGAGGCTGGTCTCGGAGAAGACGACGGTGCCGTTGGCGAGCACGTCACCGTCGAACGCGTAGATGTACCGCTTGGAATCCACGATCTTGGTCTGCGTCCAGGTGGCGCCCGCATCGTGGGACTGCGCGACGTAGGGGTCGCCGCCGGTCGGCCCGTTGAACGCGATGTACACGTCGTTGCCGTCGTCGGACACTGCCAGCACTGGCTTGTCGTTCCAGCTCACGTTCCCGTAGACGGGCACGGGGGCCGTCCAGGTCTGCCCGTGGTCGGTCGACTTCGAGAAGACGACGTTGTAGCCGTTCATCCATGCCGCATACACGGCCCCGGTGTTCGACACGACCTCGATCTCCGGGTCGAACTGCCCCTGGACGCCGTGGCACGGGCACAGGTAGCGATCCGCGCCCCACGTGGCGCCGCCATCGGTGGAGATCTTCAAGACGTGGTAGGGCAGGGGGCACTGGTTCCCGCATGCGGTCGGACCCGTGTACCGCGTCGCCACGAGGTACACGTACGGCGCGTTCGGATCCGCCGCGATCGCCGGCTCCCAGTCGTCGGCGGTGGGACTGATCACCTGCTCGCCGGACCAGCCGGCTGGAGGCGCCGGTGGCGCGGCCTTCACGCGGAGGGTGCCGGCGGCCTTCGCCGCGCGCCAGGCCTCGAGTCGCTGCTGCGCGAGCTGTCCCTGTTCCTCGGCCTCGGAGGCTCCGCCTTTCGCACCCTCGCGCTCGGTTGCGACTCTTCCGCCAGGAGCGGCCGCGGTCCCACCGCCGACCGTCAGGAGCCCCACGGTGACCATGGCGACGATGGACGACATGACCGCGACGACGGACGAGCGGCGACGCTGCATGGCAAAACCTCCTCGGGGGGCGACCGGGAGAACCTACGGCGCGCCGCCGGCGCGTGCAACTGAACGGCGTTCAGGGGGAAGGGGCTTGATCGCCCGACCGCGCGGCGGCGCGGCCCAGCCACGGCGGGGCTTCGAGCCCCGGCGTCGCGAGCAGCATCCACCGGAGCCGCCCGAGGCCCACAGGATCGGCGAGCAACGTCGCGGCGCTCCGTCCGGTCCACGTTGCGACGGCGTCGCGTCGATCACCGGCCTCCTGCTGCATCTGTTGCCACCGCAGCTGCTCGTCGAGCCATCCCTTCAGCCCGAGAGCGATCAGGGCGTCGCGCTGGGTGACCGATGCGAACGTGAGCAATCCTCGCTCGGCCGCGTACATGCGGATCAGGTCGAAGTCGACGCCGGCCGTGATGTCGTTGCCGCCCGGGTGCGCCAGGACGTCCTCGACGATCGCCTGGTCACGGTAGCCGTGCACCGGCCCACCGGTGGTGCCGAGCCCACCGTAATCGATCAACAGCGCATACCCGCGCTCGAGCGTGTGTGCGAGTGTGTCGATGAACGCGAGCGCGCCGACCGGCACGATCCGGTCGTCTCCGGCAGCGGTCGACCTGTCGGGTTCCGACACCACCGGGATGAGAACCTCTTCCAGTCGTTCGCCGTCCATCCCGATCCGCACCTCCCGCCCTCCGCGGAGGAGTCGGAACGGGAGGTTGTCGAGCAGCTCGTTGCAGAGAACCATGTCGACGGGACCGGTCAGCCTTTCGCGAACGTCGAGCCCTTCGATGGTGCCCAGGGCCGCACGAGCACCGGCGCTCCGGTCGACGGCCGTGTACCGGATCTGGACGGCTGACACGCCAAGAACGCTCTGGGCGAGGGTTCCGTCACCGGCTCCCACCTCGGTCAGGTGGAGCGGGATCGGCTTGCCGAGGCGATCCCAGCACGCCCTGATCGCCGTGGCGAGGAGCTTGCCGAACACCGGGTGGACGTGCGGACTCGTCACGAAGTCAGCGTGAGGCCCGATGGGCGGCGTCACATAGAAGCCCCCGGGCCCGTAGAGGGCGAGCTCCATGAACTCCGCGAACGTGATCGGGCCCCCAGCCTGGATCGCGCTCCGGATCGCCTCCATCGGAGTGGTTGCCTCACCCACGATCGCAGTATGGCGAGGCGCGGTGGCTGAGAGGATAGATGCCGTGGTGGAGCCAGGGATCCGGGAGGCTGCGTCGGCGATCTGTGTGCGCGACGGTGGGACGGGGGAGCCGGAGGTGCTCGTCGTCGAACGGAGTGCCGAGAGCAGGTTCCTCCCCGGGTACGTCGCCTTCCCGGGCGGCGCGATCGAGCCGGGCGACGATGTGCGCGCGCAGCGATGGTTCGGCAGTGCCGAAGAAGGACACCGTGCGGCGGCGCTCCGCGAGCTGATCGAGGAGGTCGGGCTCGCGGTGACGTCCGGCGGTGTCGTCACCGGCATCGGGATGGGGCAGATCGACGAGTTCCCGCCGGGGCAGGACACGATCCATGAGGTCTGCCACTGGGTGGCCCCTCCCGAGGTGCCGGTCCGGTTCGATGCGCGGTACTTCGCGGTCTCGGTGGATCGGGGCGTCGAGCCCGTCGTCGACGGTCGTGAGGTCGTGACGGCCTGGTGGACGTCGCCTCGGGCATTGCTGTCCGATTGGACGAGCGGCACCCACAAGCTCTACTGGCCGACCTGGTTCACCGTGAGCGAGCTCGCGGCATGCGCGTCCCGCGAGGAGGTGCTGGGACTTCGCTTGGATACGCGCGAGCCCACACCCGACGAACAGGTGAGCATGCCGCGCCACGTGATGGAGCACGGATCGTGACCCTCGAGGTGATCCGGGTGCTCGCCCCGAACCCGAGCATCGCTACGCTCGAGGGAACGAACACCTGGGTGGTGGGCGACGACCCGACGATCGTGATCGACCCCGGTCCTGCGATCGACGAGCATCTGGCTGAGGTTGCACGCGCCGCGAGGCGGGTGGCGCACGTCCTGGTGACGCACGATCACGAGGACCACGCGGCCGGTGCCGCTGCGTTCGCACGGCTCGTCGGCGCGGACGTCGTGGCATGGCGGATCCCGGAGGTGGCGAAGATGCACGACGGCGAGCGGTTCGTCGCCGGAGGGGTTGAGCTGATCGCCCTGCACACCCCGGGGCACAGCGCGGACCACGTGGTCTTCTCGGAGGCGGGATCGGGCGCCTTGTTCACCGGGGACGCGGTGCTCGGCCGCGGCACCAGCTTCATCGACGAACCCGACGGCGATCTCGCGAGGTACCTGACCTCGCTCCGGAAGATGCTCGAGCGTCGACCGCGCACGATCTATCCGGGTCACGGCCCGGTCGTCCTCGACGCGGAGGCCAAGCTCCGTGCATACCTCGAACATCGGGCCGATCGCGAGGAACAGATCCTGACGGGGCTCGCCGCCGGCGACCGGACGGTCGACGCGCTGGTCCAGCGGATCTACGCCGACCATCCGGCGGACGTGCACGAGCTGGCCGCTCGGTCGGTCACCGCGCATCTCCTCAAGCTCGAGAGCGAGGGTCGCGTGTCGAAGGCGGGGCGCGTCGCCGAGCGGACATGGACGACCGTCGAACCGAGGGTGTGCGCGCGGTGCGGCAGGACGGTGAAGGGACGCGCGCGCTACTGCGGCTCGTGTTCGCTGGCGTTGCTGCAGGGCGACGCTGCCGGGTCGGGGTAGCGCCGGACGCTCACGGCCGGAGCAGCCGCAGCGGCGAGCGCACCACGTACCGCCCGCGCCGCTCCACCTGGACGCGACCGCGTTCGATCAAGCGGCGGAGCGCACGGTTGGCGGTCTCACGCGACGTGCCGGCGAGCGCCGCGAGGTCTTCCTGGCGAAGCGTGATGGGGATGGCCGTCCCGCCGGGGACCGGCCGGCCGAACCGGGCGGCCAGATCCTGCAGACGTCGCTCGATCCGCGTGGCGACATCGAGCCATGCGACGTCGCACGCCAGGACGGATGCGCGGCGGGCGCGCTCCGCGAGCGCCGCGGTCAGCTCGCCGACCGGAGCGGCCCGCAGACGCGCCGGCCGAAGCGTCACGATCGTGCAACTGGCGGCCGCTCCCGGCGGCTCGCCGGCGACGTCGCCCGGGCCGAGCAGGTCCACGACGAGCTCGCGGCCGTCCGGCGTGACGAGTGATGCGCGGAGGATGCCGGTTTCCACGAGCCACGGCCCGGCGCCCACCTCGCCCTGAAGGACCAGCGTCCTGCCCGAGCGGACGATCGTGAGGGGGAGTGGTTCGACGACGGCCACCGAGCGTTGTTCCACCCGCACCACCCCGCGGGGCACCGTAGCGAGCGGCACCGACATCGGACGGGATAGGCTGGGCCACTCGCTCGCATCGTCGCGCCGCAGCACGCGGCCGGGAGGAGGGATCCGACGTGGCAAACCCGAAGCTCGAGAGCGTCCTC
>WNFW01004041.1_pt1 | contig 10260 bp, 8 predicted proteins | sample 5400131 | NCBI WGS metagenome assembly WNFW01 (sample SAMN13153362, study PRJNA577476) | soil metagenome | isolation source: 20 cm soil or saprolite under grassland replicate 1 | place: USA:California | collected 2016-06-15
CGGCGTTGCCCGCAACCGCCTGTCTCACCGCCGTGCGCTTTCCGGTCTGGCGCGATGCGCGTATCGGCGTTGGTTTTCACGAGGTCAGCGCACGGCGCAGCGATTTCGCATTGGCCGCGGCCGCGGCGCAGGTGGCGCTCGACGAGAACGGCATCTGCCACCGTGTCGCGCTGGGCGTCGGCGCGGTCGCGGCGCGTCCGCTGCGGCTCGACGCAGCGGCGCGGGCGCTCGAGGGGACGCGTGCCCAGGAGGCGCATGCGCGCGAGGTGGTACGCGCCGCGCTCGCCGAGATCGAGCCATTGTCGGACCTGCACGCATCGGCGGACTATCGCCGGCGCTCGGCCGTCCACCTCGCCGTGCGTGCCATCACCGACGCTTACCGCGCCGCCGCAGAAACCCATGCGGGTTGACTTGAGGGTCAATGGCGATATGCACGCGCTCGACGTCGAGCCGCGCATGAGCCTGCTCGACTGCCTGCGCGAGCGCCTGCTGCTCACCGGCGCGCATGCCGGCTGCGAGCACGGCGTGTGCGGCGCCTGCACCGTGCTCCTCGACGGCGCTCCGGTGCGCTCCTGCCTGATGTTTGCCGTGCAAGCCGACGGTTACGAGATCACCACGATCGAGGGACTGACGCCCGGGCCCGGCGAGCTCTCCCCCATTCAAGACGCTTTCTGCGAGACGCATGGGATGCAATGTGGCTATTGCACGCCGGCCATGGTCCTCACGGCGCACGCGCTCTTGGTCGACAATCCTGCGCCCACCCCCGCGCAAATCGTCGAGGCCATTTCCGCCAATCTTTGCCGCTGCACCGGCTACGCGCAGATCGTCGAGGCGATCGCGCTCGCCGCCGAGCGCGTGCGCGGCTTGAACCGGCCGGAGCGCGAGCCGTGAAGTCCTTCCGCTTCGTGTCGAGCGATCGCCGCGTGCGCGAGGATCGCCGCTTTGTCGTCGGCAGGGGTCGCTTCGCCGCCGATATTGCGGTACCGGCCATGCGGCACGTCGCGCTGGTGACCAGTCCGCATCCCGCCGCGCGCATCATCGCAATCGATAAATCCGAGGCGCTCGCGATGCCCGGCGTGCACTGCGTGCTTGACGGCCGCGAGCTGGCGGCGGCAACGCAGCCGCTGCTTGCCGGCCTCGACACCCCGAAGGTGCCGCGGCGCCCGCTCGCCGTCGAGGTCGCGCGCTACGCCGGGGAATGGCTGGCCGCCGTGGTCGCAGACACGCGCGCGCTCGCCGAAGACGCCGCCGAGCTGGTGCGCGTGGATTATGAGCCATTGCCGTTCGTGCTCGACGGCGAAGCGGCTTACCGGTCCGGCCGCCCGATCGTACACGCGGATCACGGCTCCAACGTGCTGCTCGACCGCACCTTTGTCTGGGGTGAGGTCGAGAAGGATTTTGCCGGGAGCGCGCATCGCCTCTCGCTGCGCCTCAAATGGGGCCGCAGCTCGACGGTGCCGATCGAAACCTTCGCGGTCCTCGCGAGCTGGGACGCGTGGCGCGAGATTCTTGATGTTTACGCGTCGGTCCAGATGCCGCGCTTTCCCGAGCAGGTTGCGCTTGCGCTCAAGCTGCCGGGCTCCTCGGTGCGCGTACACAATGACGTGGATGTCGGCGGCAGCTATGGCGTCAAGCGCGGCATCAAGCATGCGGTGCTGGCCGGCTACTTGTCGCGCCGGCTCGGCTTTCCGATCCGTCTCGTCGAGGATCGGCTTGAGAACATGCGCGGCGGGGATGCACACGGCCCCGAGCGCAATTTCGACATCGAGGTCGCGTTCGACGATTCGGGCCTCATCCGCGCGATGAAGATGCGCGCGCTCGATAATGTCGGCGCCTATGCGGGCCGCTCCCCGTTCCAGCTCGGCAAGCCGATCGGCGCCATTGTCGGCCCCTACCGGATCAACAGCGTGCAGTATCACGCGATTGCGGTCACCTCGAACAAAACCACGCAGGAGGCGGTGCGCGCATTCGGACAATCGCCGACCAATTACGCCATTGAGTGCGCGATCGAGGAGGTCGCAAAACATCGCAGGCTCGATCGGCTGGAGGTGCGGCGGCGCAACCTGATCCGCGCGGATCAATTTCCCTATCGCATTCCGAGCGGCACCACCTATGACAGCGGCGACTACCACGCCGTCATCGACAAGGTCGTCGCTCGCGCGGATTATGGGAAGCTCCTCGCGGAACGCGACCGCCTGCGCGGGCAAGGGCTTCTCGCCGGCATCGGCATGGCGGCCTGCCTCGAGCCGAGCGGCGCCAACTCGACGTTCGAGCCGCTGCTCAACCCGAAGAACGAGACGACGACTTACACCGATTCGTGCCGCATCAACGTCGATCTCGGCGGCGCGATAACGGCAACCATCCACACGCTCTCGGCCGGACAGGGCCACGAGACCTTGGTGGGCACCGTCATCGGTGAGGTCCTCGAAATCGATCCCGATCGCATCCGCGTGGTGCGGCCCGACTCGCTGTCATCGCTGCCCAGCCAAAGCCCGGTCGGAAGCCGCATGGCGATTATGCTGGGCGGCGCTGCCTTCCACGCCGCGCAAAAGCTGAAAACCCGACTTGTCGCCATTGCTGCCCATGATCTGAAGATCCCCCCGGATCGCGCGACCTACGATGGCGGCGACGTCTTCGACCGCACCGCGCCGCAGAACCGGTGTAGCTGGACCGAGCTCGTGACCATCGCGCATCGCTACTTCCATCGCCTGCCGGGTGACACCGAGCCCGGCCTTGCCTTTACCCACGTGATGCAGGTGCCCACGGGCGGGCGGCTGCCGAGCGCCGACGGCCGCGTGCAGATGTATCCGTGCTTCGCCTTCGAGTTCCATCTGCTGCTGATGGCGATCGATCCCGACCTCGGCAAAGCGGACATCAAACGCTACTACGTCGGTCACGATTGCGGCACTGTCATCAATCCGAAGATCGTGCGCGGCATGACCATGGGCGGCATCGCCCACGGGATTGGCGCGGCGCTTTGCGAGGAGTTCGCCTATGACGCGCAGGGCCAGCTCATCGCGCAAACTTTCATGGATTATTTGCTGCCGTCGGCGCACGAGGTGCCCCCCGTCGACATCGTCCATCATGTCACGCCGTCGCCGCACACGGTTTTCGGCCAGAAGGGTTCGGGCGAGTCCGGCTATCTCGGCGCGCCGGCGGCCATCGCGAGCGCCGTCAATGACGCGCTGCAGCCGCTTGGGATCGTGGTGAATAGTCTGCCGATCAAGATGGCGCAGCTCGCGGACATGATCGCTGCCGCGCGCGATGGACGCGCCTAGCCGCCGGCACGGTGCGCCCGCACGGATACGCGCATCTCACCGATGGGGTCGATGCGCGCGAGCATCGTGTCGCCGGGCTTGACCGGGCTGACGCCTTCTGGCGTGCCGGTATAGAGCACGTCGCCGGGGTAAAACGTATAGAAGGTCGAGCCCCATTCAATCAGCTTGCGGCAGTCGTAGATCATCTGCTTCGTGTTGCTGTTCTGCTTGATCTCGCCATTGACGGAAATGTTGAGCGGCACGTTATCCGGATCGACGATCTCGTCGGCGGTGACCAGCCACGGCCCGAGCACGGAATAGGTGTCGATCGATTTGCGGAAGCTGCGGTCCTCGGGACCGCGCGCGGTCATGTCGAGGCCAATGCTGTATCCGACCACGTAATCGAGGGCTCTTTCACGCGGGATGTCGCTACCCTGTCTCCCGAAGACGATTGCAAGCTCGACTTCGTGCTCGTTGCGGCGCTCGGGGAAGCGGATGGCCACGCCCTCGGATGGACCGACGAGCGACGAGTTTGCCTTCAAGAAAAGTCCGGCCGTGCCGATGGCGGGCGATGGCTTGGTATTCTGCGTCGCCGCGCGTGCCGCCATTTCTTCGATATGCGCCTTGTAATTGGTGGGCGCCGCGACGAGCTTCGAAGGCCGCGCCACCGGGGCCAAGAGCCTGACCTGCGAGAGCGGCTTGCCCGGCGCCTTCGCCGCCATCTCCTCGAGCCGCGGCCGCCACGCTGGCAAGGCGGCGGTCACCGCATCGCCCTTCATCGCGTATGGCGCGGCCGCCCTGATCTGAGCTTGCGCCTCGGTCACGTCGTGCACCATGTCCCCGCGCACCACTCCTAAGCGATCATCGTCGTAGCGGCACAATTTCATAATGATCTCCTATGCGAGCGGGCCTGATCGACCGCGAAAGCGGGGGACCGAGATGTCACCGTCGCCTGCTGGCCTGGCGCGTCGGCGCGGAACCTACTTCGGCTTGAAGATGTCTTTGAACAGCCCCTGCCATTTCTTCTGCTCTTCCCCAGCAAAGATTGTGGCAATGATTGTCCTGTCCTTCAACCTGTCGGTGACGTCGGCGGGATTGACCGGCACGTCGGCGCGGGTTGGCATTCGGCCGCGCTTGGTCAGAAACTGCTGGGCGTCGCGGCTGAGCAGGAAATTCGCCCCCAGCAGAGCGGCCTTGGGATGCGGCGCCTGCGCGCTGATGCCCACCGAGCCGAAGAACAGCGCGACCGGATCGAGCGCCCAAAAATCGATAGGCGCGCCCGACAAGCGCACGTTCACGGTCAACGACGCGTAATTGTTGAGTGCGAGCCAATATTCCCCCGCCCCAACCGAGCGTGCCAGCGCAAGATGTCCATCGACCAGCACCGGCTTCAACGCGCTCGCCAATTCCCTGAGCAGTGTTTTGCCGCGCTCCTCGCCATAATGCATGATCATGGCGCTCAGCCATTCGTCATCGGTGTCGTCGAGAGCGATCTTGCCGGCCCATTCCTTGTGCTCGAGGAATTCCTCGTAGCTCTTCGGCAGCTCCGATCTTTTGATCAGGCCAGTGTTATAGGCGGGCGTGTTGTAATTCGCATAGACGCCATACCAGCGGCGGTTCGGGTCGCGCGCCTGCGGAATGAGGACGGGCGCCTGGGGCGGGTCGAACTGCAACAGCACCTCGGCCGGCAGCCGGTTCACCGTGGTGGTGACCGCGAGATCCCAGCTGCGCTGCCGCGCCCTGTTCTCGATTGCCACGCGCGAGATGATGATGGAGTCGGACGAGCGCACATAGTTCACCTTCACTCCCGCTGCATCCTCGAACATCTTCCAGAGCGGCAGCCCTTCTTGCTCGTTGATCGAGGAATAGACCGTGAGCGTGCCTTCAGCACGCGCCGCGGCGGCGAGATCCGGCACGAGCCAGGAAGAGCTTTGGCTGGCCGGCTTCTCGGCCGCCCCGTTTTGGGGGCGCGCCGGCGCCGTCCAAAAGCAGATCAGAGCGATGCTGGCTGCGCGCGCGAACCAACAAAGAGACCTCATTCTCCGGCCGGTCAACCGCTCAGTCCTCGCCCAAGCCCATGTCCTGAGCGAGGTGCTTGTACCGGCTGATATCGAGAATGACGAAATCCGAAAACTCTCGCGCCGTGCCGCCGCGAGCCTCGTAGTCGAGCCCCGCTATCTGATCGCGCACCGCGGCATCGCGCAGCGCTGCATTGGCGAGCTCGTTCCAGCGGCTAATGAGCGTCTCCGGCGTGCCCGCTGGCGCGGCGAGCCCGCACCAGGCGAGGACCTCGAAGCCGGGATAGCCGAGCTCCGCCATGGTCGGCACATCGGGCAGCCGCGCCGAGCGCTTGAGGCCGGTCGTTGCGAGTGGCCGCAGTCTGCCGCTGGCGATATGCGGCGTCGCCGCCGCAGTGCTGGTGATCATGAATTGCGCGTTGCCGCTCAAGAGCGCCATCAGCGCCGGAGGCAGCCCGGCGAAGGGCACGTGCACGGCGGCGTTCTGAGGCAACCCCGCGCGGTGAAACAAGGTGACTGTTGCGAGATGGTGCGGCGAGCCATAGCCGCCGGTCGAGTAATTGAGCCCACCGGGCTTCTCGCGCATGACCTCCACCAACTCCGCCACGCTGCGCACCGGCACGTCGTCACGGACCAAAAGCACGAGCGCGGCATCGGCCATCAGCACGATGGGCGCGAAGTCCTTCACCGGGTCATAGTTCAAGCTGCGTTTGAGAGCCGGCATCGAGCCATGGGTGCTGGTGGTAACCACGACCAGCGTATGGCCGTCAGAAGGAGCCTGCTTTGCGGCCATGACGCCAAGCATACCGGTCGCCCCGGCGCGATTGTCCATCACGATCGACCACCCGTGTTTTGCGCTGATCCACTGGGCGATGAGGCGCGGAATGCCGTCGTAGGGCCCGCCAGCCGGATACGGAATGATGATGCGAACCGGCTTTGCCGGGTATGGCTCGGCGGCGGCAGCACGCAACAGCGACCGCGGCGTGGCAAGGAGCGCCGGCGCAACGAGGAGCTTGGCTGTCGAACGGCGGGTCAAACGCACGGGTGGGGCGCCTTAACAGTCTCAATCTATCCGGCGCAGACCGGATGTGAACGATGGTTTTCCCCGGCCGCGGAAGGCGAGTGCACTGCAGCCGGGATTTTTGCGCTGCACAAGGAATGGGTGCGGCACCGCGTCCCGCTACCGAAGCGCGATTTGGTGCATTGTATGCAAAGACGCTGGCCTAGTTCCAATGGCCATGCAAGAACGGTCGAATGGCACTGCAGGCGCCGGCGTTTGTTGTTTGCAGAGCTTAAGGGCGTGAGGCGCAGCATACGCACTCAATAAGAAGCGTACTCATCATAACAGGTCGGGATGGAGGCGAGGGTGACGACAGGCACATCGGAAGCGATTTCGTCGCGAGCCACGGCGTCCGAGGCGACGCGCTGGGGTCAGTTGATCTTCGGCATCATTTGCATGGTGATGATCGCCAACCTGCAATACGGCTGGACACTCTTCGTCAATCCGATCGACCAGAAATATCATTGGGGACGCGCCGCGATCCAAGTCGCGTTCACCATCTTCGTTCTGACTGAAACCTGGTTGGTGCCGATCGAAGGCTATCTGATCGACAAATTCGGGCCGCGCATCATGATCAGCGGCAGCGGCGTCCTCGTCGCGATCGCCTGGGTCATCAACTCGCTGGCCGATTCACTCCTTCTACTGTACCTCGGGGCGGCGATCGGTGGGATTGGCGCCGGCGTCATCTACGGCGGCTCGGTCGGCAATGCGCTCAAGTGGTTCCCGGATCGCCGCGGGCTCGCAGCTGGGTTGACCGCTGCCGGTTTCGGCGCCGGCTCGGCGCTGACCGTGATCCCGATCGCCAACATGATCCAGTCGAGCGGCTACGAGACCGCCTTCCTCTGGTTCGGTCTTGGACAGGGCATCATAGTGGTTCTGGTGGCACTCCTATTGCGGGCACCGCAGCCGGGTGAGGTGGCGGCACCGGCGGCGCCCGCCGTCCAGCAGACCCGGCGCGACTACACGCCGTCCGAAGTTTTGGCGCCACTCGCGACTTGGGAATTCTACAAATCGCCCTTCTTCATCATGTATCTCATGTTCGTGATGGTAGGCACGGGCGGCCTGATGGCGACGGCACAGCTCGCGCCTATTGCCAGGGACTTCAAGATCGACGTCGTTCCGGTTGCAATTCTCGGCTTGACGCTGCCCGCGTTGCAATTCGCGCTATCGATCGACCGCGTCCTCAACGGCCTCACCCGGCCCTTCTTCGGCTGGGTCTCCGACCACATCGGTCGTGAGAACACGATGTTCATCGCCTTCATGCTCGAGGGTATCGGCATCTATGCGCTGCTGCACTTTGCCAACGATCCGCTCCTGTTCGTGATTCTGTCCGGCGTGGTATTTTTCGCCTGGGGCGAAATCTATTCGCTGTTCCCGGCGACCTGCACCGACATTTATGGCCGCACGTTCGCCACCACGAACTACGGCATGTTGTACACGGCGAAAGGGACGGCCTCGCTGCTGGTGCCGCTGGGCAACGTGCTCACGAGCTGGACCGGCAGCTGGACGGCGGTTTTCGTGATTGCCGCGATTCTCAACATTATCGCGGCGGTCATGGCGCCTCTCGTGTTGCGGCCGATGCGGCAACGCGCCATGGCTTGACGGCAAGCTCGCACGGCCAGTTTAGCGCCAGTCTTTCGAACGAGGCTCGGCGGCGAACTGACCCTTTGGGCAAGGTCATTCGATGTGCGACAGCACCCAGGTCAGCTCTTCTGGGGCGACCATCGGCACGATCACTGTCGCGAGCAGCAGGCCCAACAAGCAGAACAGGCAGACGATCTTGAAGGAAGTCGACAGCAGGGGTGAATAGGTAAACCGGGCGGCAAGTTCGGACATCGGGGTCTCCTTGCGCGTTACATCGATGTTCATACCGCGCCCCCTGCAACAGGCATGTGAACCGGTTCACACAGGGCATCAGGTTTTGTCGCGTGCCGCGGCGCGGTCTGGAGATCGACTGCCAACGGTAGCTGCTTCAGCGGCCCAGCCGTCTCAGGCCCCTTCCTCCTCATGGTACGAGGTGCCTGGAGATATGCATCGCGATGGAGATCAAGTGGCGTAAGGCGCCAGAACGGCCCCGACCCAAGCCGGTTGAGCGATTCGTTGGCCGCGCTGCCATCGCTGTTGCGGCGTCGAGGGCTCTGGCATATTGTATACCAGCCATGACTTCAGGTAGCCGCAGCCCGCGTCGTGCCGCCGCGAGGGCGCAATCAGCGCTCCCAGCTGCGGGAGCGACGGCACCCCGCCTCGAGCCGATCGCGACCTCGGACAGTTTCAAGACCCGCGCCTACGCCGCGCTCAAGGACGCCATTGCCGCCATGGACGTCTATCGCAGTCGTGCCGATATCCGGCTCGACGAGCGGCGGCTCGCTTTGGATTTTGGCATCAGCCGCACCCCGGTGCGCGAAGCCATGGCTCAGCTCGAGCGCGAAGGCTTTGTCCGCGCAGTCCCGCGGCGCGGAATTTACGTCGTTCGCAAGACCAAGCGCGAGGTGATCGAGATGATCACCGCCTGGGCCGCGCTCGAGAGCATGGCGGCCCGCCTCATCACCGAAAACCCGAGCGCGGAGGAGATCGCGTCCCTGCGCACCATGTTTGCCAGGTTCGAGAACGGCGAGCTGCACGCCAGGCTCGATGAATATTCCGAGGTCAACATCGAGTTTCATCAGTCCATCATCCGTATGAGCCGCAACAGTGTGCTGATCTCGCTCGCCGAGAATTTGTTCACGCACATGCGAATGATCCGGCGCAAGACGATCGGCGAGCAAGACCGCGCCGACCGCTCGATCCGCGATCATCTCAGCATCATCGAGGCGCTCGAGGCGCGCGATACGAAGAGGGCCGAGGATCTCGTGCGCAACCACGCGCTCGGGCTTGCCGATCACGTGGCAAAGTACGCGGACTACCTGGATTGAACGAATGACGACCGCGCGGAGCAAAGCACGCGCGGCGCAAAACGACTAGGGAGAGCACAATGTCTGACGCAGCAGTCAAGCCGAAGCCCGCGGCCGCAGAAGCGCAGCAGGAGCTGACCGATGGCTTTCATCTCGTCATCGACGCGCTCAAGCTCAACGGCATCAACACGATCTACGGCGTGCCGGGCATCCCGATCACGGATCTGGGCCGTATGGCACAGGCCGCGGGCATGCGCGTCGTCTCGTTCCGGCACGAGCAGAACGCCGGTAACGCGGCTGCCATTGCAGGCTTCCTGACCAAAAAGCCCGGCATCTGCCTCACCGTATCGGCGCCCGGTTTTCTCAACGGGCTCACCGCGCTCGCCAATGCCACGACCAACTGTTTTCCGATGATCCTCATCAGCGGCTCGTCTGAGCGCGAGATCGTCGATCTGCAGCAGGGCGACTACGAAGAGATGGACCAACTGGCCATTGCCAGGCCGCTCTGCAAGGCCGCGTTCCGCGTGCTGCATGCCGCGGACATCGGCATCGGTGTGGGGCGCGCGATCCGCGCGGCCCTCTCCGGCCGTCCGGGCGGAGTCTATCTCGATTTGCCGGCCAAGCTCTTCTCGCAGGTCATGGAGGCCGAGGCTGGAGCAAGGTCACTCGTCAAGGTGGTCGACCCGGCGCCGGCGCAGCTTCCCGCGCCTTCCGCCGTCCAGCGCGCGCTCGATGTTCTCAAGAGCGCCAAGCGCCCGCTGATCATTCTCGGCAAAGGCGCGGCTTACACGCAGGCGGACGACGCGATCCGCGCTCTGGTCGAGAAGAGCGGCGTTCCGTTCTTGCAAATGAGCATGGCCAAGGGCCTCTTGCCTGACACGCATCCGCAGTCGGCGGGTGCCGCACGCTCGACCGTGCTCAAAGATGCCGACGTGGTGATGCTTGTTGGCGCGCGCCTCAACTGGCTTCTGTCGCACGGCAAAGGCAAGACCTGGGGCGACCCCGGATCGAAGACGTTCATCCAGATCGACATC
>WNFW01004043.1_pt1 | contig 10260 bp, 8 predicted proteins | sample 5400131 | NCBI WGS metagenome assembly WNFW01 (sample SAMN13153362, study PRJNA577476) | soil metagenome | isolation source: 20 cm soil or saprolite under grassland replicate 1 | place: USA:California | collected 2016-06-15
GCCTCGACGTAGGCGGATTCGTGGTTAGGAATAGCACACCGGCCTGGGAGTTGAATTCTAATCTGTTTAAGGCAGACTTCCCAGCGATCCTGATGCCAACTTACGAATATGCTTGTGAAAAGTGCGGCCAGAACTTCGACGCATTCCAGTCGATGCGTGACGAACCGTTTCGCGAATGCCCGAAAGAGCTCTGCCGGTTGCCGAAATGGGGACACGGAAAAGTGAAGCGTCTGCTAGGTACCGGCGCAGGTCTGATCTTCAAAGGATCTGGATTCTACACCACAGATTACCGAAGCGATTCCTACAAAGAGGCGGCCAAAAAGGAATCTCCTGCCGCCGCGACCGGCGGGGAGAAATCCGCCACGACGAAGGAATCCGCGAAAAGTTCGCCGCCTGCTCCGACTAAAGCGCCTGACAAGAAGCCGGCTAAAGAAGCCGGCTAACACTCTTTCTGGGGGCGCAAGCTGCGAGAAAGCGAAACGTCAGCCGCTCTGATAACAAGGCAAGGTCACACGTTGTAGGGCAAGCGCATCGCTTGCCGGATAACGATGCGAATCGGAACGTGTACGGGCTGGCAGGCGGAGCACCTGCCCTACAACATCCTTTGACGCAGAAAGCCAGGACCCGCTAAAAGGTTAACAACGATGCCATTTTTCCGGCACACAGATTGTTTTGTCGGAATACTTGACAGGAAACCAGAGCACCGTGGTAAAAGGGAGCGCGGTTTTCACCGCGGATTTATGAAACCTCTAATTTCCCCTTCATCACTCGTCATTGCTCTCTTGTGGGCTGCGCTTCCGGCAAGCGCACAGGTCAACGTCACTCAGGAACACAACAATCTCTCACGCGATGGGCTCTACATCGATGCGGCGTTTACGCCTGCGGCTGCTGCTGGCCTGACGCGCGACCTGAACTTTAATGGCACAATTTCGGGCAACGTTTATGCCCAGCCGCTTTACATCGAAGGCGGCCCCAACGGACCGATGATTATTGCCGTAACGGAATCGAACAACGTGTATGCACTCGACGCCACTACCGGGACAGTGATTTGGCAGCGCAACGTCGGCCCGCCTGTCACCTCAGGTCTTCCGTGCGGCAACATCAACCCGCTCGGAATCACCGGTACGCCGGTTGTCGATCTTGCTTCACGGTCGCTGTTCTTCGATGCGATGATCGATGGCGTGACCAAGAAGCACTTTATTTATTCGTTGAATGTGGACACTGGCGCCACCAATCCGGGCTGGCCGGTGGATGTGAACGCAACCGCCAGCTACAACGGCGTTACCTTTACTTCGTTGGTGCAGAATGAGCGCGGCGGGCTGGCTCTGGTCAACGGCATTGTCTACGTCGCATGGTCCGGACACTTGGGGGATTGCGGCACTTATCACGGCTGGGTCGTCGGTGTGCCTACGAATAATCCTTCTAACGTGGGCGCCTGGGCGACAACGGCCATCGGCGGCGGTATTTGGGGACATGGCGGAGTTGCCAGCGATGGGACTAACATGTTTGTAGTCACCGGCAACACGTTCAACACCGGAGGCAACTGGATGGGCGGCGAAGCAATCATCCGCCTCCAAGCCGGGCCAGTCTGGACCGGTCAGCCCACGGACTACTGGGCGCCTACCAATTGGTTCTCACTCGACGGCACCGACACCGATCTGGGTGGTTGTAGCGCCACGCTGATCGACGTACCCGGTGCGACGCCTTCGCAGCTAGTGCTCGCGTTGGGTAAAGACGGCAAGGGCTATTTACTCAACCGCAATAATCTCGGAGGCATCGCCGCGCCGGTAGCCTCGACGAACCTTCCAACCGCTGTGAGGGGTCAATCGGCTGCCACCTACCGAACCAGCCAGGGAACATATTTTGTTTTTCATACCGAAGGCAACGCGGTTTCGGCGTTCAAAATCAACCCGACAAGTCCGCCTACCATCAGCTCTGCTTGGACCGTAAGCCAGACCGGCTTGGGCTCGGCTTGGGTCACCTCAACAGACGGCACTAATAACGTGATTGTTTGGGTAGCCGGTGCTGGAGGCGACGGGCGTTTGCATGGTTACGATGGAGATACCGGCACCGTCGTTTATGCCGGTGGTGGGGCTAGCGAATTGATGAGCGGCACACGCAGATGGAATACCGGCATTGTCGCTCGCGGTCGTATTTACTACGCGGCCGACAACAAAGTCTATGCCTTTAAGCTCCCGGCCGGAACGCCTACGCCTACTGCTACTCCGACTCCGACGGCTACTGCAACGGCAACACCTACAGCCACGCCTACAGCCACTGCAACCGCCACACCTACAGCAACGCCCACACCCGGGCAGATTACCCTAACTGCGCGCGGCTACAAAGTGCGCGGACGCCAGACGGTGGACCTCTCCTGGACGGGCGCGACTTCGGGCAATGTCGACATCTATCGTAATGGCGTGCCGATCGTCACCACCCTGAACGACGGATTCTACACCGATTCCACCGGTGGCCGTGGCCATGCCACCTACACGTATCAAGTGTGCAACGCGGGCACCCAAACCTGTTCTAATCAAGCAACGGTGACGTTCTGACGGCTGCGAAATCGCTTCAACGCTTTAGCGTTGTACGAGCTTAACCATGAGATCTCCGGCCGTTTCTGCTCAGTTGTGCTGCGGTAATCCTTGACAAACAGTCGGCGCACCGTGGTAGAAGGACGCGCGGTTTTCACCGGGGATTTTATGAAGCGCCCAATTTCCTCTTCATCACTCGTCATTATTCTTTTGTGGACTGCGCTCCTTCCGGCAAACGCACAGGTCAACGTCACCCAGGAACACAACCATCTTTCTCGCGATGGCGTGTACATTGATCCCGCGTTCACGCTTGCGAACGTCCCCAATCTGACGCGTGACTTGGCCTTCGACGGAACAATCTCAGGTCACGTGTACGCGCAACCTCTCTATATCGAGGGCGGTCCGAACGGACCAATGGTCATTGCCGTAACTGAATCGAACAATGTTTATGCGCTCCATGCCGATACGGGTACTGTGATTTGGTCGCGCACTGATATCGGGCCGGCGGTAACTTCGGGTCTCCAGTGCGGAAACATTAATCCGGTTGGGATCACTGGCACACCCGCTGTCGATCTCGCGTCTCGTTCACTTTTCTTCGACGCATTGATCAGCGGGAGTCCCATTAAGCATTTCATTTTTTCGTTGAACGTGGATACAGGTGCCACCAATTGGTTTGTGGATGTGAATAACGCGGTACCGGGATTTTCCTCCGTGGTGCAGGAAGAACGGGGCGCACTGGCTTTTGTGACCGATGTCGTGTACGTGGCTTATTCCGGATACAACGGCGATTGTGGTAATTATCACGGCTGGGTTGTGGGCATGAATACCAACAATCCTTCCAACGTGATGGCCTGGGCAACGGCTGCTGTCCGTGGTGGCATCTGGGGCCACGGCGGGGTGGCCAGCGATGGCACCAAGATGTTCGTGATCACTGGAAACACTACCACAAGTCCAGGAGATCCGTGGAGCGGAGGCGAAGCCATTGTTCGTTTCCAAGAGGGGCCGGTATTTGATGATTTTTGGGCGCCTGTTAACTGGCAGAGTCTCGATGCCAGTGATACCGACTTGGGCGGCTGCAGCGCGACACTCATCGACGTACCCGGCGCAAACCCTTCACACCTGGTGCTTGCGTTGGGCAAAGATCGCAATGCCTATTTGCTAGACCGCAACAATCTCGGTGGCGTCAGCATGCCGGTGGCTCAGATGAATGTTTCGAGTTCAACGCTCAGAGGTACGTCGTCTGTTGCTTATCAGACTGGTGAAGGAACACATTTCGCTTTTCATAACGAGAGCGGCGAACTTCGATCTTATATAATTAATGCGACAAATCCGCCGACCATAGCTCTTGCCTGGAATGTCAATCAGGGCGGGCGGGGTTCGCCGTGGGTCACTACGACCGACGGCACCAACAACGCGATTGTTTGGGTAGCCGGCGTGGAAGACGATGGTAAGTTGCATGGTTACAATGGTGACAATGGCGCCGTCGTTTTCGCCGGCGGCGGGCCTAACGAGCAAATGAGCGGCACACGCCAGTGGAACACCGGGATGGTCGCTCGCGGCAGAATTTACTTTGGCGCCGATAACAAAATTTATGCGTTCACAGTGCCAATAGGGACGCCTACACCTACTCCAACGCCTACGGTAACACCTACAGCGACGCCCACGCCGACAACCAATCCCACGCCAAGTCCAACAGCTACCGCTACGCCGAGAGTAACACCCAGGCCACGTCCGACGCCGCATCTACGTCCGAGTCCGTAGCGGTTAGCGTGCACCAGCCGAACGAACGCGCGGAATGATCTGGGGAGCACAGGCTGCTGTGCCTGTAAGTCTCGGCAACTTGCCGAGACCGGGAAATGATATCAAAATCAAGTTGAGTGGTGATAGATGTTGCCGGCAGGCCTGCCGGCAACGACAGGCTGGCAGCCTGTGCTCCCCAGAATCGACGTAGCCGCGCCGCAATTTTTATTCGCGAACCAGCGTTGCAGGGATTGAACGATCCAGCGACGTGACGGCTGGGTTGACGCGATAGGTCCAGTCGCGTATGTCACCGCTTGATGAATTCAGATCGCGCAACACCGCGTTCACGCCTGCGCGATTGGGGGATAGTTCGCAGACTGGGTCTGTGTTCGCAGCATTTCCGGTCAACAACGCGGCTTGACAACGGCAACCGCCAAAATCGATTTCCCGCTGCGGACAACTCTGACATGGCTCAGGCATCCATTCTGTTCCACGGAACCTGTTGAAACTTTCCGATTCCTGCCAAATCCAATCGAGATTGCGTGCCCGGACATTTTCAAAGCTTAAATCCGGAATCGCCGATGAAGCAGTCGGGCAGGGGAGCACATCACCCTTTGGATTGACTGTGAGATAACGCTGGCCCCAGCCGCTAAGGCAGGGCTTGGGCCTGTTTTCGTAATAATCCGGCAGCACGTAAAAAATGTCGATCTTGCCGGCTAGCCGCGCTTTGGCTGCTGTCGCGATTTCTCGGGCACGAACGACTTGCTCGCGGGTTGGGAGCAACGCTGCGCGATTGAGAAATGCCCAGCCGTAAAACTGGACGTTGGCGAGCTCGACTCTCTCGGCTTGGAGGAACTCAGCGAGCGCAATCATTTGTGCCAGGCGATCGATGTTGCGCCTGTGAATGACAAAATTGAGACTGAACGGAATTCCAACTGCGCGAATTTTCGCAGCAGCATCCAACTTGCGCTGATGCGCCCGAGCACCCGCGATTTCATCAGCGAGATCCGCGTTGTCGGATTGGAAACTTAGCTGGATTGAATCCAATCCCGCATCGCGCAAAGCACCCAGACAATCGTCACCCAAGCCGACGCCGCTGGTGATGAGGTTTGTGTAAAGTTTTGCCTCGCGTGCTGCGCGAACCAGGTCGGGCAGGTCACGCCTTACGAGTGGTTCGCCTCCCGAAAAACCAATTTGTAAGACACCGAGCGCAGCTGCTTCACGAATTACGCGCGCCCATTCGTCGGTGGAAAGTTCGACGTTGCATGGAGGGGCGAGCTCTTGCGAGCCCGTCTTCCCGGGCGTCGCAGGAGCTCCGTCCTCCAGATTTCCGTTACGCACGGCAATCGGGTTTGAGCAGTAGGGGCAATGCAACGGGCACCGATACGTAATCTCGGCGAGCAAAGCGTATGGACGCGGGATGGTCATAATAGATCACTGTACGAGGCATCCACGATGTGCGTTCTTCGAGCTTTCGTTTGCGGACATCGCGTATTTGTCTATCGCCTCTCCCTTGTCAAGGGAGAGGGAAGGGTGAGGGTTCCGCTTCGTAGTCATGCTGTGTTAAAAGCCCCTCACCTTAGTCCTCTCCCCATCGAAAGGGGAGAGGTGAATTAGCGCTCAGCACATGCGGGATCGCGGTCCTGGCTTCAGACGTGCAGTCATGTGAGCTCAGTGAGCTCGATCAATTTGCGTCGTTGCAAATCCGCAAGGGTTTCCCGCACATCGGTGGCGAGCATTTCAAGATCGACATTATATTCTTCAGCCAACGCCTGGATGATCTCGCTCACTGTGCGTCCGTCGCAGCGGTTAAGAATCTCCTGAGCGGTCTCGTTTAATTCGAGGACGCCTTCCGGAAAAAGTAGAACGCTGTTTCCGGTTTTGGAATCAGTTTGCAACCGGACTCCGCGGGTAAGCGTTGGCTGGGCAGAGCTGGCGATCCCGGGAGTTTGCATTTGAAAGGGACCGTACGCGTGATGGATGGCATCGAGCATCGACCAAAGCAGATCGCATTTGAACTGGAGCGCGCGCACCGCCTCGCGCTGCAGTTCAGGCGTGTTGCAATGGTCCAGCGTCATCGCGAGCGCTTCATCGGAGTCACGTCGCGCCTGGGTCACCCTGCGACGGAAGTAATCAAGGCCGCGCGGATCGATCCAGGAATAATATTTTTCGAAAGCCGCGAGGCGCGTTGCCATCAGATCGGGTGCGAAAAGTTCCGTGAGCGACGATGCAACCGCAATCGGCCACGGCTGAGTACGAGCGAAATTCACATAAGCATCTACGGCGAAACGAACTCCAGGTTGCAGAAGTCGATCCTGCAGCAATTCCTCTCGCGATAAACTACACGCCTCGCCCAGGCGCAGCCACGCCTCAATGCCGCCTTCGTTTTCTGATGCGTCCTCTGTAGCGGGCGCTGTCGTCAGCGCATCCTGGGAGCGTTCTCCGCTGAGGACGACGGACTCTACAGCCCGCGGGATAACGCCATCGTGATCGAGAATACGATGAATCCATACCCTGCGTACTTCGCGCAATGGACAGTTGGAGAGAATCGCGGCGTCTTTAATTGGAATATTTTGCTGATAATAGAAGCGATTGGCCACCCAGCCGCGCAACGCTTCCCGCGAAAGCCTGCCTTCGTTCATACCGACATGAAACGGATGTTTGTCGTGATACGCGCGCGTGCCAATCGCGCGCAAGTTCTCCAGAAACGTTTCGCGGTCCCAGAGTTCCGTAGTCATATGACGATTTCCAATCCGTCGCGCGCGATTTCGATTCCCGACTGCTTTACATGAGCGCGTTCCCGGGAGCTGGGCATAAGGATCGGGTTTGTATTGTTTATGTGGGTGTAAATCTTCCTGCGCGCCGGCGATTGATGCAAGAAATCGAGGCTCCCGTCGCTGATGGGCAGATGGTTCATCTGTCGCGCGCTGCGGGCGCCCTGTCGAATGGCGGCCAGTTCGCCGTCGCTCCAGAATGTACCATCAAACAAAACAACGTCGGATTCGTGAACGGCATTCCGCAATTCGTCCGTTAGTTCAGCGACACTGGGCGCGAAAAATGCAGTTCCGCCGGACGAGTCATCCCGAAATTGAAAGGCGATGCTCCGGGGCAGTTCAATCGCGCGAAATGCGACGGTGCCGCTCAGGGTTTGAAACTCAGGGATCGTCTTGCGCCATTCGATTCCGCAAAACCTCGCAAGGACGTCATCGAGCCAGCCGAGGGCGGCTCGCGTTTCGTCGGCTGCGTAAACAACCAGCGGTATCTCCTGTTCCCGCAGCAGCAATAAACCGAGAGCATGATCGATGTCGCCATTGGTCAACAGAACGCCTGCAACTGGAGTGTTGCGTGGCGAATCACGGCGCGGCTGCAACCGCGGCATGTTTTCGATTTGGCGCGTTAAGTCAGGCGACGCGTTAATCAGGAACCAGCGGTGAAAACCCTCGGAGTCGCCAGTGATGGCGATGCTCGATTGCGTCTGCGGTGTGATCTTTCCGGCACGCGCAGCCGTGCAGTTCGCGCAGGCACAGTTCCATTGTGGCAGGCCGCCGCCGGCTGCGCTGCCAAGAATATGGATGCGGATCAACCCGGAGTTTTGGGAGTCAGATAATCACGTTCGATCAGACTGCGCCTGCGTAACAGGTGCACTCGAAAAAGATCGGAACGGTCTTCAGCATCGGCTTGACCCACAGCTTCTTTGTTCGTCTCATAAGCTGGATCGTTGTCATAGGCGTGGAGGCCATATGGGTCAAATCATTTTTTTGATAAAGCTGATGTCGCCGCTGCGTTCTACACGGGCGAGCCGAACTTGCGACAGGTCGTCAATGTTGCCGTTGAGACGCATGTCCTCCTCAAGATCATGAACTGAAACATGATTGCGCCGCATCATTTGGAAGTCACATTCACCATCGCGCACGATGATCTCGGGCTTGCCTTTGACCAGGATTCCGAACGCGTGGGAATAGTAGGCCATATGCGCAAAAAGGCGGTGAAGCAGGACTAAAACCACGCCCCCGCCAATTGTGGCAAAAAATGCGGCCGAACCATTGATTGCGCGTGAAAGTACCGAAGCAAGAATTACCAGCAGAACCGCGTCGAACGGCGTCTTGTGTGCGAGCGAGCGTTTGTGTCCAAGTCGAACCATGGCCAATGTGGCAAGGAAGACGATCATCCCGCGCAGCGAGATTTGAACAAAGGTCAAGTTTCTCGGTTCCACACTTAAGCCGAGCAAAGTTTCAAAAGAATTCCAGAGTGCATTCATGGATATGATTGTATCGCCCAAAAAATCCTGGTCGAGCCCGTGCAGGGGCCCTAGTACCGCTTGCGCGAGAAACCATCGCGTGGCATAAGACGACCGCTCACCCTGTTTAAATCGGCAGAGCACATAAAATTTATGCCGACAGCTCCACCTCCTTCTCGCGACGTTGCGCTGGAAACGCGCTTCTTTTTGGAGCGCTTTAAGAAAGAAATCATCACGGTGCTGATCGTAGCTCTGCTCGCTGTCATCGCCTTTGCTGGTTACCGGTATTATTCTGACCGACGTGCGGCAGCGGCAGCGGCTTCGTTGGCGGGCGCGAAGACTGCTCAGCAATATCAAGAGGTAATTGATCGCTACCCAAACAGCGCAGCGGGCGCTGATGCTTACCTGTTACTCGCTGAAGCGCTGCGAAGTGAAAAGAAATTTGCCGAGGCGAACACAACGCTTCAGGCTTTTATCGCGAAGTTTCCGCAGCACGAGTTCGTGAGCACGGCGCGGATGGCGATGGCTGCCAATCTGGAGTCGATGGGAAAAGCTGATGAAGCTCTGGCGGCCTACCAACAGGTCGCAACGACTTATCCGAACAGTTACAACGCGCCGCTGGCTTTGCTGTCGCAGGTGTACATTCTAAAGGGAAAAAATAAGAGCGACGAAGTGCGCCGCATCTGTGAAACCATCCTCACGCAATATCGAACGAGCTTTTGGGCCGGCCAGGCCATGCAGGAACTGCGCTTGCTCAAACCGAGCAGCACGCCGGTCCCGGCCATGGCACCGGCCGCGACCGTTCCGCCATTCTTAGCGCCCCCGGCGCCAGCACCGGCCCCTCAAGCCGCGCCCTCGCCAAACAAGCCGTAACGGCTCCATACGCGTGCTTCCAGCAAAAGCGCGCAGGGCTTACGAATCTTACTGGGCCCACTTAAAGCGAATTTAGAATTGTAGCCACCGGCCTGTGGCTGGTCGACATCAGTGCTGGTCCATAGTAGGAAGACGGCCCACCGGCCCACAGGGCCGTGGCTACAACGGGTGCGGTCTCATTAACAGCCTTAACGTTTCGAGAATTGGAAGCGTTTCCGCGCTCCGGGTTGGCCGGACTTCTTGCGCTCCTTCATGCGCGGATCCCGGCGGAGCAAACCTTCAGATTTCAGCGTGCTTCGGAAATTGACATTGACCTGAAGAAGAGCACGCGCGATCGCAAGCTGCGCAGCGCCAGCCTGTCCCATGATGCCGCCGCCGGTTGCGTTAATCGACAAATCGTAGGCATTAACTGCCTTGGCAGTTTGAAGCGGTTGCAGCACGACGTTCTGTAAAGGTACAGTCGGGAAATAATCTTCAAAGCTGCGGCCATTGATATCGATTTTTCCTGTACCCGGCGTCATCCGGATGCGCGCGACCGATGTCTTGCGGCGACCCGTGGCAACGAATTCCTCAGTTTCTGGCATAAGACTATTTTCTGGTGAGTTTAACGAGCTCGGGCTGTTGCGCCGCGTGCGGATGAGAATTACCGGAATAAACTTTTAACTTCCGATAAACATGCCGACCGAGCCGATTGTGTGGAATCATTCCGCGCACGGCGCGCTCGACTAGCAGTTCGGGATGCCGCGCGCGGCGTGCCCGGACATTCTCCGATTTGTGGCCGCCCACGTATCCTGAAAAACTCATGAAGGTTTTTTGTTCTTCTTTCTTTCCGGTGAGTCGCACTTTGTCCGCATTAATAACGATCACAAAGTCACC
>WNFW01004044.1_pt1 | contig 10259 bp, 5 predicted proteins | sample 5400131 | NCBI WGS metagenome assembly WNFW01 (sample SAMN13153362, study PRJNA577476) | soil metagenome | isolation source: 20 cm soil or saprolite under grassland replicate 1 | place: USA:California | collected 2016-06-15
CCTTTGCCGCGGTCGCCGCGCTGCTCCTCTTCGTTGCGCTTCTGGCATGTTACGTTCCAGCGCGGCGCGCCTCCACGGTCGATCCGATCGTCGCTTTGCGCTGGGAATAGGGCGAGGGAAGAAGGATGAATCTGTGGGCTCATATTCGGGCTTGGTTCAACGGGATTTTTCGCCGCTCTGAGATAACGAGTGAATTGGACGAAGAGTTGCGCGCGCATGTGCAGAATCGCGCGGACGACCTCGTGCGCTCGGGCTTGCCTCGTGCCGAGGCCGAGCGCCGCGCGCGAATCGAATTTGGTGGCCACGAGAAATTCAAGGAAGAATGCCGCGAAGCGCTCGGCACGCGCCTTCTCGAAGTGTTCTTGCAGGATTTGCGTTTCAGCGTGCGCATGCTGCGCAAGTCGCCCGGGTTTGCCGCCGTCGCCATATTGACCCTGGCGCTCGGAATCGGCGCGAACACCGCCATCTTCACTCTTCTTGATCAGATTCTTTTGCGCATGCTGCCGGTGAAAGACCCTCCGCAACTGGTCTTGCTGGAAATCGTGGGGCACTATTATGGCAACAGCTCCGGCGACAGCGTGGTCTCCTACCCGATGTACCGCGACTTCCAGGAACACCACGAAGTTTTCTCCGGCATGTTTTGCCACCGTTTTACTACGGCCAGCCTCTCCTTCGGTGGCCAAGCGGAGCGCGTGCGTGTGGAGCTGGTTTCCGGCACGTATTTCAGCGTGCTTGGAGTCCATCCTGCTTTAGGCCGCACGCTTACGCCGGATGACGACCGCGTGCCCAACGGCGAGCCCCTGGTGGTGCTCAACTACGCCTTCTGGAGGCAGCGCTTCGGCGGCGATCCCGCCATCGTTGGAAAAACACTGCTGGTCAACAACCGCAATATGACCGTTATCGGCGTAGCGCAAGCAGGATTCGACGGCGTGGAGGCCGACCGGTCCGCGAATTTCTTCGTGCCCATCATGATGCAAGAGGCTTTCATGGGCGAGCGCAAGACTCCACTGCTAACCGACCGGCGCACGCGCTGGGCTCAGGCGTTCGGGCGCTTGAAACCTGGCATAACCCGGGAGCAAGCCAAGGCGGCACTTCAGCCGCTGACGCATTCCATGCTCGAGATGGAGGTGCAGGAACCGGCATTCCGGCACGCCTCGGCTTACGATCGCGAGCAGTTCGTGAAATCGCAGGTGAACGTTTTGCCTGGCTCGCAAGGCTACTCGTATACGCGCAATGATCTGAGAACGCCGCTCTGGGTGCTGATGGCAATCACGGGATTTGTGCTGCTCATCGCGTGCGCCAACCTGGCCAACCTTCTTCTCTCGCGCTCCGCGGGCCGCCAAAAAGAGATCGGCGTCCGCCTGGCCATCGGCGCCAGCCGCGGCCGCATCTTTCATCAACTCCTGATCGAGAGCCTGGTCCTCGCTACGCTCGGTGGTCTCGTAGGGCTGGCACTGGCGTTCTGGGCGGATCAGGCGCTGATGGCCATCTATTTGCCCGAGGACTCTTCAGGCTTGACCATTTCCACGACGTCCGATGCGCGGATTCTTCTATTCACTCTGGCCATTACATTTCTCACGGGAATAGCCTTTGGTTTCGCGCCCGCACTGCAGTCCACCAAACCGGATCTCAACAGCACTCTGAAAGATGAAGCCGGCTCCGTGGTCCGCGGCGGGCGTGGCGGCTTGCGCCAAGCGCTGGTTATAGCGCAGGTGGCGTTTTCGCTCGTGCTTCTTGTGGGCGCAGGACTCTTCCTACGTACGCTGACAAATCTTCGCGGGGTCAGCCCCGGTTTCCCAGTCGAGCGGCTCATCGGCTTCGAGCTCAATCCCTGGCTCAACGGCTATACAGCCGAGCAGTCGAAAGACTTTTACCAGCGCTTGACTGAAAACCTGCGCACGATTCCCGGTGTTCAGTCGGTGGGCCTGGCGGCAGTGCGCATTTTGCAGGGCAGCGAATGGGATAGTGGACTCACCGTGGAGGGTTACTCGCCCTCAAGACCGGACGATCATCCGGAAGCGTACATGAACAAGATCAGCCCGAATTATTTTGCCACGCTGGGCGTGTCGTTCATCGCCGGGCGCGATTTCACGCTGCAGGACGGCCGCCCAGTGAAGAAAGGCCCGGATCAGGACGAGGAAGAGTCCACGATGGCGGTCATCATCAATGAAACGTTCGCTCGGCGGTACTTTTCCGGGAGGAATCCGATCGGTTTGCACCTTGGCTTCGGCACTGATCCGGGAACCAAAACCAACATGGAGATTATCGGCGTTGTGAAAGATACGAAGTATACCGGCCTGCGGGATGACATTCCCGAACAGGCGTTTCTTCCCTATCTGGCCGCGGGTTTCACCGGGCAGAGCCGAATGACCGTGTACCTGCGAACGGCCATCGATCCCGCTCCCGTGATGCGGGCGGTACGCGAAAAAGTTCGCGCGATGGATGCGAGCCTTCCGGTTTATGGCATGCGTACGACCGAGGAAGAAATCAGCAATTCGCTTTCCACTGAGCGCATGATCGCCGGCCTTTCATCGATTTTCGGATTCCTTGCCGCGCTGCTCGCGACCATCGGACTTTATGGAGTAATGGCCCACGCCGTCGCACGGCGCACGCGGGAGATCGGGATTCGCATGGCGCTCGGCGCCGAAAAGCGGAGCGTCCTGTGGATGGTTATGCGGCAAGTTTCGCTGCTCGTCGCGGTTGGTCTTGCTGCGGGCATTCCCGCGGCTCTCGCCCTAGGCCAGTTGGGTGGGCGCTGGATTTCGGGAATGCTCTTTGGCGTGCCGGCAACTGATCCCATGAATATCGCGCTGGCTGCGTTGCTGATGGCCGGCGTTGCGCTGCTGGCGGGATTTCTGCCAGCGCGGCGAGCATCACGCGTCGATCCGATGGTGGCGTTGCGATACGAGTAAGGAATGCTTTCTTTCAGAAGCGCCATGAAGGACGGAAATCGATCGGTGTTAGACTTTCGGAGTGATGAACCGAAAAAGCTCCACCGCTCTGCTGTTCGTGAGCGCGCTATCGTTCGCCGCGGTTGCCTGGGCCACGCAAGCTATCAGTCTTCCATTCGGCGCTTGGACTCGTGCCTCGAACGAGCCCATCCTGTCTTCGCAGGGCTCGACGTGGGAATCGGCCGGCACGTTCAATCCGGCGGTTATTCTCCATAACGGGAAAATCGTCATGCTTTACCGCGCCCAAGACGCTGCGGGCACTTCTCGCCTCGGCTACGCCGAAAGTGCAGACGGGATTCACTTCACGCGCCGTTCCGAACCTGTTCTTTCACCGGAAGCTGAATATGAGAAAGACGGCGGGGTCGAAGATCCGCGCCTCCAGAAGTTCGGTGACACTTTCTATCTCACCTACACCGGCTACAACAAGAAAGACGCCCAGCTTTGTCTCGCCACATCTCTCGATCTGATCCATTGGGGGCGCAAAGGCGTAATCCTTCCGGCCTACAAGGGAAACTGGAACAAAGGCTGGACCAAGTCCGGCGCCATTGTCCCGGCGAAAATCGATGGCAAGTATTGGATGTACTGGCTCGGCACAGCCGCGGACAACACCGACCAGATGGGCCTTTCCTACTCAAGCGATCTGATTCACTGGACCGAAGCCACCAAAACTCCGGTCCTCCCGCGCCGCCCAGGCAAATTTGATTCTCGCGTTGTCGAGCCGGGCCCGCCACCGATTCTCACCGAGCAAGGCATCGTGCTGATTTATAACGGCGCCGACGACCACCTTGTGTATCGCACAGGCGTGGCGATCTTCGATTCCCATAATCCCCTAAAGGTCCTCTATCGCTCGGATGCTCCAATTTTCTCGCCAGGAAAAGAATGGGAGAAAGTTGGCCAAGTCCCCAACGTCGTCTTTGTGGAAGGTATGGTTCCACAGAAAGATCGCTGGCTCTTTTATTACGGTGGCGCAGACAAATACATCGGAATCGCCGAAGCCGAGGCAAGATGAGACTGATGTAGCATCATTCATCGATGCCAGTACTACGGCTTGCGGGGAGCGGAGCTTGCGGGAGTGCCGGAGCCTTCTCGCAGGGTGTGAATCGAGTCGACGGCTAAATTCTGGAAGTTCTCGACAAGCCCGCTGGGCCAGCGCACTTGCACGGAGTCAATCTTTGCCGCGACGCCAAGGCCAAAGTGAACGCGCATGTCGCTATTCGAGTCGTAGCTCGAGCCGCTGCGCACTTCATCGACGAAAGTTCGCGCGCCGGCTTTCACGGTGATCTTCGCGCCGATGCCATCCCGATTGGACTTGGTGCCCACCGTGCGAAGGGCGATCCAATGATTCCCATTGCGCAGGTCATTCACCAGCAACATCGGTGGCGCATTCATATTGCTGATCACCGCGGAGATACGGCCGTCGTTCCACAAGTCGCCGATCGCCAGCCCACGCGACGAACTGGCGGCGCTGATCGCGGGACCAGCGCTGGCCGAGATGTCGGTGAACGTCCCGTTGCCATTGTTGTGATACAGGATCTTCGGCTCACGAAAATTGCTGCCGAGATGTTGGCTGTCGACTTCGGGATAGACGTGACCGTTGACCAATAACAAATCCGGCCAACCGTCGTTGTCCACATCGAGGAACATCGTGCCCCATCCGAGATACTGGGTGTTCAACCCAAATCCGGCCGGAAAGGTCTTGTCGTCAAACGTGCCGTCGCCGTTGTTGTGATAAAGCGTCGAAGTGTCGTCGGAAAAATTGGTCTTGAAAATATCGAGTCTGCCGTCACCGTCATAGTCGGCTACCGTCGAGCCCATGCCGGCCTGCTCGCGGCCATCATCGTTGAAAGCCGCACCTGAAACGACGGCAACGTCACTGAACGTGCCGTCGTGATTGTTGTGATAGAGAATGCTTGCGGTGCTATCGCACGCGACGAAGATATCGGGCCAGCCATCGTCGTCGTAATCGAGCGTCGCTACACTGAAGGCGTAGTGCCCGTTGGTCTTGTCGATGTTGGCTTTCTTCGTGACATCCTCGAAGGTGCCGTTCCCGAGATTGTGATAGAGGATGTTTTTCGCCCACGGCAATCCGCGCGGCCCGCACATGACTGGAACGCCCTTCCACATGCAGGAAGGCCGCTCTCCGGGCGCGAGCGCAGTGGCCGAGTCGTAGTCCACGTAATTCGCAACGATCAAATCGAGCTTGCCGTCGCGGTCGTAATCCACGAACGCACAGCCGGTACCCCAGTTTTTCCCGTTTCCCGCAACGCCGGCCTTTTCGCTGACGTCCGTGAACGCGCCGTTCCCGTTGTTGCGGTACAGAACGTTTTTCCCATAATAGGTAACGTAAAGGTCTTCGAATCCATCATTGTCGTAGTCGCCGACGCACACTCCCTGGCCCCATCCGGTGTGCGTGAGCCCTGCCTTCTCGGTAACGTCCGTGAACGTACCGTCGTGGTTGTTGTGATAGAGATGGCTCCTCGGGGCTTTGCCAGGGGCGAAACCTTCCAACTTGGTGCCGTTCACGATGAAAATGTCAGGCCAGCCGTCATTGTCGTAATCGAAAATCGCAACGCCCGTGCCGGTTGTTTCGATGATGTATTTCTTCGTGTTTTCGCCGCCGAAGACGACCGGTGCGGTAAGCCCAGCCTTTGTGGCCATGTCCGTGAAATGCGCGATCGGCGGGGCCGTTTTGGTCTGGGCGGCCCCGGCGGCCTGAGTCGCGGATTTGCCGATGTGCAGGGAAAGCCAGGCACAGAGCCCCAAAAGAAAGAGCGAGCGGAGAGAAAAGGAATGGAGAGTCATCAAATCTCAAGAATAGTAAGGTGGAGGCGGGCACGGGTCAACCCGGCGGGCAGAACGGGGCCGTTCCGCGTGTAACGAAAATGGCCATCCGCAACCATGCTAAGATTTTTGCTGTTGCGTCAATGGATTCTCTCGCGTGAAACCAAGCCTAGTTCGTCGCCGGAAACTTCTTGTTCGGATCTCTGCCGTTCTTCTCTTTCATTCCTTCGCGGCTGCTACCGTTTGTAATGGGCAGTCTGCCAGTTCCGCGCCTTCGGACTCGGCATCGAAAGCAACAACGATCTACAAGCGAGGTTTGGCTGCGCTTCAAAAGGGAGACCTGGATTCCGCGCGCGCTGCGTTCGAAACAGTCGTGCGCCTGGCGCCACAGAGTCCCGAGGGACACAACTCCCTCGGCTGGGTGTTACTCGCGCGAGACGACGTCGACTCTGCGATCCGTCAATTTCAAAGGGCGTTGACCCTGAAGCCAGATTTTGTGCAGGCACACGTGAATTTCGCTAACGCGCTCATCCGCAAGGGAGACTTGGCAGGCGCGCTGCGCGAGTCGCAGGAAGCCACGCGCCTGGCCCCCAACGATTCGGAGACACATCGCACGCTGGGACGCGTGCTCGACTTCTCCAAGGGCTTTGACGGCGCGATTGGCGAGTTCCGCAGGGCGATCGAGCTTGAGCCACAAAGGCCGGAATTGCATGACGACCTTGGAACCGTGCTGACGCAGAAATCGGACGCGCAAAGCGCGGAAGCGGAATTCTCCGAGGCGGTGCGGCTACAGCCCAACTTTGCAAAGGCCCATCTTCACTTGGGCGTTTTGCAGTATCAACGACAGGCGATCATGGAGGCAGCCGCGCACCTGCAAGCGGCAGCGCAACTGGAACCCTCCGACCCGGGGAGCCACTACTACTTTGCGCAGGTTTTGAAGGCGCAAGGCAAGGCAGCCGCGGCGATTGACGAGTTGCAGGCTTGCGTCAAGTTGAACGCGGACTATCCTGACGCCCAAAACAGCTTGGGCATGCTCTTGCAGCACAGGGGCGAAACGGAGCGGGCCATGGTGGCTTTTCGCCAGGCGTTGAAATTGCAGCCGGACAATCCTGACGTCCACAACAATTTGGGGCTCACTTACTTGCAGAACGGGGATGCTCAAGGAGCCGTTGCCGAATTTCAGGCAGCAATCCGTTTGCGCCCGGAGGACAGCACCTACATCGGAAATCTCGGAGCGGCGTATCTGCAGGTTTCGAACTTTGATTCCGCCGTGGCGAATTTTCAGGCGGCCCTGAAGCTAGCCCCGCAAGACGCAACCCTGCACTATGATCTGGGATTGGCGCTCAAGCTAAAGGACAAACTGCCCGAAGCCATGGCGGAATTTCGCAGGGCAACGGAACTCGATCCCGGGCAGGCCGACGCGCACTACACCTTGGGCGTGACGCTCTGGCAGCAAGGCGACTTTGCGGCGGCCGCTGACGAACTTCGAGCCGCAATCAGTGCCAAGCCGGATTACGCAGAGGCCTACTACACGCTGGGCACGGTGTTGAAGCAAAAGGGTGAGCTGGCGGAGGCCGCAAAGGCGTTGCGGGAAGCGATCCGTCTCCAGCCGGAGTTCGCCGGCGCACACACCACACTGGCAGCGGTGCTGCGGCTGCTCGGCGACGCGGAAGGCGCCGCAGCGGAGAGCCGCGCCGGAGCGGACCTTGCGAAACGGAAGACCAACGAGCAGGCGGCACTCTTTGCCACAAATTCAGGACGGCGCTTGCTCAACGCGGGGGATATCGATGGCGCGATTTCGCAGTTTCGCGCGGCGATTCAATCCGTGCCGGAATATGCGCCGGCACATTACCAGCTCGGATTGGCTTTGCAGCGAAAAGGCGACAAGCAGGGCGCTGCCCAGGAATTCAAGGCAGCAGCCGAACTCGATTCGCGCTTGAAGCCTCCAACACCGTGAGTTTCTTGCGCTCGCGTAAATTCGAAATCAAGCCGGGACGGCATGACGCGCAAGGCTACGATGGCCCTTTGCGCAACGCGATAAGTTCCGTTCCCACCGGCACACCGCGAGCTACTTTCACATGGATGACCGCTTCGAAGGGCTTCAATTCGCCGGAGTCGGAGACGGACAGCCGGAGCAACAATTCTTCGAGCGAGGCTTGCTGGCAAACATACTCGACAGCGGCTTGCGTACCGATGGTTGTGGCGCCTGCCAGAATCAATTCCGCATGTGCAGGGTTCAATCCTCGTTTTAGGGCTATGATCGAATAGTCTTCCGTCAGCGTTTCGTCAGGCTGAGTAGGAAGAAACTCTTTCGGTTCTCCCGATTCCGGATGAGAGTTGATGATTTCCATAGTGCCCATGCGCCTGCCCGAAGTGATCTGTTTGAAGATGAATTCCTGGGTATTTGGCAGCTCCAAGAGGGTCAAGTTTTCCGAAGGAGACCCAATGAAAATGAGGTCGTTGTTCTTGGCATCGTCCAGGGAAAACAAGCTACCGCGCTTGACGCGAATTTGCTGATGAAGCTTTCCAAAAACACTATCGAGGGCGTGCACGGCCAGCACTTCGCCGACCCCCGTGTAATGATCCAGGATCGCCGCGCCGGAATCCTTGGCGCGATTGTAATAGCGCATGCCCACGTATGGCCGGCCCACGAAAGCGGCGTTACTGAAGATAACCCAGGGCTCCTGCGGGCCGGTGAGAAACCCCTTCCAGAAAACGTGAAAGGCCAGCGGCAAATCGGGGGTGTCGCTACTCAGCCGGGCTTCCGCGGTTTTTCGCGTCAGGAAGCGGTCCGTAGCGACGGCCACGACAGCGGACAGGGCAGCCGCCACCAGGAGAACCCCCGCGTACCACCTGCGGCTAGTTTGGCTTGCGCCGATCGGCTCGAGCGAAGACTCGTGTGATGCGCCCACGTGGTTACGAGCGGTACTCGCGGGACGTTCGTGAAAAGTGAGAGCATACGTGCCCCGGGGGAAGTCGACGACAATCTGGTCGTCGGCGCCTTCCGACGCATAGTATTCGGCCAGCTTGCCCCGAAGGCGTCCCGCTTGAACGCGAACGGTGGAGTCCAAATGGGGATCGAAATCGCTCGGACGCCCAAATACCTCCGTCGCAATTTGATATTCCTTGGGGGAAGCACCGGGGTGGTCCAAAGCGTGATCCGCCAAATACCGCAGCAGTTTGCATAGGGATTCAGAGCCATGCAAGGCATGACTGTTAAGGAGTTTGTCGACCTGCCCCCGGAAATAAGCCCTGTCCGCCACTCTCCCACCTTGGCCCGACATTGTAACACCATTGGTAACCAGGTTCGCACTTCATTGAAATCCGGCAACTTACGCCAGGTAACCGTATCAGACCCCAAGACACTAGACTAGTTACTCAAAAACCTGATAGAAGCCATCACAATTGCTCGTCGGCCCAAGTTTGGCTGCCCGCGTGTAGTGTCTCCTTTGCTCAGCAGAGGACATGGTCGCGGTATTTGAGACCTGACGAAAAGGTGCAGTTCGAGGAGTTTGGGGGCTATTCGCTGCGAGCCTATCGGTTCGACAGATTGCCGTTTAAACCATTTTCATTTTAAAACGCTCTGGGTGTGCCAATCACAACTGCGGCGGCAGTTTTGCTTTTGTGCTACGCATTGAAACGGGCCTGTGCGGTGAATGAGCTGCTCTGAGGCAAGCAATTGCATTCAATTTCAAGTTTCAAGCGATTCAGGAGAATGCAGAGTGTTCAGGAGGGGTGCAATGAAAAGGCAAGTTAGTTTGGGGTGGATTTTGGTAGCGGGTTGCTTGGCGTTTTTGTTGTGCACCAGCACGGCGTCGGGCCAGGCTGTCTACGGGGGCATAGTTGGGACGGTGACAGACCCCCAAGGGAATGCAGTGGCGGGTGCGAAGGTCACTGTAACCAACCTCTCAAAGGGTACGACAGAAGAAGCGGTCACGAACGAGAGCGGAAGTTACTCTGTGACACACTTGATTCCAGACAACTACAAGGTTCATATCGAAGCGGCAGGATTCAAGGCGCATGACGTAGCCAGTGCTCGCGTCGATGTGGACAGCGTTGTTCGCGTCGATGCTCAGTTACAGGTGGGCGCGGTCACGCAAACGGTCGAGGTCACAGGCGAGGTTCCGCAGCTTCAGACCGAAAAGGCTGACGTCGCAACGGTCTTCTCGTCTCGAACCGTGGAAGACCTCCCCATCTATAACAGAAACTTTACGACATTGCAGTTGCTTTCGCCTGGGGCACAGCGTCTCAATTGGGGTCACGCCGCGAGCGAAAACCCACAAGGTTCGCAGCAAATTGAAACGAATGGGCAGCACTTTGCCGGTACAGCGTTTGAACTCGATGGCACAGACAACCAAGATCCGATCCTTGGAATCATCGTTGTCAATCCGAATCTCGATGCCATCGCCGAAACGAAGATTATTCATCAGGATTACGATGCGGAATTTGGAAAGGCAATCGGCGCTATCGTGACGACGCAGACTAAATCAGGCACCAACGAGATCCACGGATCGGCGTTCGATTTTG
>WNFW01012163.1_pt1 | contig 10259 bp, 8 predicted proteins | sample 5400131 | NCBI WGS metagenome assembly WNFW01 (sample SAMN13153362, study PRJNA577476) | soil metagenome | isolation source: 20 cm soil or saprolite under grassland replicate 1 | place: USA:California | collected 2016-06-15
CGCCGGGATTAGGTCGCGTTTCGAGCATAGTAGTCATGGGTGAGTCGCTGGATCGGACGCTGACCTCCGACGACGCCAACCCTCCGATGGCGGGCGCGGCACCGGCGTTTGATGTCCGTTAGCAGCCCGTCGTTTCTGTTCATTAACGTTTCTCGGATCGGAGATACGTTGTTCGCCACTCCTGCGATGCGGGCGGTCGAAAAAGCCCATCCTGGCTCCCGGATGGTCGCGCTCGGTCATCCGAAGCGCACCGAAATCCTGAGCGGGCTGTCATTCCTAAAGGACGTCGGCGCCATCACAAAGCGCGGCGCGTTATGGCGCGGCTGGTTCGGTGCTCGACGTTACGACCACGCGGTCGTTTACGTGGGCGTCGATACCGGGCCCACGCATCTTATGAGCACGTTCGATATTCCGCTGGTGGGTTTTTACCACTGTATTTCGTCGAGCAAGCTGACGGGGCCGGCGGACCATCCGTGCTTCTACGCCGTGGACCATCCTCGCACCGAGAGATCGATGTACCGGGCAGACGGGGATGGCGGAGATCTCGGTCGAGTCGGTATTGGCGCGGGTGCAACAAGCCCTCGCCGAGCCTTGCGCCCGCGGCCTCAGGCAGCGACCCGTTTCGCGTAGATGTAACCCACCTTGTCACCGCAGGGAACGATCTCGACCATGTAGGCGCGGTCCCTCAGAATCTCGACCAGACGCTTCTCGCCCTGGTGGTACTCCATGGCGATCTCAGCCGGCGCCAGGTGATCGAGGAAACGCGCGTCCTCGAACAGCGGATACTCGCACCCCTCGCAGTCCATCTTGAGCAGATCGATCGAACGCGGAACCTTGGCGATCAGGAAGGGAATTCCATCGACAAAATTTAGCTCTTCGCCTCCTGCAGTTTCCTTGCGCGTTCGCGTACACAACCCGACGTTGAAAAAGTGCACTGCATCGCCGACGTCGTTGGTTGCGAGATTGCGGCGTAACAATTCGCCAGTGGCGCCGGAGGGCTCGAAGGCATACACGGTCGCGCCCATCTTCGCCATAGGAATCGAGCTGTCGCCGAAGAAGGCGCCGATGTCGACCGCAACTTTTCCCCCCAAGGCGCGGTTCTTTATGCGATACACGTCCTCGCGAAAGATCTCGCGCAGAAAATCGCCTTCCACCTTGGTCTCGAGCGGTGAAAAGAAAGTGTAACCATCCAGCTCGATGCGTTTGCAGTCGGCCTCGAAACGGCAGCGGGCCCCAATCCGTGCCAGCCGGCACATGTTGGGGAGCTGATGCCAGGCCCACGGAGGAACATCGAGGTCCAAGCCGGTTTTCGAGCGGAAGCGCACCTTGGCAGGCGCGAAAGGGAGCACGAGAGCCAGGAGCGGAAGCTTCAGCGCCATGAAAATGAGCGGCAGCGATTTATAGTAAAGCCGTACGCGCCTGATCTTATCTCTAAACGGCATCGACTCCGAGCCCGAGAATTCTGGATAGATTACCGGACGAAATACCTTCCTCGCTTACACTGGCGTTACCGGTTGGCCGTCAATCGTCGTCGGCAATTTACGCGTCAAGGCGATGCTGCTCCAGCCAAAGCAGCAGGACGACAAAAGTGTACGCGAGCCGCCGCGACCCATGGCCGGCGCGCGCGGCGCGCCATAAGTCGCCGACCGCCGGTGCGTTCAGGAACGGCGCGATCTCGGCCGTCCGATGCACCACATCTTCGCACCGGTCCCGCCAGGCGCCGTTGAAGAGCTCGCGCAACGGCACCGAGAACCCGTGCTTGGGCCGGTCCCAGACGGAGTCCGGCAGATAACGCCGCGCCAAATCGCGCAGCAGCAGCTTGTCCTCTCCATTGAAATGCGCCTTGGCGGAGAGCCGGAGCACGCTGTCGAGCACGGCGTTTCCCAGCAGCGGCACGCGCACTTCCAGTCCGTGCGCCATGCTCGCGCGATCGGTCTTTGCCAGGCAGTTGTCGGATAAATAGGTCCAGAGATCGGCCCGCATCAGGCTTTCCGTGTTCATCCTGCCGCCAAAGGAAGCGGCGAGCTCGCGCCACAGACCCAAGGTCTTTTCAGGCATGCAGCGTGCCCAGGCATCGGGCGCCAAATAGCGTTTCAGGCTCTTGCGCGAAACTTCCCACGGACCGAGCTCGACCCGGCGATAGAACACCCGATCGCGGCCGTGCAAGCTGCGGCGCAATAACGCCCCCGGCAGCCATCCCGCCTCCACCAGTTCGCGCAGGAGATCCTGACCCGGTCGACGCGGGTAACGGTCTTCCTCCTCGCGGAAGCGCGCATAACCGCCGAACAATTCGTCGCCGCCGTCTCCGCTGATCGCAACCGTTACGAATGAGCGGGTCAGGCGCGAGAGCGCATGCGTCATCACGTAGGCCGGGTCGGCGAGCGGTTGGTCCAGCGCGTCGATGGCTTGGGCGAAGCTTGCGCCATCGATCTGCGGGGCATCGACCGCGTGGTGCTCGGTGCCGAAGCGCTCCGCGACGGCGCGCGCATAGGGCGTCTCGTCGAACGCGGCTTCGCGAAAGCGAAGATTGAACGTTCTCAACGGGCGGGCCCCGGCGCGCGCCATGTAGTGGACCATGAGACCCGAGTCGATGCCCCCGGAGAGAAACGCGCCGAGAGGTACATCGGCGACGAGCTGGGCGCGCACGCTGTCGCCGATCGCGGCATCGACGCGATCGACCAACTCCGCGCGGTCGAACGCCAAATCGCTCGGGGCCGGTATGTCCCAATAGCGCTTGATCTCGAGTCTCCCGTCGCTCGCGGTCCATACCAGTTGCGAGGCGGGGGAAAGCTGCCGGACCGCGTTCAGGAAAGAATGCGGGGCGAGCGCCGTCTGGCAGGCAAGGTAATCGCGGAGCGCCTGGTAATCGATTCGCCGGGGAAATCCGTCGAGCCGCAGAAACGGCGCCAGCGTCGAACCGAACGAGAACCCGGCCGCGGTCGAATAGAAAAACGGCTTGATGCCTATCCGGTCGCGCGCCGCGAACAGCACGCGCTCGTGCGCGTCCCATACGGCGAACGCGAACATGCCGTCCAAGCGCGGCACCACGCGCTCGCCCCACGCGGCGAATCCCTGCAGCAATACCTCGGTGTCGGACTGGGTGGTGAATCCATGGCCGGCGCCCGCGAGCTCTTTCCGCAGCTCGCGAAAATTGTAGATCTCGCCGTTGAACACGATCGCGTAGCGTCCATCGGCGGAACGCATCGGCTGCTGCCCCGAAACCAGATCGATCACCGCGAGCCGGGTATGGCACAGAATTGCCTCGCCGAGATCCAGCACGGCGCTGTCGTCGGGCCCGCGCGTGCGCAGCGTATCGAGCGCCGCCCGGGCGCCATCACGCCAGGGCGTGTCTATCAAGCCGAAGATTCCGCACATGAGCTAGCCGGACGAGGGACGGTCTCGACCCGGAGACATGCGACTCGCATCGCGTTTGCGAAACAGATACTCGTCATTGCCGGAACCGAACAGCCCAGATCTTTTCCGTACGTTCTGTTTGACCAAATCGAATCCCAGCGGCGTGAGGGATCGTGCCAATCCAGTCGGCGCGATCGACTCGTACGGGTAGCCGCCAATCCAATCTCTGACGTCGTGGCGGAAATCCATGCCGCGCTTCCGCTTGTAGCCGGCGATATGCGTGCTCAGGCGTTTTCCCCTCAGCAGCAGGTAGAAGCCGAACAGCTGGATGTAGACCCTCTCGGCTCTGGCCTGCTGCGCTGGAGAGGCGTTGACATACCAGCGCTTGATGCGTTTCCACAGATTGCAGTAGGGCGTCTTTCCGTACAGGGCGACCGCGAACAGGCCCCCGGGTTTGACGTGCTTCGCGGCAATCTCGATGGCGCCATTCATGTTGCCGGTGTGATGGAGCACGCCCCACGAATAGACGATATCGAACTCGCCGAACCCTTCTTTGTCGAGATCGAAAACGCTGACGTGGTGGACGGATTTGTTCGGACCCTGCCAGCATCGTTCCAGCAATGCCCGTGCCGTCGAGACCGAGTCCGGATCGACGTCGATAGCCACGATCTCCTTCGCGCCGAAACGCAGCGCAACGAGCGCGTGCAGCCCCGAGCCGCAACCGATGTCAAGAAACGTGCGGCCGGAGAGATCGCGGCCGCCGAGAAAGGACGCCATTCGGTCTTCGGCCTTTAGTATCGCCTCGTCGTCGATCAGAGGCGAAAAGCTCCTCCAGTTCTTTCCGAATTCGAACCGGTCCTTGTTCACATTGCGCCTCTCGCTGACGGCCGCTCGGCCGCCAGCGTCCCAAAATTTCACGTGGACCGGAGGGGCAGTCGGTGCTGACCACGTCCGTGCCCAGGGCCAGAGCCTCGATAATGACATTTGGGAAGCCTTCGTGATCGGAACAAAGTACGAGGAGTTCCGCGCCGGCAATCCAGGGGTAGGGATTGGTCTTGAAACCGGCGACGATGACGCGTCCATCGAGCCCATGCTTCCGAATCAGGGCCGACAGCGCGGGCTCGCGCTCCGCGAGCAACACCAGCGGATGAGGAATGTCGAGCCGCGCAAAAGCGTCGAGCAGCAAGTCGTGCCGCTTCTGTCCGGTGAAACGGCCAACGTGTATGAGATAGGGAACGCCAGGACCGTCCGGAACGGACTCGGCGGCGCGTGTGCGCATCATGGAGAAATCGAACGGATTGTAGATGCGCTCGATGCGGGAACGCGTCAACCCGAGCCCGCGGCGCAGATCTTCCGCTACGCCGTTCGATACTGCGATCAGAGGTCCCTTGCCGTAGATTCGTTGGTAGCGGCGAAGCCGCCGCCGCGCCTTGCCCGGATCGCGCTCGTTGAGTCGAGCGATTTCCGCAGACAGCGTGTTGGCGATGCGGCACCAGTGGCGCGGCAGGCGCGCGCGCACCGCCACCTCATCGGCAAACGGCAGGGTCGATACGATGAGGTCGAACGCGCACCGCCCTCCCAGCGACGAAATGAGCCAGCGTAGCCGGAGCACGGCAATCAGCTTGCCGAGTGCGCCCTTGAGCAGGCGGCGCCCACGGCGGGTGAGCGCATGCAGGCGGATGCCCGCGGGGACAGCGTGTTCGACGTGGTGTTCCAAGAGGACGAGATGAACTTCATGGCCCCGTCCGGCGAGCGCCGAGCCCAGTTTCAACACCGCCTTTTCTGCGCCTCCCCCGGCGAGGTTGGTCACGATGAACGCGAACTTCACGATTCGGCGGTGCGCCGGGGATGGTCGGCCGGGGCGCGGAGTACGGTCGGCTCGATTCCCAACACTGCCGGAAGGCGCACAAACATCAGGCTTCTCGATGGTGGCCGTTCACCACCCCTCGGAACACCGCCTCCATGCGCGCGATCATCGTGTCGTGGCCGAATCGCCGCACCGCCTGTGTGCGCGCGGCGCGCCCCATCCGCTGCGCGAGCGCCGGATCATCCAGCAGCCGTCGAATCGCCGCCGCCAGCCCGCCAACGTCCCGCGGCGCAACGAGCAGCGCCGTTTCCTGGTCGGTGACGGCTTCGACGATGCTGCCGACCGGCGTGGTCACCACGGGTAGTTCGCAGAGCATCGCCTGGACGATCGCCTGCGGCACCCCCTCGTTGGCGTACGACGGCAAGCAAAAGACGTCCATGGCGTGAAACCAGCGCTCGACCGCGTCCTGGCGCCCGGCAAGCACTACATTCGGCGCAAGGTTCAGCTCCGTGATTTTTTCAGCGATTGCCGGCCGCATAGGTCCGTCGCCGACGACGATCAGCCTGATAGTCGCATCGCCCGCAGCCAGGCGGGCGAATGCCTCGATAAGGTAAAGATGGCCCTTCCAGCTCCTCAACGTGGCAACGATGCCCACGTACCGGGCGCGCGCATCCAGGCCGAGCATGCGGCGCGCTTCGGCCTTGTCGCCGGGCCGGAAGCGAGCCGAGTCGACGCCGGTCGGAACGGAAGTAATGCGGTCCTCGCGGAAGCGATTTTCCGCAACCAGAGTCTCCCGGAGCCGCTCGCCCGTGGTGACGATGTGCCGGGTCGCGTGGTTGTAGAGCCAGCGCGTCGGGAAGTTGTCGGGTACCGGTGCGGAAATGTGACGCGTGCGCACCAGCGGGGGAGCGTCTGCGAGGGTGAGGCGCGCAAGCGCTGCGAGCCAAGCGTCGGTCGAGCTGTGCGCATTGACAAGATCGGGCCGAACCGACGCCAGCGCCCGCCGCATCGCAAGGATTCCGCGCAGATTCTTGCGGCCAATGGAAAGCGCGCGATGGGGAAGCGCGCGTCGTGCCGCCTCTGCAAGAATTCCAGAGCCGGCGACGGCCCAGATTTCGACCTCGTGCCCGCGCGCGATCATCCCTTGCGCTTCTTCGAGTATGCGGATCTCCTGGCCGCCCCAGCCCACCGACGCCTCGGTGTGCGCGATTCGAAGGGAAGTCCGTCGCTTTCCAGCCGTGCCGTCGGTCAGCATTGATCGGGTGGGAACCTTTGGCTCAATTGAACACCCCGCGCGGCAGCGGTGCGATCCATCTACGCGGCAAACTCCCTCGCGTACTGCAGGCGATGGAGCTTCGCGTAGATCCCGGAAGCAGCAATGAGATCGGCATGCCTTCCGGTTTCGGCGATGCGGCCCGCGTCCAAAACGATGATGCGGTCCGCCCGCTCGATGGTGGACAGACGGTGCGCGATCACCAGCGTGGCGCGGCCGCGCATGAGCGTTTCCAGCGCCGCTTGAATATGGCGCTCCGACTCGCTGTCTAGAGCGGATGTCGCCTCGTCGAGGATCAGCACCGGCGCATTCTTGAGGAACGCGCGCGCGATGGCGAGCCGCTGCCGCTGTCCGCCCGAAAGGCGCACGCCGTTCTCGCCGATCGGCGTTGCGAGCCCCTCGGGCATCTGGCGGATGAACTGCATCGCGTGCGCTGCCTCGGCTGCCCGGACGACGTCGGCCTCGCTCGTTCCGGCAAGGCGGCCGTAGGCGACGTTTGCGGCGACCGTATCGTTGAACAGCACGACGTCCTGGCTGACCAGCGCGATGTTGGCGCGCAAGCTCGCGAGCCTGAGCGTGGCCACGTCGATCCCATCGATCAGGATTTGTCCGGAATCCGGGGAATAGAAGCGCGGCAGGAGGTTGGCGAGGGTGGACTTGCCTGCCCCGGAGGCCCCGACCAGGGCCACCGTCTCGCCCGGCTCGATCGAGAACGACACCGCGTCGAGCGCAGCGCGGCCGCTTCCCGGATAGCTGAACGCCACGGCCCGGAACTCGACTCTGCCTGCGGCGCGGCCGATCTCCGCCGTGCCGGTGTCGCGCTCGGGTTCTTCGTCCATCAGGCGAAATACGCTCTCGGCCGCCGCGAGCCCTCTTTGCAGCGTCTGGTTCGCTCCGGTGAGGCGGCGCAGCGGCGGAAACACCAGAAGCATGGCGGTAAGGAAAGACACGAAGCCGCCCACGGTCGTCTCGTCCGCGACCGCCTGGCGCACCGCGAGGTAGACGATAAGGGCGAGCGCGATCGACACCACGATCTGCACCAGGGGCACGTTTGCGGCGGCCGCGGAGGTCATTTTCATATTGAAGCGGCGCACTTTGTTCGCCCCCGATTCGAAGCGAGCCGCCTCGTACTCCTGACCGCCGAACACCTTGACGACGCGATGGCAGCCGATCGATTCCTCGAGAGCGTGATTGAGGTCGCCCATCGCCGCCTGCTCGGCCCGGCTCATGGCGCGCAGCCGCCTCGTGAATCCGCGCGTGATCACGATAGCCGGCGGCCCGACGAGGAGCGCGACCAAAGTGAGCTTCCAGTTGAGCCAGAACAGCCAACCCAGCAAGAAAGTGACGCTAAGGGTGTCCCTGAACAGCACCGAGACGACACTCGTCGCCGCGCCGGTCAGCTGCAGGACATCGAAGGTAAACTTGGAGATCAGGCTCCCGCTCGTATGATCGTTGTAGAACGCGGTTGGAAGGCGCAGCAGCTTGGCGAACATCTCCTTGCGAAGGTCCATCACGACCTTGTTCGCGACCCAGCCGATGGCGAAGTCGGACACGTAGGAGGCGAGGCCGCGCACGAGGAACACCGCGACGATCAGGACCGGCAGCCAGACGAGGAGGCCGCCTTTCTTGAGCACGAAGCTTCCGTCGAGGAGCGGTTTGAGCAGCGCCGGAAAAGCAGGCTCGGTGATCGCTGTAACCACCATAGCGGCGATCGACAGCGCGAACGGCGCCCAATAGGGCTTGACGTAGCGGAGAAGGCGAAGGTAAAGCTGCAGGCTGGTGGCGTCGTGCGATGCCATGGATGCGCCGGCGAATTATAACCGATTCTCCACTCTATCTCGGGATAGGAGCGGCCGGCAACTCTAGGGTGTCAACAGGCTTTGGTAGAGCGCGATCAGGCGCTTGCTCATCGACTGAAGGCTGAGTCCCTCGACGCGCTCGCGCGCCCTGCGCCCCATCTCAGGCGCAGTGCGCACATCCAGTCGTGCGAGTCTCTCGGCGAGCACCTCGATCGCAAGCGCATCGACGACAAAGCCGCTCGCGCCATCTTCGATCAGTTCGGCTGTGCCGCATTGTGGCGTGGTAATGACGGGCAGGCCGCAGGCCATGGCTTCGAGCGCGGCGTTCGGAAACGGATCGTAAAGGCTCGGGAGCACAAAGCTGTCGGCGACGCCATACCAGGGACGCACGTCTTTTTGAGCGCCGGCGAAATGCACGCGCGACGCGATCCCGAGCGAACTCACCCGTCGTTCTGCGCGGGCTTGCGTCTTGTCGCGTCCGACGATCAAAAGGTGCGCATCCTGCTGCCGAGAGCGGGCAAATGCCTCGATCAGGGGAAACACGCCCTTTCTTTCGAATCCAACCCCCACGAACAGATGCACGAGTGCCTGCTGCGAGATGCCGAGCCTTTCGCGCATCGCAGCACGGTGCGCGTCGCGCAGCCGTGGATGAAACGCCTCCAGATCGATACCGTTGTAGATGACGTGGAGCTTCGCCTCCGGAGTGCCGAAACGCGCGCGGATCTCGTTCTTCACCATGCGCGAATTGCAGATCACGGCTCGCAGCCGCGAGCTCATGAACAGACGCCGTTCCGCCGCGAGAACGTAACGGTGATAAGGATTGAGCCTAAGGCCGAGCCGACCTACGATCCCCAGCGTCGCGCAACGATTCTGCAGCCACTGAGCGTGCACACCGTCACCGGCACGGAACACGTCGCAACAGGCGATGCGTTCATGCGATTGAACCAGATCAAAGGTCCGGCGGGCGAGTTCACCGCACACCGCGCGGGCGAAACCCCAGTCTCGTGAAAGACGTCCGATATGAAACGGATCGCAGCGAACGACTCTTTGGGGGTCGCCCACCCATTCGCGCGCGAGCACCGTCACGGCAACGCCCTGCGACGCGAGCGCATCGATCGCTCGTTCGATGAAGAGCTCGGCGCCGCCGTAGGCGTTGTAGCGCTGCCGCACCAACGCGAGATGCATGCTTTTTCAATCCCGTGCCAGCTCGAGCCGCTGGCACAGGGCGCGAACACCTACAAGCAGGCGCGGACCCTGCCCGTGCAACAGGTCCGGTTCGACCGCGTAAATTCTGCGGTTGCGGACCGCGGGAACGGGCTCAAGGCCTTTCCATGCCTCCGTCGCAACGCTCGCCCCCCCTCCGGTCACAATCGCTTCGGGGCGCGCGTCGAGGATCTGCTCGCGCGAGACGAGCGGGGTGAGCGTCTTTGCGGCGGCAAAAACGTTGTTCCCGCCGCAAAGGCGCAGCGCGTCGCTGATGAGGTGCGCGCCGTTCACCGTGAGCATGGGCCGGTGCCAGATCTCGAGAAACACGGCGACGCCCCGTTCCGCAGCGTAGCGCCTGCGCAAGCCAGCGATTTCACTTTCGAATTGCCGTGCATGCCCTTCGGCGACCTCGGCACTGCCGGCCAGCGCGCCGACCAGGCGAACGATGCGGGGAATATCGGCGAGCGTGCGCGCCTCGGTGACGAAAACGCGGATGCCGATGCGCTCCAGACGATCGATCTGCAGCGCCGAATTGCCGCTTCGCCAGGCGAGCACCAGATCCGGCCGCAGGGCGATCAGGCGCTCGACATCGACCCGGCCGTAACTCGCCACGACCGGCAGGCGCTCCGCCTCGGCAGGATGGCGACTGAAGCTCGAGACGCCGGCGAGCTTCGCACCGGCGCCCGCGGCGAAGGCGATTTCCGCAAGGTGCGGTGCAAGAGTGACCATGCGCCACGCCGGCCGCTCGAGCGAGATCGTGACTCCGCGGTCATCGGTCGCCTGCAGCGCGTGCGCGGCCGCCGACACGGCGGCAAAGAGC
>WNFW01004048.1_pt1 | contig 10256 bp, 10 predicted proteins | sample 5400131 | NCBI WGS metagenome assembly WNFW01 (sample SAMN13153362, study PRJNA577476) | soil metagenome | isolation source: 20 cm soil or saprolite under grassland replicate 1 | place: USA:California | collected 2016-06-15
CGAACCATTCCAAGGTCCCGCACCGCACGAACCTCGACGCAGCCGGTACGGGCCCATGGGAACTGCGCGGCGATCCGGACTGCCTCGTCCATGTCGCTGGCTTCGATGAGGTTGAATCCGCCGAGGACTTCTTTTGCTTCGGTGAATGGTCCGTCGACAGTCGTCTGCCGTCCGTTCCGAATGCGCACCGACCTGGCGGTCGATGGCTCCTCGAGCTGCTGCGAATCGAGAAGATGTCCCTCGGCGCGCAGCTCATCGGCGTGATTCAGGCAATCGCGCATTCTCGCGTCGAATTCAGACGCTGGCAGCTCGTCGAGAAGGCTGGTGTCGTTGTAGATCAACAGCATGAACTTCATTTCTGTTTCCCCTTGATTGGAGTTCTTCCGTATGACTGATCTTCGGCGATCGGTGATGCGTTTCGCCCGAGCTGAGATCTAATCCTTCTACTTTTGCGCGTCCTCGTAAAGACCAACCCGATTTCCCGCTGGGTCGTTGAAGATGGCGAACGCGCCGCCCCCTGGCCCGATGGGAGTGCGCGGCGTGATCAGTTTGCCACCTGCGGCTACAAGTTTCTTCTGCGTCTCGTCGATGTTATCGACCATGATGTAGGTCACCATGCTGGTCTCTCCGTCAAGGTCTTCTTCGCGCACCCACGTTCCACTCACCGCTCCGGTCGCGTCGTCGAACGCGGTCTGGCCATCACCGCGCGACCTGATCTTCCAGCCAAAGAGGTTGGCGTAGAACTCCGCCGACTTGGACACGTTCTTGGCCGGGATCTCGACGTAACAGATTTTGCCGTGCGCCACGATTGCTTTCCTCCGCTAAGATTTTTTCAGCGATGCCTTGCTTGTGATAAATAATCTCGCTGATGACATCAGAGTGCCGCTTTGGACAGATCCGGGTTCTTCCAAAGGTCGATCGGCCTGGCGATTCCTTTCGGGCGGAACGGCAGCGTGACCTTGCGGCCAAGTCCGGCTGACGCATAGGCAGCATAGAGAATCTCCTGTACGACGCGGCCGGTTTCGCCATCGGAGATCGGCGTTTCCTCGCCGCGCACACACCGTGCGAAATGCCTCATCTCCTGCGGGAAACCGTAGTTCCAATGCTCCTCGAACACGGGATAGGTCCAGCCCTTCGTCGACGATGCTTTCTCCACCGCGTATCCGAAGCCAACCTCGGAATATGTAGGGAGCGCATTGCCCATCAACATGTCGGCGTAGGTCTGACCCTTGTCGCCGAAGACTTCGATGCTGTCGTCCATTCCGCCGGGTCGGTTCCAACTGTTCTCCACAATCCCCAGTGCGCCGTTCTCGAACTCGAGAATCGTGAGCGCTTCGTCGTCGGCTTTCGTGCGCGCACTGTGCACTTGCGTCGACAGCTGGGCGTAAACGCTCCTCACCTTTGGCTTGCCCATGAACCACCAGCAGAATGCAATGCCGTGGCAGCCGAGGTCCATGAGCGCGCCACCGCCGGACTGCTCGACGTCCCAAAACCAATCAGAGTGCGGCCCCGAGTGTTTCTCGCTTTGCTTCACCAGATGAACACGTCCGAACGCGCCCTCGTCCGCCATCTGCTTTGCCTTCACGTACTTGGGCGCAAAGAAAAGTTCCTCGGCGTAAAGAAGGAGAACGCCAGCCTTCGCGCAGGCGTCGATCATCGCGTCGGCTTCCTCCAGCGTCACGCACAGCGGCTTCTCGCAGACGACGTGCCTTCCACGCTGCGCCGCGTCGATAGCGATCCGCGCGTGGTGTCGATTGGGCGCGGTGATCGAGATCATTTCGACGGCGGGATCGCGAAGCATCTCGCGATAGTCGGAATAAAAAGCAGTAATGCCGTGGCGCCGCGCGAAGGCTTCCGCGTTCCCAGGCGAAGGAGACGCGACTGCTACGACTTCGGCCTCTTCCGGCATCGCTTTCACCGAGGTGGCGATACAATCCGCCTGAAACCTGGAGCCGACGATTCCGATGCCGACTTTTGTCGCGTTGGATTTGCCCATGCTAGTCGTTTACGAGAACGATCGTGAATCCGTCGTAACCCTTGCTGCCCACGGTCTGGATCGTCGTTGCGGTCACCCGTCGATCCGCGGCGAGCAGGTCGTTGAATCTCCGCACGCCCACTACGCTCGGATCGTTGCTGTCGGCGTCAATGATTGCTCCGTCCCGCACGACGTTGTCAACGATAATCAGACTTCCGGCGCGCGAGAGTTTCATCGCCCACTCGTAGTATTTCGGTATGTTCGGCTTGTCGGCGTCGATGAAGACCAAATCGAATGGGCCTTTTCCCTCCGACGCCAGCGAAGGAAGCGTGTCGAGAGCGAGGCCCAAGCGCAGCTCAACTCGATCGGCCAGCCCCGCCCGTGAGATATTGGCCCGCGCGACCTTGGCGTGTTTTGGATCTGACTCGAGCGTGACCAAACGACCGGTCGGAGGCAGCGCTCGCGCGAGCCAGATCGTACTGTACCCCGCAAGGGTCCCAATCTCGAGGATCGTGTTTGCGCGTCGAAGCCGAGCGAGCAAATGCAGGAGCTTGCCTTCGTTTGGCGCGACGCTGATTGGCGGCAGGCCCGCCGCGGCGCTTGCTTCGAGAGCTGCGGCAAGTACTGGGTCCGGCGCCACGAGTACGCCGGTGATATATGCCTCGACTGCGGACCATAATTCCTGACTCATGTCCAGCGTCTCCGTGCGCAATCGTGAGATCGTTCGACCGTCGGCGGTGCCAGTCGCTTCCGCTTCCGGTTAACTTGAAGGAGGCTCCTTAACATGCAACGTTTGCGCACGCATCCATGCCCGATAAGTCTCGCACCCCAGTCATCGTCGGCGCCGCCCGCACGCCAATCGGCAAATTCCTCGGTGCCCTCTCACCGCTGAGCGCGCCCGAGCTCGGCGCGATCGCCATCCGCGAAGCGCTCAAGCGCTCCAGGGTGCCCGCCGAAGATGTGAACGAAGTCATAATGGGTCACGTCATTCAAGGCGGCACTGGTCAGGCACCGGCGCGACAAGCCGCGCTCAAGGCCGGTCTTCCGTCGAGTGTGTCAGCGGTCACCGTGAATAAAGTCTGCGGGTCCGGACTCAAAGCCGTAATGCTCGCGTCCCAGGCGATCAAGGCCGGCGACGCGCAGGTCGTGGTTGCCGGTGGGCAGGAGTCGATGTCCAACGCGCCGTACTACGTCTACGGGATGCGGAACGGCGTCAAGCTCTCCGATCAGAAAATGGTCGACGGAATGATCAAGGACGGACTCTGGTGCGCGTCGTGTGACGTGCACATGGGGAGTCACGCCGAATACACCGCCAGAAAAGCGGAAGTGACGCGCGAGGAGCAGGACGAGTTCGCCGCCGCTTCGCATCGCAAGGCCGTGAGCGCAATCGAGGGCGGCAAATTCAAGAGCGAGATCGCGCCGGTGCAGATCCCCGGGAAAAAAGGCCCAACCACTGTCGACACCGACGAAGGTCCGCGCAAGGACACCACCCTCGAGACTCTCGCCAAGCTTCGTCCCGCCTTTCCAGGAAAGAACGGTGCGGAGAACCTCACCGTCACTGCCGGCAATGCATCGAGCCTCAACGACGGCGCCGCGGCGCTCGTAGTCGTCTCCGAGGAATACGCGATCTCGCACAACCTCGAGATCCTCGGCCGCATCACCGGCTACGCGACAGGTGCTACCAATCCCGAAGATCTTTTCTTCGCGCCGATCAAAGCGGTCAGGAACCTGATGAAGAAAACCGGCGCGCAGATTGGCGACTATGATCTCATCGAGGCCAACGAAGCGTTCGCGTCACAGGCGATTGCCGATGGGGAGGAGCTCGGTTGGGACTGGAAGCGTGTCAACGTCAACGGAGGCGCGATCGCATTGGGCCACCCGATCGGCGCGAGCGGCGCGCGCGTGCTGACGACACTCCTTTACGCCATGAAGGAGCGCGGCGCGAAGAAGGGCCTCGCGACCCTCTGCCTCGGTGGGGGCGATGCGGTTGCGCTCAGCGTCGAGCGCGCGAATTAGCATCGATTGACGACACCGCGACTCGCGCGCTCGAGAGCCAGCCGGTCGCTGCGGCCGCTCGGCCTGATCATCACGTTTTATGTCGCCTTCTTCGTCTCGCTCACGGTCCTGGGGATTGTAGTCGGACTGATCGCGGGACCGGCAGCCGTCGACACGCGGGGTGCACTCTTCCAGTGGTTGTCGCTAGCCAGCGTGGTATTGGCAACCTGGCTCATGCTCCGCTTCGGGGAGCATGAGCCGCTTAGTACGGTTGGACTCGATCGCAGTGCCGCGTCCCCACCGCTGCTCATCAAAGGAGCCGCTTATGGCGCTCTCACCATCGGAATCGCAAGCGTGCTTCTGTTCGCGACGCACATGCTGCGCATCGATCCCGCCGTTCCGGGGAGCTGGTGGGGCGAGGCCGGGCAGTCTGCGATCGTGCTCCTGCCCGCCGCATTCTTCGAGGAACTGTTCATCCGTGGCTACGTGTTTTCAGTGCTGCGTCGCGCCGCGGGATGGAGACTGGCACTCGTCGTGACGAGCGTCGTCTTTGGACTTCTTCACGCCTGGAACCCCGGTGCCGACGCCGAATCGATTCTCGCCGTGATCGTCGCCGGATTTTTTCTGGGCGCCATCCTGCTGGCAACGAGAAGTCTCTACGCCGCGGGCGCAGCCCATTTTGCCTGGAACTGGGTGATGGCCGGTGCGCTCCACATCGCGGTGAGTGGGATATCGACGCCCGATATCGATTATAGAACGGTCGAGACAGGGCCCGACTGGCTTACGGGCGGGCGGTGGGGTCCGGAGGGCGGTCTCGCCGCCGTTGCCGTGATGTTCATCGCGATTTTTTACCTGTATGCGCGCTACCGGCGCCAAATGGAGTGGACAGCATGACCGAGCGTGTCGCCGTCGTTGGGGCGGGCCAGATGGGAAACGGAATCGCGCACGTGTTCGCCCAGTCGGACTTCGCAGTGACGATGATCGACGTCTCACAGGAAGCGCTCGACAAGGGCAGATCTACGATCGCAAAAAACATCGAGCGTCAGGTAAAAAAGGGAACCATCGCGGCCGAAGATCAGGTGAAGATTCTGTCGCGCATCGACCTGAGCATGGACCTCGACGTGGCGGCCAACGCCTCCCTGATCATCGAAGCGGCGAGCGAGGACAGCGGACTCAAGTATCGAATCTTCACCGATCTGGATCGCATCGCGAAACCAACGGCTATCCTGGCGACGAATACGAGCTCGATATCGATCACTGAAATCGCGCGGCGTACGTCGCGTCCGGACAAAGTCATCGGGATGCACTTCATGAATCCAGTGCCGGTGATGAAGCTGGTCGAGATCATTCGCGGACTGGCGACGTCGGACGCGACGACCAAGTACGTCACTGACGTCGCGCTGCGCCTCGAGAAGACGCCCGTCGAAGTGAACGACTATCCCGGGTTCGTCTCTAACCGGGTGCTGATGCCGATGATCAATGAAGCTGTCTACTGTCTGATGGAAGGAGTCGGCGAGGCCGAAGCGATCGACAAGGTGATGACGCTCGGCATGAATCATCCGTTGGGTCCGCTCGCTCTGGCCGACCTGATTGGACTCGATACCTGTGTCGCCATTCTCGAGGTGCTGCGCGACGGGCTCGGCGATCCAAAGTATCGGCCGTGTCCGCTGCTCAGGAAGTACGTCGCCGCCGGTTGGCTCGGCAGGAAGAGTGGGCGCGGCTTCTACACTTACACGAAGTAATCGCTCGTGTCCTGGGCCCTCCATCCACTCACCGAGGAGCAGGCGGAGGTGCAGAAGCTCGCGCGCGATTTCGCGCGGGCCGAGATCGTCCCGCACTCCGCCGAATGGGATCAGAAGGCCTACTTCGAGCCGTCTCTGGTAAAGAAGCTCGGCGAGCTCGGATTTCTCGGAATGATGCTTCCCGAGGAGTACGAGGGGCTGGGCGTTGACACCGGTACGTATCTGATCGCTCTCGAAGAGATTGCCGCCGCTGACGCGTCGGTCGCGGTGATGATGAGCGTCCACAACTCGCTGCCGACGCAGATGATCCTTCGCTATGGAAGCCAGCCGCAGAAGGATCGGTTCCTACGGAAGATGGCGCGCGGTGAAATCCTGAGCGCCTTTGCTTTGTCGGAGCCGGAAGCCGGATCCGATGCCTCCGCCCTTACCGCCCAGGCGGTCAAGGACGGCGATTGCTGGATTTTGAATGGCACGAAGAGCTGGGTCACCAATGGCAACACGGCCGGGGCCATCATCGTGATGGCGCGCACCGACTCGAGCGGTGCGAGGCGGGGCGCTCGCGGAATTGGCGCGTTCATCATCACACCCGATTTGCCGGGCTTCAAAGTTGGGAAGAAGGAGGACAAGCTGGGCCTCCGCGCCTCACCTACCGTCCAGCTCAATTTCGACAACATGCGCGTCCCAGCGGAAAATCTGCTCGGCGACGAGACGCAAGGATTTGTCTACGCGATGCAGTCTCTCGATAACGGTCGACTCGGAATTGCGGCGCAGGCGATCGGCATCGCGCGTTCAGCGCTCGAGCACTCGGTAGCTTACGCGGCCGAGCGCAGGCAGTTCGGCAAGGCGATCAAGGAATTCGAGGCGATCCAGTTCAAGCTCGCCGACATGGCGATGCGGGTTGCGGCATCGCGTGCACTGCTGCACGCGGCCGCGGCGGCCAAAGATCGTGGGCAAAGCGTCCGGCAATTCAGCTCGATGGCCAAGCTTATGGCGAGCGAGACGGCGATGTGGGTGACCACGCAGGCAGTGCAGATTTTCGGCGGATATGGCTACGTCAAGGACTATCCGGTGGAGCGTCTTATGCGCGATGCGAAAGTCACCGAGATTTATGAGGGCACGTCGGAGATCCAGAGGATTGTGATCGCGCGCGCTCTGTACGGACAGTCGTAATGAGCATCACCAATTATCAAACAACTACATGAAGCTGTTCGATACGCTGGCAGAGATGGGACACGAGCAGGTCGTGATGTGCAGCGATCCCTCGGTTGGATACAAGGGGATACTCGCCGTCCACAGCACGAAGCTCGGGCCGGCACTTGGCGGCACGAGATTCTGGCAGTACGCGTCCGACGAAGAGGCGATCACCGACGCGCTCCGACTTTCGCGCGGCATGACGTACAAGAACGCCGTCGCCGGCCTTCACCTCGGCGGCGGCAAGTCGATCATCATCGGCGACAACAAAACCAAAGACCGTGAGAAGATCTTCCGCGCTCACGGTCGTTTCGTTGAAAGCCTCGGCGGACGCTACATCACGGCGGAGGACGTCGGCACGAGCACGAAGGACATGGACTACGTGCACATGGAAACTGGCCACGTCGCAGGACTCGCCGGAAAGTCGGGCGATCCGTCGCCTGTCACGGCGCACGGAGTTTTTCGCGCGGTGCAGGCGGCGGCGAACCGCGTGTGGGGGTCCGACAGCCTGGCGGGGAAAACGGTCGCGATCCAGGGCTGCGGCAGCGTTGGGAGCTACCTCGCAAAGGAGCTCCACGATGATGGCGCCGATCTCATCGTGTCCGACATCGACTCGGCGAAGGCAGCCAGAGTTGCGCAGATGACCGGCGCGAAGATCGTCGAGGGCGACGCGATCTTTTCCGTCGAGGCCGACGTATTCTCGCCGTGCGCCCTCGGCGGAATCATCAACGACAGCACCATCCCGAAGCTCAGGGTCCAAATCATCGCCGGCGGCGCGAACAATCAACTTCTCGAAGAGCGACACGGTGACGAGCTGCAAAAGCGTGGAATCCTCTACGCACCCGACTACGTGGCCAACGCGGGCGGTGTGATCAACGTCTATGGTGAAGTCGCGGGTTGGGACGCCCAGCGCGCGCTCGACAAGGCCGACGACATCTACGACACGATTCTCAGAGTCTTCGACATCGCCGACGAGAAACATATTCCGACGTACGAGGCGGCGGACCGCCTCGCCGAACAGCGACTTGCGGAGGCGAAATGAGCGAGACCATCCCGATTGCGTCCGACCACGCCGGAATCGAGATGAAGAATCGTCTCGTTGCCGAGCTCAAGAAAATGGGATATCAGCCGGACGACATCGGCGGCAAGAATCCGGATGTGCCGGACGATTATCCCGATTACGCGCATCCGCTCGCCAAAGAAGTGTCGGAAGGGCTGGCGAAGCGCGGAATCCTCCTATGTGGCAGCGGCGTCGGAATGGATATCGTTGCCAATCGGTACCCGGGCGTCCGGGCGGCACTCGCGTGGGAGCCTGAAATCGGTGAGCTCTCGCGAAAGCACAACAACTCGAACGTCCTCGTCCTACCCGCGCGGTTCATGACCGACGAGAAGGCTATCCAGACCATGAAGGCGTGGCTTAATGCTAAATTTGAAGGTGGGCGCCACGAGCGACGGGTCAATAAAATCGATCCACCGGAGCAAACATGATGTGGCGAACTAATATCCGAGCTCACAAAACCTGATGCCGCAAACACGAACCGCTCCTCCAGTTAGAGTCTCCAGAGTCGCGATGCCAGAAGGCAGTCTCGCGAGCTCCGATCCTGAAATCGCGCGGATGATGGATCTCGAGGTCGACAGGCAGCGAAGCGGTCTCGAGCTCATCGCGAGTGAAAATTTCGTCTCGCCCGCCGTACTCGAGGCAATGGGAACGCCGCTCACGAACAAGTACGCCGAGGGCCTGCCGGGGAAGAGGTACTATGGCGGCTGCGAGTTCGTGGACATGATCGAGCAATGCGCGATCGATCGGGTGAAGAAACTTTTCGGCGCCGATCACGCCAACGTGCAAGCGCATTCGGGGGCGCAAGCGAATGCCGCTGTCTATCTCGCGTTCCTCAAGCCGGGCGATGTCGTCCTTGGTCTCGATCTTTCGCAGGGTGGACATCTCACCCACGGCTCACCCGTGAATTTCTCCGGACTTCTGTACCATGCGATTCATTACGGTGTCGGCGAGGACGCGCGCATCGACTACGCGCAGATGCAGAAGATCGCGCGCGATCAGAAGCCGAAGATGATCATCGCCGGCGCTAGCGCCTACTCGCGAATCATCGAGTTCGAGCCGTTCGCCGAGGTTGCGCGGGAAATCGGAGCGAAATTCGTGGTGGACATGGCACACTTCGCCGGACTTGTGGCGACGGGATACCATCCTTCCCCGGTGCCGCACGCCGATGCGGTGACGAGCACGACCCACAAAACGCTGCGCGGTCCGCGCGGCGGGCTCATCCTCTGCAAGCAAGAGCACGCGAAGACAGTCGACAAGGCGATGTTTCCGGGAACGCAGGGCGGACCGCTCGAGCACATCATTGCCGCGAAAGCAGTCGCCTTCAAGGAAGCACTCGACCCGTCCTTCAAGGAGTATTGCGGGCAGATCGTGCGGAATGCCCAGGCGCTGGCCAGCGCTCTGATGGAGCACGGGTTCCACATCGTGTCGGGCGGGACCGACAATCACCTTATGCTCGTCGACCTGCGGAACAAGGACGTTACCGGAAAAGTGGCGGAGAAGGCGCTCGACGCCGCCGGGATCACGGTCAACAAGAACACCGTCCCAAAGGAGACCCAGTCGCCCTTCGTCACGAGCGGGATTCGCATCGGCACTCCAGCGGTGACGACCCGCGGAATGAAGGAGGGCGAAATGGAGAAGATCGCCAGCCTCATCGACCGGGTCATTGCCAGCGGTGGTGACCCGACGGTCGCGTCATCAGTCAAGGAGGAAGTACTCGACTTGACGAATCGCTTTCCTCTCTACAAATCCTTCCCCTCAATGGCGGAAAAAAAGTAGCAAATGGCTGAGCTGGCATTTCGAGAAGGCATAATGGACCGGATTCGCATCCGCGAGCCGAGGTTCGACGAGCAGGCGTACCTGTTCGTTCTCTCGGCGCTCGAGATGTGTCAGGCGCAGCTGAAGGCGCGCCGTCACATCACAGGGATCGAGCTCGCCAATGCCTGCCGCGACCTCGCGCTTGGGCGTTACGGCGTCATGTCCCGCGTCGTTCTCGAGCACTGGGGAATTTCCTGCACCGCTGACATCGGTGACATCGTGTTCACGCTGGTAGATCTGGGATTCCTCCTCAGCCAGCCGCAGGACACTCGCGACGAGTTCGTCGACGTATTCGACTTCGATCTGGCATTCGAGCGCGACTATCCCTGGAACTGCGCACAACAGGCGTAGACCAGCACTCCCCCGAAGCAATGCCCGCGTGGGTGGTCAGCGCGAAGGAATCAGCGGACCGCGATCGGGCGACGATTGAGAGAGGCACTCCTTCCCGAACCTTGATGGAGCGCGCGGGCACGGCGGC
>WNFW01005902.1_pt1 | contig 10256 bp, 12 predicted proteins | sample 5400131 | NCBI WGS metagenome assembly WNFW01 (sample SAMN13153362, study PRJNA577476) | soil metagenome | isolation source: 20 cm soil or saprolite under grassland replicate 1 | place: USA:California | collected 2016-06-15
TCCGCCGGATCGTGGGAAAGGGCAATCTCTGGGTCACTGAGTACGTGATTATCTACGAAGGCAAGCGCGTCTACACCGTGAGCATTATGGAGTTTCGGGATGGAAAAGTGTCGCATGAAACCCAATACTTTGCCGACCCGTTCAACGCCCCTGCTTGGCGCGCACAGTGGGTCGAAACGGTGGCGGTCGACAACATCTAACCGTGCGATGCAGCGAACCGCGACCTGTCCTTACGCTTAGCTTTACCTGTTTCATGAAGTCACTTCTAACTCGCGCGGTCGCTGATCTTGTGTCTCGTTAGAGCGCTTTGACACCACACACACAAGCAACGAAATAGACCAATGCGCCGACTTCTGATCGCGACAGTAATCACGGGCTTTATCCTTAATCTCACCGGTTGGGCCGGCAACGTTTTCCTCCTCGGTCCGATGTGGGAGCGGGCAGGCACGTTCGCCCCGCCGCCAATGCACTCGCCGTTCTCACCGACAGTTCATGTTGTGCTCCAGTTCGTCTCCGACTTTGTGTTTGCGTTCGTACTGTGTCTGGTCTACCGCCTCGCCTCCACGGGATGGCGTGCATCGAAGGTGCAACTCGCTTTTTTGTACGCGGTCGTCGTTTGGCTTGGCGGTGTGCCGATGACCTACCTCGGCCTGGTCAACGGCGGCTATCTGCCTGCTACGGTTTCTATCGCGACAACTGTCTTGGCGCTGGTGACGTTTTTCATTGTGGCGACACTGTTACCGTTGCTTCTCCCCACTCTGCGCGAAGCGGTCTAACCAGGCGATGCAGCGAAGGGCTGGCAGACTCGGTTCCTCACTTTTCATGAAATTCCACCCTCAACTCGGAACCACGCGCCACCCCGCCAGCCGTCGCTGATCTTGTTCTCGTTAGGTGAACTAACTCGCCCGTGTCAAAGCTCACGTTCCGGCTCGTTCTTGTTGCGTGGTTAGTCATCGAAGTGGCCGCTTCGCTTCCTCGCACTCGCACACCGACGAACATCGTTTTGCAGCTTTACGAGGTTTTCGGCCATCCCGTTCCAGTGCCACAGTCGTTGCTTGTCGGGCTCGTGGTGGTCAGTGCGGTTTTGTTTTTGTGGGCTGTCGTTGGCCTGTTTCTTTTCTGGCGTGGCTCGCGCCTAGTCTTTGTGCTCGTGCTTGTCGCTTTCGCAGCAGCAGAGCTTCTCTACCCATTTTATATTATTCGCGGCTGGAATCAGCTGTTGATTCACATTCGGCTTGCCTTGCACGGCTTCATCATTGCGCTCATTTATTTCGGTCCACCGCGTCAGTTCTTCGCCACGAAATTCACCTAACCAATCGATGAAGCCAACGGCCCCATTGCGGAATGAGTTTAGCGTGTTTGCCACGACACCCTGCCGTGGCTTATCTCCTTCTCGTTAGATGAACATGCGCACACTCCTCATCCTTTGCATAATTAGCGTTCTTGCAGTCGTTGCAACCGCCAAGTTAGCGATTACCTCGCCAGCTCTGCAGTTGACGCTAAAGGCATCCGGCACGCCGCCACAGAATACCCGAGAAATCACCCGCCGTGGCGAGATGATTGCATCAAGGCGGTCGGCCCAGGGTATCCCTACACGGATCGTCAGCGACGTCACATGGGAACAGGATTATATCGGCGGTACGTGGACTTGAAGACGGGCGCCGTCACCAATGTTGCTGTTGTGAAGTCCACTGGCGTTGCCACGCTGGACAACTCGGCCGTAACAGCATTCCGCAAGTGGCGCTACAGGTCAGGCAAGTGGAAAGAAGTCGATTTGCCCGTCACCTTCACAATCATGTCCAGACCACCTCGATTACCTCCAGGTGCGACGCCGCTTCCGAAGTCATGAAACTTCATCTAACCAATCGCTGGAGCCAACCGCTGGCCGTCGCGGTGCGCAGATTTGATTTTATCAAAGAGTTCTCGATGTTTGCCACGCTCGCCGCCGCCAGCGGTGGCCGAGGTAACATGATAGAGGAAGGGCCCGAGCTAAGGTGATGGAGGCGTGCTGGAACTGGGGCTGGCTCTACGATCTGCTGGTCCAGATCGAGCAGATGGATGAAGTGGTGCTGGCCCATCCTTATAAAACCCGAATTGATCGCAGAAGCTCAGATCAAGACCGATCGGTTGGACGCGCAGATGCTGGCTAAGCTTTTGCGTGGCGATCTGATCGCGCAGAGCCACGCGCCCAGCGCTACTACTCGGGCGCGCAAACATCTCTTGCGCCAGCGGCTCTTCTGGGTGCGGCTGCGCACGATGTTGCGCAATCGCATCCACGCCGTGCTGGATCGACAGCACGATTTGGAACGGCCGCAGCTGAAAAACTTTTTCAGCCGGCGTGGGCAAAGCTGGCTCGAACAAATTCAATTACCAACTCATGAGGATCAGCCACTGCTGGAGCAAAATCTGGAAGTGGCCCAACTGCTCGAAGCCAAGATCAAACAACTTGATCGAACGATCGGCCAAAGTCAGAGCGCAGAGGAAAAGCTGCTGGAGAGCATCCCGGGAATCGGGCCGCTTTTTAGCAGTGTCATCGCCACCGAGATCGACGGTATCGGGGGTTTCCACTGCGCAGTCAAACTGGCGGCTTATGCCGGAGTAGTCCCCACCACTCACGCCAGCGGCGGCCGGGTGTTTAACGGCCGCTTGCTCTGGCAGTGTAACAAGTGGTTGCGCTGGGCGCTTATCGAAGCGAGCTGGAGTGCCATTCAGTTCAGCGGCTACTTCGGCTCGATCTATCGCTGCGCCCGGGCCCGGGGCAAAAACAAAAACATCGCCATCACCCTGGTGGCCCATCGCATGGTTAAAATAATTTGGCTGTTACTCACCCAGCAACGGCCCTACACTGAAACTCTCCCGGATCGCTCCGCAGACGGAATGACGGTGGTCGTGCGCCCGAAGGCGCCCGCTCTCGCGTCTTGATGCTCAGCATGGAGGATCCGCGACCAGATTAATTACACTGGAATGAGCCTGACAATGGCCACCGAAGAGAAGCATGGTCCACGATCCGCAACCTACAGAAACAACTTTTAATCGGCCCAAACTCAACTTCGACTCGACTTCTATCAGAGAAGCTCCGTCTCCTTAGGCCTATGCGCACGATCAACATCGGTCAGTTCTACGGCGGCTTGATAGGCGCAGCGTTCTGGATTTTCGCGGCCGTCTGTTGCGTCTATGTCTGGCCGCGTTCACTTCGGCGCCAGATTGACCGCGGCGACATCGACGCATTCCATGGACTCGCCAAGCTGAGAAAGGCTCCGTTGTTTGGTTACATGTTTATCCTAATTACGATCGCCGACGCCATTGGCACACTCGATTACGTCGGTGCGTTCGGAAGCCCCTGGGTCAGTGTAGTCCTGCTCTGTCCTGTCGTGATCAGCATGTTCGTGGTGGTGCGCAGGATTTGGCGACACACTAATCAGTGAATCACCAAATAGACCTAACCAATCGATGAAGCCAACGGCCCCATTGCGAGATAACTTCAGCGTGCTTGCCACGGCCCCGCCTTGGCTTATCTCTTTCTCGTTAGATGAAATAATGAGAATGGCGCGGTTTGGAAGAGAACGCTCGACGCTACAAGTTCTCGGCGGGCGATGTGTTCTGCCGGATTCGTGATGGCACGAGAATCGCATCGCGCATACCGTGCAAAAACTTTTTGTCTGCCGGAGCAATAGTGGCTAAGGCGCCGCGCAATTTGACGCGATCCTGCTCGACAAAGAAATACGGACAAAGACGCACCCGACCTTTCATCGTTTTTAATTCTCCGGATTCGGGATCCCAATGTCGATGGTCGAAGAGTCGGCCCTTGTGAAACTTTTGCAGAATCGTAGGTGACGTTTTGAATGTCGCGAGCGCATGGTCGATCCTGCGTTGCCATTCCGCGTGCGGCAGATCGGCGCCAAGTGCGATGCCGCGACTGCCCCAACCAAGGGGCGAAAATCCGCTGACCTTCAAAAGAAGATCTCTATCTCTTTGACTGAACCTGGCTGCTTCGCGCCAATCGTGGATTTCCAGCCGCGGAATGACAGCATGTTGCGGTAAGGGCGTCGGATCAAGTAGCCAGGAGTACGGAATCACTTCCTGTAATCTGATGAAATATTTGTCCCCCAGTTCGCGCCGCCAAAACTCTCGAAGAGGCTGCATCCAAAAAAGCGCGAACCACATTTTCTCTTCGAGATACGGCTTGATCGGCGGCGTAATGGTGATGCGGCCTTCGGCATTGGCGCGCAATGCGTTGTCGATCTTTGCAATATTTGGCAGATCAAATAACTCGAAGAAGCGATAAACAGCGCGCCCATCTCGGGGCTGGTAATTCTCGGCCGACACCACGCGCCACCTGTAGCCGGGGGCGGTGACTCCGGCAGACGATGACCCGCGATGCAGGCTGCGGCCAACGCCCACAGCCACAACTGGATTTCCCAAAGACGCGCCGCCTTCTTCACCTGGCATGTTTTGATTTAATCGCGCGACGATCCATTCCATCTCTGGCCGGTAAGTTGCCGCCTCCTGCGAAAGGACGATATCGCCGCCGTTTGGAAGCACCGTTCGAAATCCGTCCAGCATTCCATCTGCTCCGCCGATAATTCCGCTGTCGAATTGCGAGTAGGTCTGGTTGAGCCAACCGGTCAGGCCGATTCCGCCCGGCACCGAATCGATTTCAGCAATAATATAGCCTTCATTGGTTAGGATGAGATCGGGCCGGATCACCCGAGGCAAATCGTCACGAATTTCCTTGCGTCTTGAAAATTCAATCAGGTCTTTCGGTTTGCCGGCATCGAGATAATGCGCTACCCACGAGGGCTGCTTGCCCTTGATGCTTAGCTGATAGAGTTGATTGCACGCACGTTGGAAAACAAACAACCGATGTCCCAGCTGCTCGAGTTCATCGCGGAATTTTTTCTCGATTGAAAATGGCTCAGGCGAGAGCAGCCAGTCTTTTTCGGCGAACAGGCCTTCCTTTGGGAAAGCAGCACGAATTGCGACTAGCTTGTCGTCCTCAACTTGGATCATGCAGCAAACGTCCAACGCCCAACGCCGAACGTCCAATGCCGAATGCAAACATCTGAATTGCACATTGGACGTTGGACGTTTGCTGCTTAGCGTCCCGCCGCCATCCGCTTCAGTGCGAGCTTCACCAATTCCTCCGCTGGTTTCGCTTCGCCTTTTTCCTGCAATTCGCGAACTGCTTTATGGGCATCGATTTGTTTGTAACCAAGCGCGATCAAGGCGAGCACGGCTTCATTGGCCTGCTCCTGTTCGGGAGTTGGAGCATGCATCGCGCTTGCTGCTTCCCATGCCGCGGCCACACCCAATTTATCTTTTAATTCAAGAATAATTCGCTCCGCCGTCTTTTTCCCCAGTCCGCTGATTTTTGAAATCGCCGCGACATGAGAGTTTACGACCGCTGCTTTGAAATTACTCACGCTCATTCCGCTGAGCACTGCTAGCGCCAGCTTCGGTCCGATTCCGCTCACACTGTTAACGAGCAATCGAAAAAGATCGCGCTCAGCCGCGGTCATGAATCCGTAAAGCACGTGCGCGTCTTCGCGAATAGTAAGATGCGTCAGAATGCGAATGGGCTGGCCCGGCGGCGGCAGCTTGTCGTAGCTGGAAAGCGGGATGAAAACTTCATAGCCGACGCCGCCGACATCGACGATGGCTTGCGTGGGCAAAGCATTGATGAGTTTGCCGTCGAGGAAGGTGATCATGGAGATCGTTGAGGTTAAAGCGTTGAAACGTTAAAGCGATTCAATCATTAACAATTGAACCATTCAACTCTTCATCGCTTCTTCACTCAGGCATTAACACCAGCGTAAGATCGACACGTTTACCCTTGGCTATGTTGAAGCCGCGGGTTGAAAACACTTTCCAGTTCTCAGGATACTCCGCGAAGAGCGTCCGGGCCATTGAAGTTGGCAGAACAACAAAACGTGGCCCCGACCTTCCCATGAACTCTGCAGTGCGGCGATTGTTTAATGGCACGAGAAAGCCGTGCACGTGGCTGCGAAAATACCAGACAAGGCTTGGCTCCTGGAAATCGACCGAACCAAATTGCATGTCCGGTTGCAGATAGATTCGCGATTGCTGGAAAAGCTGTTGGGCAGGAAAAAGCCGGGCGACGAACGGGACAACGACAATGGCAATTGCAAGATAAGCCGAAGCCGATGCAAGAGCGCAGTTCCTGAAAAAATGTGTCGCGTTTTCCGCCGCGAACCTGCGAGCAAGCAAAAGCGCCAGCAACGGAAACGCCGGCAATGTGTAATGAGGCAATTTCGTTTTGACTAAACTGAAAATGATAAAGATGATCGCTGCGCCCGCGATAAGATATTTGTCGATGTTATCGAGCGCGCTGTAGCCGGGATCGGTGATCCAGGCCTTTTTTCTTACCGACAGCTTTCCCATCAACCACGGCAGCTTGATGGACCACGGAAAAAAACTGATAAAGACCGTCACGAAATAAAACGGCAGCAGCAGAAGATACATGCCGAACGAATTCGCACCGTGACCCTCCATCGTGACAAACGACCGACCCACGACGTGCCGGCCAATTCCGATAAGGAAAAATTCTCCATGCGTTTGGATTAATGCTGGAACACCCCACAGCGCGACGATTGCGAGCATGAACAAAATACCGCGCACAAATTTGAATCGGCGCGCGAGATGTGCGTGGCGCAGAAAGAACTTTGTCGCGGCGACAGTCGCAAGCGGTACCCATCCGATCGGACCTTTCGCGAGAAAGGCAAAGGCAAGTGAAGCGTAAAACATCCACCACCAACGGGAATCCGCAGGGCGCCTCTGGACAGGTGCCTCTACACGTTCTGCATTGGATGTTGAGCGTTGAATCAGCTTGTATCCGCTCCAGTGCGCAATTGTCATGAACAACACCAACCACATATCTGCGACGGCGGCCTTTGCGTGGAAAAATGTCTGGAGTGAAAACGTGAAGATGATTGCAGCCCACCAGCCTACTCGGGTTCCGTTGTCCCGGGCTTCCGACGCCGAAACTCGCTGCAGCGACGGAAAACGCGAGCCCCAGACGAAGATCGTCAACGCGGTGAGCGCGGCCGCGACCACAGATGGAAAACGCGCGGCGAAATCGCTTTCACCAAAAATGCGATAACTGGCGACTTGCGCCCAATAGGCGAGGGGAGGCTTGTCGAGGCGGACCTGGTTGTTGAAGTAAGGAACGATATAATCTCCGCGCTCAATCATCTCTCGCGACGCCTCGGCGAAACGCGGCTCGTCGCGATCGATCAACGGCAAATTCCATGTGCCGATTACGTGAAAAATCACGCAGCCGACGAAAAGCAGCGCGAAATTGCGGATTGCGGATTTCACATGCGCCCTCAAAATAGCGGCCGGCAAATGTGACGGGAACTTATTTGTGAAGCGCAGCTCGGTTTTTTATTGGCTGATCGGTCTCATAATTGCCGCCATCGTCATCGCGGGGGCGTTTTGTTTCGACGGCGCGGCGCGCGATTTCATCGCGCAACATCAGAACCGAGCATTGCGGAAAGCCATGCTCAACGTGAGCCGATTCGGTGATTGGCCGGAACACTTCGCGCTCGGGCTCATTCTTGCCGGAGCCGCCTGGCTCCGCGGTAACAAAAAATGGATACGCATTTTTTTGTCGATGTTGATCGCCCTGGCAATCGCCGGCGTAATTGGCCACGGGATCAAGATCGCAACAGGTCGCGCCCGTCCGTCTGTGAGGACCGAAGAAACTTGGAATCGATCGCATTTCAGTTCCAAATACCACGCATTCCCATCTGGTCATGTCGTAGCGTCGATGGCGTTTTTTGGTGTTCTATTTTTTGCGAGCCGGCGAATTGGCCTCATCTGCCTGCCAATCCCCATCGTGATTGGCTTTTCACGAATGTACGTTACGGCGCATTATTTGTCGGATGTCGTTTGCGCCGCAGTTCTCGGAATTCTCTCCGCGCTGCTAGTGGCGCATTTTCTTTTTCGGCCAATCCGGAATCCGCGATCGGCAATCTAAAGTTGACATTGGCGGAGGGGGTGAGATTCGAACTCACGAGGCCTTTCGGCCTTCCGGTTTTCAAGACCGGCGCAATCAACCGCTCTGCCACCCCTCCAGCCCGCGGGTTTGTGATCGCAAACTCATTACCCGATTACTCCACGACTCCAAGTGAAATCGTGCAGCAGAAGGGTAGTGGAATGAGAAAGAATTTGCTCGACGCCACTATATGTTCATGTGAACTTAATACGTGGCGACGAAAAAGAAATTCCAGCCTGTTATTACGGAGACTCCGCAGAGCCGCACGCCCATCCGTGGACGTGGCGCATCTTGGACCCCGGCAAACAGGTTTGAGAAGCTGCACATCGATCTAGCCGATCTCGATGTTAGCGACGCGAATTTTGATCCGAGCGAGCGTGCCAGGCGAGTGACACAGTATTTTCGCGACGGGACAAAGTCGATTATCACTCGCAATAACAGCCCAGACGTCGGTTTTGAAACCAGCCTGAATCCCTATCGTGGCTGCGAGCACGGTTGCATTTATTGCTATGCGCGGCCCACACATGAATATCTCGGCTTTTCCGCGGGGCTCGATTTCGAAAGCAAAATCATGGTGAAAACAAATGCGGCCGAGCTATTGCGCGCGGAACTGGAATCGCCGAGCTGGCAACCGCAGACGCTAGTGATGAGTGGCGTGACCGATCCATATCAGCCGATCGAGCGAAAGCTGCGCATCACGCGAGGGTGTCTTGCAGTCCTTGCCAAATTTCGAAACCCAGTGGCGATCATTACAAAGAACCGTCTCGTCACGCGTGATATCGATCTTTTGCGCGATCTCGCGGCATGCAATGCAGCGGCGGTAAACATTTCTGTGACCTCATTGGATCCGAATTTGCAGCGAGTGCTGGAGCCGCGCACGTCGTCCCCTGAAGGTCGCCTTGATGCGATTAGACAGCTTCGGAGCGCGGGAATTCCAATCGGGGTAATGGTTGCGCCGATTATTCCGGGGCTCACTGATTATGAAGTTCCAAGGATCCTAAAAGCTTGCGGAAAAGCGGGCGCGCAATTTGCCGGTTACACGATTATCCGCCTGCCGTGGGCCGTGGCGCCTTTGTTTGAACACTGGCTCGAAGAACATTTTTCCGAGCGCAAAGAGAAGGTGCTGGGGCGTATCCGGGATTTGCGCGGAAACCGGCTAAATAATTCCCAGTGGCACACGCGCATGTCTGGGGAAGGCATTTTTGCCGAGCAAATCGCTTCGCTTTTCAAAATCGGTTGCCGCCACGCCGGCATTGGTAAGCGGCCTCAGCTTTCAACAGCAGCATTCCGGCGAACACGAGAGCAATTGCGATTCTTTTAGAGACGGACGCTAAAATGGGCGGCGATTTTGCCAACTGGACTGCAGCTTTCGCAGTTGATCCTCGATTTCGAGTGACTCCGTGATATCGGTTTGCGCTGTTGCATCATCAGCAGCTGTCAAGAGGTCCGGGCGTGCTGATGGCCACTGCTGGAAGTAGCCGGCGACGATTGTGACCGGCGACTGCGCGCCAGCGGACGCGTAGATCTTGCCTCGCCCACACGTGACCCGGATAGTTGTGTCGTCAGTCTGAACATGAAACAAGCAATCCGAATCGACGCTGATCCTCACTTGCCCAGCGTCGACGGAGAAGTGCGATGCGCTTTTGTCAGTCTTGCTGAACAGAACAGTAATGCTGCCCTGGCCCAATCGTATTCGCCCGCTCCGGTCACGCATGCCGCCATCGGTCTGGTTGCCATCTTTCGTTACCCGTAGTTCTTCGATCTTGATTTCAGAATTTCCCGACACGTGTGCGAGAGCGGCAGGAATCAAAGCAAGGTCTATCGATGCGCCGTCTGACATCCGCACTGTATGGCCGTCCTGAATCCGGCTCTTGAGCGTGACCGGCTGAAAATTAGTTTGTTCGGCGTTCCCGAAGATGACTCTTCCTTTGACAGAAAGCACAGCGGCTGCCGTTGCCCGTCTAATGCCTTGCAAGCATCCGCTTCCCAAGCCGCAACAGAGCACGAGCAAGACGGCAAATATGGGAAAACGCATCGATAAGTCATCCCATTGAACACACCAAACGAAAAGGTTGGGCATATGCCGTCGCCAAGCAACAGAATAGCTACAGCTGGTAGAGAGGAAAACACTTGGATCGCATTCGGATCCAATCGAATTGCTTCGGAGCCAACGGAATTCGTCTGGACATATTCCGACTAATTTATCCTCTCAATTTACCGCGGGACACGGCTAGCGGCC
>WNFW01004050.1_pt1 | contig 10255 bp, 9 predicted proteins | sample 5400131 | NCBI WGS metagenome assembly WNFW01 (sample SAMN13153362, study PRJNA577476) | soil metagenome | isolation source: 20 cm soil or saprolite under grassland replicate 1 | place: USA:California | collected 2016-06-15
GCCAGCACGGCGGCCAAACCAGAACAGCAGAGCATCTTCCAGCGTTTTGGGCGAACGGCGCGACGCGACCGCTAATACTCCCGAACGCGCCCGGGGGCCATGAAGAGAAAAGTTCTGGTTGTCGACGTCGGCGGCACATACGTAAAACTGCTGAGGTCGTCTCGCGATGGGCGCGAATTTCCTTCCGGTCCGCGACTCAAACCACAGCAACTCGTGGCCAAACTTAAGGAAACCGCGCGCGGATGGAAGTTCGACTACGCCTCCATCGGTTTCCCGGCGCCGGTGCGCAGGGGACGAATCGCCAGAGACCCGAAGCATTTGGGCAAGGGATGGGTTGGTTTCAATTTCGCCAGAGCGCTGGGCATCCCCGTGCGTGTTGTGAACGATGCTGCCCTGCAGGCGCTTGGCAGTTACCGCGGTGGACGCATGCTCTTTCTGGGGCTCGGCACGGGCCTGGGGTCCGCGTTGGTGTGGGACAAGACATTGATGCCGCTTGAGCTTGGCGATCTACCATATCGCCATGGGTACATCATTGAAGATTACCTTGGTATTCCAGGCCTGGAGCTGTTGGGCGAAAAAAAATGGAAGCGCGAAGTAGCTTACGCGATCACTCAGTTAAGAAAATCTTTCATTGCCGATTACGTCGTTCTTGGTGGCGGTCTTGTGCACCGTTTCAGTCGCTTGCCGGAAGGAACAGAACGCGGACAAAATGAGAACGCGTTTCTAGGTGGAATCCGTCTATGGGAAACCAAGAAACATTCCCGCGAACTGAAGTGGCTTGTGCTGTGATGATTTTTCAACGCGAAGACTCAACGTTAACATCGAATGTAGCGCTCCCCTGAATTGAACATTCAGCGCTGAGAATTGGGCGGTGATTGCCGAGTTCAAATGCCAGGGAGGGGACTCGAACCCCTAAGGATTTCTCCACCAGATCCTAAGTCTGGCGCGTCTGCCAATTTCGCCACCCTGGCATCGTTGATTTTGAGTAACTTATGCTTAAGTATGTATATCTAAATATTGCTATGGAAAACCCGACCGGACAACCGAAAGAGATTCATCGCTACTCGCGACGGCAGGCTGTCAAATTCCAACATGACAGGCGTGTTAGAGAATCGTTCGTTCTAGCAGAAATCCTAGCACAGTGGCACCGTTTGGCCTAACTGCCCCTCGCTTTGAGTCCTCCGATGCGCCAGACTTACACCTGCCGCGGCCCGTGGCTAGGATTGTTGTTAGGGCAAATTAGGACGGTTTAGGCAGCCGCGGCGAAACGACTCGCGCCAATCGGCGAAAACTAACGATTTTCCTTCCGAAATAAGAATCCCAGCCGGTGACCCGGAAATCCTTCGAACGACGAAACGCCTGGAATGCAACGGTGTTGTTTCAGAGCAAGCGTCTTTGCTCGCGAGGCACTCTAACGGAGGACGGAAGGATGTCGTAATGCCTGCGACGATTAATAATCTTGTTTATACGGCGCCTCGCGACACGTGGAGAGCACAGCGAAGGTTACCGACTTCGGATCGCCTTCGCGTCCCGCGCGGAGATATGTGAGAAAGCGTCGCTGATCACCCCCACACGGCGGTGCGTACCCACTCGACCATCAGGAAAACGATTGCAAATCCGCCGCCTACCAACCAGCGAAGGTCGGGGACGATCGTGCCGCTCGAAACCGGCACCAAGTCAAGCTCCACAGCTATGAGCTTGTAAGGTGCGAGGGGGGCATACGTGGGGTGAGATATTAGTTTCAGGAACGTGCGCCGGCTGGGATAGCGCACGACAGTCATATTGCCCCAGGTTCTCTCTGGCTGCATGTTGATCAGGTTCTTGGCTTGGGGAGCTCCGATGAACGTCGGATAGGACGCGTGACTCAACCACAGCCATATCAGGCTCTTTTCATAGTGTGCGTTGGCCTGCTCGGGCGTTCCCTTGAACTCCGGCGCGCCGGGAAACATTTGCACCCGGGGGAAGAAATGGATGAGGTTGAACATGTAGACCGGCTTGCCATCATCGGCCTCTGCCCATGGGCGGAGACGGGCAATGAACGCCTGAATCCCCTTCTCAGGCAGCGGTAGCTTTTCGATGATCGCTAGGTATTGATCGATCTCCACTTGGGTGAGCTTGCCCGCTCCTTGAGAATGCCAGGCCCAGAAAGCCACATATAAGACCATTAATGTGGCGGCAAGAATGAGCTCAAACCACATTTTCGTTCCCTTCTTGAATTTGTGCCGCTCTGCCGAAGCCAATCATGCTGTAAAACCAGTGACTCATCAAACTGAAACGCTTATCGCCGGTTCGCTGCAGCGCATGCTTAGGCCGCGCCAGTCCGATACTCGATGAAATGCTGTGCACTCATAGTGTGCTGACTCTAATGCTGCCGAATGCTCCGTAGTCAATCTGGGTAATCGCGTAGTCATGGCGACCTAGCTACTACTTCCTTGTTTTTGCGCATCCAGAGTTAGGCAAAGAATTCCGATAGCAAGGCATGAACCTGTGCGGGCTCTTCGTGTTGGACCCCAGTTCTTTCCGCCGAGCGCGCGAATCGACCAGTTATTACTCGTTAGTGCCAGAGCGACTAAGATCGACAATCCGGCGACTCCAAACCAGATGAACGGTTTGGATAAACTCCGTGCCAAACCATATAGGCCGCCCTCGTAAAGGACGTGAAACACAAAATGCAACAAGCCATAAACGCAAGCACTCACACCCACGACGCGGCGATGCCGATTTACTGCCCCAACGACGCGCGAGCGCGGAAACAGGACACGTAGCGGACTGAATGCCAGGACGGCTCCCAACGTCCAGATGGCAATTTCGCCACTCTGGTGCAGCAGCTTTTCGACCGGATTCGCGCCGAGACCGCCGATGAGCGCAGGAATAACCAGTAGCCAAATCCCAACGCCAACGAGTATCGCAAGAGCGAAGAGTTTGTTTGCCAGAATTTTGACAAAACAATTCATGTCGATCGTCCTCAAAAATTCTTCCGCAAATCCATCCCGGTGTAGAGATGTGTGACTTGTTTTTCGTAACCGTTGAAAATCAGGGTCGGTTGTTTGCCTGAAAAGAATCCGGCGCCGATCACGCGTTCGCTCTGTTGACTCCACCGCGGATGATCGACATTCGGGTTCACATTCGCGTAAAACCCGTATTCGTTAGGCGCGAGCTGGTTCCAAAGCGTTTTCGGCTGCTCCGCCACGAACTCGATCTTCGCCAGCGATTTGGCGCTCTTGAATCCGTACTTCCACGGAACAACGAGGCGAAGCGGCGCTCCGTTCTGGTTGCGCAGCGGTTTGCCGTAAAGGCCGACTACGATAAACGCCAATTCGTTCGTCGCCTCCGGCAAAGTGAGGCCTTCCATGTAGGGCCATGGAAAATCATGGCTCCGTTGTTCGGGACAATTCGTGGGATCGAAGAACGAACTGAACTTTACGTATTTCGCCTCGGGCTTCGGCAGCGCGAGATCGACAAATTTCGCCAGCGGAAAACCGTCCCATGGGATGACCATCGACCAAGCCTCGACACAACGATGTCGATAATTACGCCGCTCGATCGGGCCAAGAATCTGAATCAACTCGTCGACGTCAATCTTACGCGGGTATGCACATAATCCGCCGATCTCAATGGACCACGGTCGCGTTTTCCAGCCGCGATTTGCCAGCTCTTTTGGCTGGTCCTTCGCAAGACCCCATTCGTAAAAATTATTGTAGCTAGTGACGAGATCTTCGGTCGTGAGTTTCACCCCGTCGAGTTTGTAGGACGGGTTAAGCGAATCGTTCAACGTGACTGACTCGGCTCGAATCCCTGGAGGTAAGAGAGCCGAGGCGGCAAGACCGAGACCAAACACGCGCAGAAATTCCCGACGCCGCAAATCACTGCAAAGTTTGGCAGATTCCACGCGCGATATGGGCAGTATGTACGCGGGTTCTCTGTTTGCACAGTGACATGTCGATCAAAGTCGGAAAACCTTACAGAGCGAGCTTAGCGTCGGTAACCTTCGACCGGATCAATAATGCAGTTGTAGGAACTGATCTGTAAGGGATTGCCCCGGCGCGCGACACATCTTCAAGACTTATGATCACGATCCGTTCATCCAAAGCCGACTCCGAAGTCGCACTGACTTGCCTCGAAGTCACTCTGACGACACCGCGCAGTGTCTATACGATTTGTTCAAATGGATCGATGATCGATCCAGGATCATCGGTGGGTAAGGGCCTTTTTGGGGCCATATCGTGGCTGCGTTCGCGCTTCCGTCTTCAAGAAAGGTTCCTGATCGACCAGCAAATGTTCTTGTCGCACGATGGCTCGGCTGCCGCATTCTCATGGGCGCTGCGAGGTGACCCAGTCCTTTCCGCGCAGCTTGTGGTGCGGCCATTTTTTTCCGGTTGCGGGCCGCGGTCGTATCGCGACGTCGGCTTCCACTTTGAATCCGAAGACAACGATTGCCGCCTCACCTGGTTGCCATATGTACGAGGTCCAAGAGTCTTCGCTGATACTAATGGCCGGTATCACGACGAACCAGTTCGGTTGTTTGATTGCCTTTGCGAGCAAGCGACCACGTCGGCGTCAGCGGGAGATCTAATCACGCCGGGACGTTTTGAATTTGAACTCAGCAGGCGGCCAGCGGTTCTGATCCTCTCAATGGAAGATCCTGCCACGATTCAATATAATCAGAACATTGGTATTTTTTTGGCAGGCCTAATGCAGGAAAACTCCCCCGCCAGAGTTGGTTCGACGATTGCGGAGAGCGTCGGGGTGGGAACTCAGCAGCAAGTAATCGCGTGATAGCCGATGGAAGATAATTCGCTAAAGGCGCAAGATATTATTCATCGGGGAGCAGTTGCACATTTGTTTGCCAAGGGGTTGAGGACAACGCCTTCTACCTTGATGCAAGCATTCTCCTCGCGGAATGTGTCGATCTTGGCATGGCAACCTCGAATTCATCCCAGCAGCCCGCCTGGCAGCGCAATCCGGTTTTCGAATTCTTCGCATCGCTTAAACTCGCAGTCGTCCTGCTGGCGGTAATCATTGTCGCCGCCATAGCAGGTACACTCTATGAGTCGAGTTTCGATGCGAAAGTTTCGCGCGCCTACGTTTATGGAGCGCCCTGGTTCAATCTCTGGCTTGTTTTGCTCGGGGCAAACCTTGCCTGTTCCGCGCTCTCTCGTTGGCCCTGGCGCAAACATCATCTCGCGTTTCTCATCACGCATCTCGGTATCATCACGCTGCTGATCGGATCTCTTATCGGCAGAATTTGGGGAATCGAAGGAACCATTACGCTTTTCAAAGGCGAACCGCCAACAAGTCGGCTCCTGGTCGATGAACGCCAGCTGCGTGTCCACGATGCCGATGGGATCGTAAAAGGCTATGCAGCGGAGTTTTTGCATCATCCGCCGACGCCACAGCATCCACGCGACCTTGGTCTGCTCGCAAGCGGCGCGCATTTGAAAATTATTGATTACGCCCCAACGATTGAAGCAAAGCTCAACCCAAAGCCGCTAAATGACGGCGGAGTGCCGGCACTGCATTTCGCCATTGCCACCGCGATGATGAACCAACATCTCGATGGCTGGCTACTAGCCGACGATCCGCAGAACGGAAATTTCTCCATGGGTCTGGCCAAGATCGAACTCAGACGCGGCAGTGCGCCAGATTCAGGTAAGGGCGATTCGCCGAATCGTCCTCAAATGATCACCAGCACAAGCAAGAGCATGAGTAAGAGCAAAGAAGCGGTCGACCTTGAGGAATCAATATTCGCCTTTAGCAAAGCGCCTGAGGAGCAGATTGGCCACGTCCGCAAGGGCGGCAGCATCGGAGCGAAGGTGCGCCTGGAGCAACCTCAGGACGGCAACAAAGGACGGGTTCTTGTTTCATTAGGCGAAAAGGAAGCCAGTTTCGACGTGGCAGAAAATCTCGGTCGCGATGCCGCCATCGCCGGTACGCCGTTCACACTCAAAATTGATGACTACTGGGCCGATTTTCGAATCGAGAATGGCAAGCCCAGTTCACTCGGCGATCAACCAAACAATCCTGCGGTGCTTGTGACCATCCGAGGCAAAGGTGTCCCCGCCGGCGAAACCGAGGCAAATCCACATGGAAGTGCCAAGGATCTCACCACGACCGGAGGCCCACCATCAATGCCCGCACCCGGTGAAGAAACACCAAATCATTTAACGCTGTTTATCGCGGACGATGGCACGATCAGTTACGAGCTCGCTTCACGAAAGAACGGTAGATCAAGCGGTAAGTTCGAGTTGGACAAGCCACTGCCAACCGGTTGGGCGGATTGGCAACTGACGATTGATAAGACGATACCGCACGCGGCGAGCTCGATGGATTTCAACCCCGTTAATTCCGAGAGAGCGCCCGCGAGCACCGATTCGCCAGATGGAGTGGCCGTCCAGATTCAGCAAAATGGCGAAACGTTTGAACGATGGGCTCCAGCGGGTTGGCAGATTGCAATTCCTACTTTACCCAGCCCGACGATGGTTGCCTACGGCTGGAAAACAGTGTCGCTTCCATTAGGACTGGAACTTCTGAACTTCGAAGTAAAACGGAATGAAGGCAGTGACAGCCCTGCGGGATTCAAGAGTACCCTGCGCATTGTTACGGCCGATGGTGAGAACACCACAGGATCATGCTGGATGAACCATCCATTCAGCTATCCGGGCACCTGGTGGCGTACCTGGACGGGACTCACCTACAAAATTTCTCAGGCGTCCTGGAACCCGGAAAATCTCGGACAAAGCACCGTGCAGATTTTGCGCGATCCCGGTTGGCTACTGAAATGGATCGGTTCGCTGCTTGTAGTGATCGGAGTGTTCATGATGTTTTATCTCCAGCCGTACCGAAAACAAACCGAAGGCGAACCGATCACGCCTTCAGCTCCAAATCAAGAAGATGAAGTTGTCAGAGGCGAAGCCGTTGCGGAAATCACCCACTAGCCTCGGCAACGGTGGCGCGACTTTCGAAGGCGTGAAAAGCGGTGCGACAGCGCGGTACTCCAAACCCTGATCGCCCACTTCGACGTCCAATTCGCGCCTGCCCCTTAGCGTACTCCCGCGCTTTGGATTCTGCTTCCTGGCCTAGAGAAGCCAACCCGGCTTCTTAGGCGCTTGCGTAAGCGCGAAGCGCCAGATCAGGGTTGAATCTTGAGCATTGAGCGTTAAACGTTTTGGATCTCACATGGAAAGCAGAAAAATCATTCAATTGTTCGTGTTTTTCGTTGCAGCCTGCACTGCATGCGCGTCGGATAACGAGTCAGTAGGAGCGGATCAAACCGTCCCGGGTGCAACCAAATGGGGCTATTACGATGGCGAGCCAGTGACCAAGTGGAATCCAGACGGGCGAACAATGACGCTGTTAACTGAATTGCGTTATACGGATCCGAATGGCAACCTCTGGATCGCCCCGATTGGATCGATTGTCGATGGTGCATCCATTCCACGCTACCTCTGGTCGGTCATGGGGGGGCCGTTCGAAGGAAGATATCGGAATGCCTCGGTGTTGCACGATGTCGCGTACGGTAACAAGAAGCGCCCCTGGCAGGATTGCGACCGCATGTTTTATTTCGCCATGCGGTGCAGCGGCGTGAGCGCTGTTGAAGCTAAAACGATGTTTTACGCGCTCTACAAATTCGGGCGTCACTGGAAGTTTCCAATCAAACGCGCGAAACCGGTCAAGTTTGAAGGGCAATTGGTGGCACGCGCCGAGCCGATTCCGCGCGCAATTCCAGTGAATCCGGCTGAGATCAACGAAGCGCGTGATTGGATTCAGAATGCCGATCCAAGTCTCGAGCAGATCGAGCAACGGGCGAACACCGAAGCGTGGTGATACCGGCGTTTCATGCGCCGCAGGAAGTCAGGCTGCCAGTCTGACATCCATAAAAAGCAATCCATAAAAAGCAACGGGCGCCCCGGAAAAGCTCCTTCCGAGGCGCCCGGCTCTGGGTCTATCTGTGGCGCAACCTAACCCATCGGTAGCAAATTCCCTGGGTTCACTGCGTAAAGGCGTCAACCAGGTCGTTCACGGCAGGATCCGCGTCGCGCACCGCCAGTGGCGCGAGATTAAAACGGAATTCCAAAAACTTCAGAATTGAAACGGTTTCGTATTCCCTGTGATCGATATAACCCTGGCTCGCGAGTGGCGAAATGATGATAGCTGGAACACGAACCCCTGTGCCCCAACCGTCGTCTCGCACAGGCGGCGCAACGTGGTCCCAGCGGCCGCCATTCTCATCGTACGTGACGATGATCGCACAACTGTTCCAGACGTTGCTATGTTGCACAGCCCTCACGATATCCGCGACGTGCTGCTGTCCTGTGACGACATTGGTATAGCCGGGGTGTTCGTTATCGATACCGGCGAATTTGATGAATGACACAGTAGGCAATCTGTTGTGCTGCAAGTCGGCCAGGAATTGCGTCTCATCCTGCAAGTGCGCATTCGGTCCAGTCGTCTCTGGATTGAGCGGTGGCGGGCTGGTGTAATTTGCATTCGGCGCTTCCAGGAACGGCGCGTATTTGGTGAAGTACGCAAAGGGCTGATGGTGAAACTGGAATATGATGTTCGGATCATTGGCAGCTTGGGTATTATTTTGGAGCGCCGCGTTCCAACCGCCGGAGTACCATTTCCAACTAATCCTGGCGTCATCGAGGCGGTTGCCGATGGTCTCGACGTAGCCCGGTTGCGAGGGATCACTGTTATTGATTAGCAAACGCTTGGCCGGGTCAGTCGTGCTCGGCGAGAACGGCGCCTTTGCGGGCTGTATAGTGTTTACACCGTACTGACCGTCGAACGTGAGCTGATTGTCATGCAATGTCTTGGTCGCTGGATCATAACTCGATTGCCAGCCAGAAGGAATCGCTGTGGTCCATGGGGGAGTCTGCGCAGCGATAAGCCACTGATGATTTAAAAACGAACCACCATACGCAGAGTGGAAAAAATTATCGCAGAGCGTGTACTGCTGTGCCAGCTCGCCTTCCGGTAGATTCGTCGCATCAAGATAGGAAAGAACCAGACCGGGATTGTCACTCCAAGTCAGAAATTTGCCGAGGTCACTCTTTTTCGCCTCCAGCGCGCCGTTATCGATTTGCAACTGCTGCGTGTAAAAACGATGAACGATATCTCCGGTAGTGGCATCCGCGTCGATGTAGTTGGTGAAATCGAACGGAAATGCCAGTAACGCCACACTGTGATCGGACCAAAGCGCGAGATTGCCGTCTGGACTTGCGGGAAAATTCGGATCTGGCGCTCCGTTATTGAGAGGACGCGGAGTCTTGTAGAACAACGAAGTGTAATTACTGCTCTTGTCGTACTGCGACAGCGTGTCGAACCCGTGTTGGAGTCCATTTGCGCCCGGGAACTGGCCATAGAGCGAGTCGAAACTCCAGTTCTCCTGGTAAATCACGATAATGTGCCGCAGACGTTGCACCGCGTGCTCGCTTTTCTGGCGCTCGTGATCTGGCGGATGAGCAAATGTGATACCGGTGGGACCGACGAAAATCGCCGCAGCAGTGACAGCGGCAGCTGCGCGTTTCACTACATCGATGAATAATTGTGGAGGTTTCATAATTTTTGATTGGATTTGCGGGACCATTGCAGCCCGTTGTTACAAACAGATGACGACCTCGCAAAAAAATCGTGACAATTATGTGCCGGTTTCGTGAACTGCCTCGACAGCCAAAGGAAATCTCAACGAGAGGATATTTATGCTAGGCGAGAAGATTGGCGGAACATCGGGCAAGATTACCTCCCAGCGCGTATTACCGAACCTGGGCGGAGGTCCAAAAATGGAGACGTCGTTTCAGGCGAGTGGATCGATTCTGGGGACAGACGTAAAGGAGACAGGCACGTATCGCACCATGGTCCGTCCGGACTCGACACTCTACGGCGAAGGACAAGGAGTGATGATTCTCAAGGACGGAAAAATGGCCACGTGGACAGCCAATGGTGTCGGCACGACGAAGAAAGACGGAACAGCGAGCTTTTGTGGTGCCGTTTATTATCAAACTTACCCGCCTCGCTGGTCCCGCCTGAACAAGGTCGCCGTGGTGTTCGAATATGAGGTAGACGCACAGGGCAACACACGATCCGATTTTTGGGAATGGAAGAAGCGTGGCAGTTGAGTCGCTGCGACAGCAATGGTGTAAGGCGTTATCCTCAACGCGTTATTAAGTCTAGGCGGTTCTGCGGCGACTATTCTGCCATCGTCTTCGCAGAAGCCGATCCATCTGCTTGCCGTTGCGTCGCGATGTTTTTCTCC
>WNFW01004051.1_pt1 | contig 10255 bp, 10 predicted proteins | sample 5400131 | NCBI WGS metagenome assembly WNFW01 (sample SAMN13153362, study PRJNA577476) | soil metagenome | isolation source: 20 cm soil or saprolite under grassland replicate 1 | place: USA:California | collected 2016-06-15
CTTCTGGCGTCTCCGGTTGTTTGTAGACATAGGAATGGCCGCCGTCATCGTTCCGTTTGAAATTGGCCGGCGCGGTTTCGCGGCACAAGTCGCAATCGATACACTGATCATCGACATAGAATTTGCCCGGTACGTTTTCGGCGTATTTGTTCGCGACATCGGCCATGGCTTTTTCCGTAAAAATGAAGTGGAACGTTAGAAACAAACGCTCCCAGCGCAAAGTAATTTGCGCCTGAACGTGATTGCACGCAACCGCCACTTGCTGTCGGCACGTTTAAGTCGTTAAAGCCTTGAAGCTGAAAGCCCATCATCGAAACAGCGCTCGATTCATGTAGCCAGTAATGACTTACTGATTTAGCGATTTAACCGGTCAACGCTTCAACCATCTTGCCCTAATGCGAAGGAACACCACTAAGAGCCTGCGAGCGTTTGCGATCGAACTGGCGGTTTATTCGATTCTCGTCGTTATCTACTTCTTCCTGGTTCTTCATCTTCTGGGCGGCTGGCTGTTCTATCTTGAAGCGCAGCATCGCTACATTTATGCGGCGGTCGCGCTTTTGCTTATCGCCGGTCAGGCGGTCGCACTGGACACGGTAACGACCCTCTTGTTTCGCTTCCTGCGGGGCCGTTGGAGATAGCTGATGTTTTTCCCGATCTCCAACGCGGATATCAATCCGATTTATCTGGTCGTCGTCGGCTTTATCATTGGAATTTTGGGTGGGTTCTTCGGAGTCGGCGGAAGTTTCATTGCCGGCCCCGCGTTGCGCCTGATGGGAGTAAATTGGAATTACGCGGTTGGGACAGACTTGGCGCATATCGTCGGCAAATCAATCGTAGCAGCAAGACAGCACCGCACGCTGGGCAATGTCGATCTGAAACTAGGACTGATCATGGCGTTGGGAACAATCGCCGGCGCCGAAGCCGGCGCGCAATTGATTCAGGCGCTAAAACGCGCGGGAAACGTGAACACGGTTGTCAGCTTCGTCGCGATCGTCGTCTATTTCGGCATCGCGGTGTTCATGCTGTGGGAGAGCGGAACAACCCTGTGGTCGGGCAAAAAATCATCGCAGCACCGCACAGTGAAAGACAAGGCGTCAAAGCAAGACCATTCCGTATTCGGGCCTGTCACGCAGATGATTCAACGTCTGAGGATTTGGCCGATGATCTCTCTGCCCACTTCAGGCATACGGGCGATTTCTCTCTGGACCATACTTCTGGTTGCCTTCATCGGGGGCATCTTCAGCGGTTTCCTCGGCGGCGGCGCAGGTTACATTCGAATGCCGTCAATGGTTTACGTGCTCGGGATTCCCACGCATCTGGCAGTCGGAACAGATCTTTTTGAGATCGTGATTTCAGCCAGCTATGGAACGATTACCCACGCGATCAAAGGCAACGTGGATATTCTAATCGCGCTGGTTATGCACACAGGCGCAGTTATCGGCGCGCAGATTGGAGTGGTCGCTACACAATATTTCGCGGGACCGAAAATTCGGCTCGCCTTTGTTCCATTGCCATTGATCGGCGTGGCCATTGTAGTTTACACGCTCATTACTGGCCAAAAAGTTTAGCGATGAAAATTCTGATTTGCAGCGATGGTATGCCGGCCTCCGAAAATGCGATCGAACTGGCAACCTTACTAGCCCGTCCCTTAAAAGCTGAAGTCACTCTTCTCGGCATCGCCGAAAAGTCGAGCGATGAGCGCCCGCTGCGCGAAACGCTTGAAAGACAGGCGCAATCCCTCCGGACACAGAGTGCGCGGCCGGATATCGTCGTGAGCGCGGGCGATCCTGTGCGCCAGATTCTCGATCAAACATCAAAGAACGGCTACGATCTCGTTCTCGTTGGCGCGCGATGGATCGGAGCAACCGGGCATTACTGGCGCTCGGAAAGAACATACGAAGTGATCAAGGCGATTCAGCCGGCAGTACTGGTGGCAATCGGGGAACGGAAACAGTTGAAACGTTTTCTGGTTTGCACGGGCGGAAAAGAATTCATCGAACACGCGGTGCAATTCACCGGCAAGATTGCGGCCGCTCTCGGCGCGTCGGTCACGCTTCTACATGTAATGGCCGAGCCACCTGCCATCTATCTCAATCTTGTACAGTTAGAAGAAAACGTTGATCGGTTGCTACAATCCAAGTCGGAGCTCGGGACAAATTTGCGCCGGCAAAAAAGAGAGCTCGAACACCTTGCGGTGCCGGCCGAAGTGCGCCTTCGGCATGGCATTGTAATCGATCAAGTTTTCGAGGAAGTACGCGCAGGCAATTACGATTTGATCGTGACCGGCACCTCGCAGGCGCGCGGTCTGCTTGGTCATTATATCATGGGCGATCTGACTCGCAGCATTTTGAACGGTGCCAATTGCCCAGTCTTGGTTGCTCGCGCCGGCAAACCAAAAGCAGCCAGAACTCTCTGGAAAGCCATCAAGGGATTATTTAGCGCGCGCTAGGGACGACCAAACAACGTCGCCTTGGCTTCGCTATCTTCTCCTATTCCTAATTCTGCTCGTGCTCGCGGACCTCCACAGAAAGAACAAGCGATGAGCAAGAGCATGGACGCACCTGAACACCCGACTCTGCACAGCAGCCGAGTGCGGCGTTGGCTTGGGCATCTTTGGCGTGAATGGACAGTCGAAAGCTGGCGCCCGATTACTCCGGCCTTTGCCAAGCCTGAGCCCTTGAAGTGGAACGACGCCCAAATAACGGCGGCCTGGATCGGTCATGCCACGGTGCTCATCAATTTCTTCGGAGTCAAGATTCTCACCGACCCGGTGCTTTTTCCGCGCATCGGGATTCGGTTGGCGGGATTTACCATTGGTCCGAAGCGGTTGGCCGCGCCTGCGCTTCAATTCCACGAACTGCCCGGGATCGACCTCATCTTTCTATCCCATGCCCACTTCGATCATTTCGATTTGCGAACGCTCCACCGCTTTAACAAAGACACCAGCGTAATTACTGCTTCGAACACGGCGGACTTGCTAAGATGGACACGTCTCCGAGACATCACCGAGCTTCGCTGGGGTGAAACGAAAGCGATTAAGACTGGCAGCCGTACGGCTGGCGATATTTCCATCAGCGCCTTTGAAGTGAAACACTGGGGCGCGCGAATGCAGCGCGACACCCATCGCGGTTACAATGGCTATCTTATGGAGCGAAACGGACGGCGCATCTTGTTCGCTGGGGACACCGCGTTCACCGACACTTTTGCCAAGCTTCGCAAGTACGGGCGCATCGATCTCGCAATCATGTCGATCGCAGCTTACAACCCATGGATCCGGAACCATTGCACGCCGGAGCAGGCGATCGAGATGGCCAACGCCGCCGGCGCGCAATTCATCATGCCGGTGCATCATCAAACGTTCCGGCTCAGTTTCGAGCCATCGCGAGAACCAATCGAACGCTTCCAGGCCGCCCTTCGCAACGCTCCTGAACGCGTCGCACTCCGCGAAATTGGTGAGACTTTCATAATGCCATGATCCTTTGATGGTAGGACGCGACCGCCGGACGCGCTGGAAGGAACGCGAATTAATTTCGATCATGAGCACGAGCATTAGGGTGAGCCCGTCGCAGGTTCTGTTGCCAGGGCCTTGGCACGATGCAATCTTTGCACTTCTCGTGCCGACGTAGCTCAGCTGGTAGAGCAGCGGTTTCGTAAACCGCAGGTCACGGGTTCGAATCCCGTCGTCGGCTCCAGCCTTCGCTCGCAACAACGTGGAGAGCGAAAGCTGTCATGCCGTAGCCTCGGCGGAGGCCGATCGTTTGGTCCCAAGTAATTTTTTGTTGCGAGCTACGGCTTGGCAGGCACTCGATAGCGAATCGTTAGAATCCGACGATTGAACGTTCGCGCCTGGCGCCGCCGGCTTGCCGAAGGCGGGTTGAGCGTTAATCGTTTGGCATTTTAGAATGACAGACTCATTTTCCAATTCTGTATCAATCATTGTTCCAACGTTGAACGAGGAAGAAAATATCGTGCCGTTGGTTTCGGAAATTACCGCGTGCGCTGTTCCTTTTCGGGAAATTTTGTTCGTCGACGATCATTCTAGTGACGCAACTCGCGATAAGATTCGTGCTCTCGCGGGAAGCCGGCCGATCCGCTTAATCGAACAGGATGGCGCAGGCCCTGGATTAGCGGGCGCCATTATGTCAGGCGCGCAAGCGGCACAAGGAGAAATTCTGCTTGTGATGGACGCCGACCTGAGTCATCCGGCTGATCGGATCAAAGATTTGGTGACGCCGCTGTTCGCCGATACCGCAGACCTTGTAGTCGGAAGCCGCTATGTGAATGGCGGGGCGACACCCGGCTGGCCAGTATGGCGGCGCGTTGTTTCGCGAACAGGTGCGTTGCTTGCCTATCCGCTCACTGGCTTGCACGATTCCATGTGCGGCTTCTTCGCAATCGGCCGTTCTCGGCTGCTCGAACTCGCGCCACAAACCAGCGGTTTCAAAATTGTTTTCGAGACAATGGTGCGCGCCCGCGGAACGCTGCGCGTACGCGAAATTCCCATTGTCTTTCGTGAACGCGTACACGGGAAATCGAAAATGTCGTTGGGTGTTGCACTCGGATTTTTTCTCCGCTGGTTGCGCGCGATTTTCGAGCATCTCATCCACGGCATGCCGCCGCGCGAGCGAAGCGCAAACCTGGCCGAGGCAGCGGACACTTTACATCCAGAGGCTCCAGGAGAGTAGCGCGGATGCATCACGCCAAACGCGGCTCGAGCTGTCGCCCAACACCACGACGATCACGTCCTTACCGGGACGCGTGCCGCTGGCAATCAAACATTTGCCTGCGGCATCGGTATAACCAGTCTTCATCCCGTTGCAGTAAGGCAATCGTCTGAGCAGCTTGTTCGTATTCTCAAGCTCGCGTGTGCGACCGTTGGCGAAGCGAAAAACAAGCTGCGGAAGACAAACGATCGACCGGATTGTCGGATTCGCATAGGCGACGCGCGCTATGAGCGCCAGGTCACGCGCGGTGGAATACTGTCCGGGAACCGGCAGACCATTTGGATTCACAAAGTGCGAATGCACAGCTCCGAGTTGTTGGGCGCGTCTGTTCATGACCTCCGCAAACGCTTCGATGCCGCCGGCATTATCCCGGGCCAGACATCGTGCGACGTCGTTAGGGCTTTTTACCAGCAACGCGCGCAGAAGATCGATTCGCTGATAAGTGTCGCCCGCCTTAATATTCAACTTCACCGGCTCGGCCATTGTATCTGTTGGTTGCACTGTGACCTGTCGATCAAGAAAACCGCTCTCCGCCACAATGAGCGCCGTAAGTAATTTTTGGGTGCTCGCCGGGGCCCTGAACTGATCCGCATTTTTTTCGTACAGTATTTTGCCGGTATTCGCATCCACGACAATCACTGAAGCTGCGCTGGTCTTTGGTATTCCCTCGGGAGTGTACTCGGTCGGCGCAGGGATTGTTTCTGGTGTTTCTTTCGCCTTTGCGTGCGTCCGGTGCGAGCGGGCGTGAGTCGATTTCGAGGTCTTTGCTTTGCGAGTTGGAGTAGGTTCAGCATCAGCATCCTCATCGGCTTTCGCAGTAACGGCCTTCGCCTTGCGGACCGACCCGGAGACCCCGCTGGGGCGTACGGCCTCGGAGTCAGTGGCATCCTGGCTCCATACGCTAGGAACTGATGACAGGACGACAACGCAAAGGAAGCAGAGCCAATTGCGCGACAATTTCATGGGTCGGAAATTACCGATAAAAGCTTTAGTCGCGCAAGCGTTGTCGCAGCCAGTTCCTCTCTCGCGTTGTGACGAAGCCTTCCTGATGAGCGCGCATTCCTTTGTCATGCTGAGCGAAGTGAAGGACCTCTCAAAATTTTTGCGTCCCACGTGGTGCTTTGTGTGACTGCTGCTTCGATTTTGAGGTTCCTCGCTCCGCTCGGAATGACAATACGACTTATGATTTCTTTCCGCGCTCGATCAATTCGATCTCGTAGCCTTCCGGCGCGTCGATGAACGCGATTTTACCGTTGCCACTCGAATGCGGTCCGTCCGATAGCGGATGACCTTTTGCGGCCGCATGTTTCGCGAAATTTTCCAAATCGTCCACTTCAAAAGCGAGGTGCGTAAGATCGGGGCCAACCACCACCGGCCCGCTCTCATCAAATTTACAAATCTCAATCTCCTGGTCGCTCTCGGGTGCTTTCAAAAACACAAGTTGCGATCCGCGACCGGAAGTGTGACGGCGAAGCTCCTTAAGTCCCAGCACATCCTTGTAAAAAGAAACCGTTTTCTCCAAATCCTGTACGCGGTAGCGCGTGTGCAGCAATTTCTTGACCATGGCTTATCTTATTGTTGCGGCGGATGGATTCAAACTCTCGCTCTGGACAAAGCCATTAAAACGGCTTGATTGCGCGTGCCGCGAAGCACCGGGCTTAGGCCCGGGGTTAATGAGAGTCGACCAACTCGGTTGCCCTAGCGGGATTCCTCGACGTCGCGTTCGGCTTCGCTCGAAATGACAGAAATGCAGTTATGAAAAAAATCGGAATTCTTTTTGGCCAGGAACACAGTTTTCCGCCGGCGTTTGTTGAGCGGGTGAATCAGAAAACAGGCGGCAAAGACATCGTCGCCGAATTTGTAAGGATCGATAAAGTGATCCAGGGGGAGCCATGCGGCTACGATGTAGTGGTCGATCGGATCTCGCAGGACGTCCCGTTCTATCGGGCCTGGCTCAAAAATGCCGCGCTCACCAGCACGGCAGTCGTAAATAATCCTTTCTGGTGGAGCGCTGACGAAAAGTTTTTTAACAACGCCCTTGCAACAAAAATTGGCGTCGCCGTCCCACGCACCGTGTTGCTTCCGTCGAACCAGCCGCCTCCGGACACGAATGATAAATCATTTCGTAATCTCGGATACCCGCTCGATTGGGAAGCGATTTTCAATTATGTCGGCTGGCCTGCGTTCTTCAAACCGTTCGCAGGGGGCGGCTGGAAGAATGTTTATCGGCTGCATAACCCGGAAGAATTCTATCGCGCCTACAGCGAGACTGACCAACTTGTGATGATGTTGCAGGAGGAAGTGAAATTCGACATGTACTTCCGCTGCTATTCAATCGATCAACGGCACGTGCGGATTATGCCGTACGAGCCGCGACATCCTTATCATTTGCGGTATCAAACCGAATGGCAGGCGCCGAAAGATATTCTCGAAAGAGTCGAGAAGGATGTGCTGACGCTGAACCAGTTTCTTGGTTACGACTTGAACACGGTCGAGTTTGCAATTCGCGACGGCGTGCCGGTCGCGATTGATTTTTGCAATCCCGCACCGGATGCGGAGGCGGCCAACGTGGGTCAGGCAAACTTCGAATGGGTGGTAGAAGCGGTCTCCGAAATGGCGATCCGTAAAGCGCGCGAACATTTCCCTGGCCGCGACAATTTGAGCTGGGGCAAATTTCTTCAAGCGGCGGTGACAAGGCGCTCGTTGGGCGAGCTCGTATAAGAATGTAATTAAACCTTTCGTGCGAAGGCAAAGCATGAAACACAAGCCTGTGGCAACCACACGCCCCGCAGGTTACGACGCGATGTTCAACCGCGTCGTCCAACTGATCGACGACGCCCGGCGAACTTCGGCCAGGACAGTCAACTCCATTATGACAGCGACGTACTGGTTGATTGGTCGCCACATCGTCGAATTTGAACAGCGCGGAAAAACACGAGCCGAATATGGCGAGGAACTGCTACAGCGGTTGGCGGTGGACTTGAGCGCCAGGTTTGGCCGCGGCTTCTCGTACCCAAACGTCAACAAGTTTCGCCAGTTCTATCTTGCATTTCCATCGGCGAACATTCTCTCGACGCCGTCAATAGAATCTACCCAGCCAATTCTCTCGACACCGTCAATAGAATTGCGGCGTCGGCAAAAAGGTCAGACAGCGTCTGACCAATTGGCCATTCGCGATTGCTCCGCGCGTTTCCCTCTCCCGTGGTCGGCCTACGTCCGACTGCTCTCAATAAAAAACGAACTTGCACGGAAGTTTTACGAAGCTGAAGCATTGCGGGGCGGCTGGAGCGTTCGCCAACTCGATCGCCAGATTAATTCTCTCTTTTACGAGCGCACCGCGCTTTCTCGGAACAAAGCGAAAATGCTTAGCAAGGGCATTGCCGCAAAACAGGCAGATGCGATCGCACCAGAAGAAGAGATCAAAGACCCGTACATCCTCGAATTTCTCGGACTCAAAGACGAGTACTCCGAATCTGAAATCGAAGAAGCACTCATCCTTCATCTGGAGCGTTTCCTACTGGAACTCGGCGGCGATTTCACTTTTGTCGGGCGTCAACGCCGATTGCGAATCGGCGACGAATGGTATCGGATCGATTTGCTCTTTTTCCATCGCAAGCTCCGCTGCCTCGTTGTCATCGATCTCAAGCGCGGAAAGTTCACGCACGCCGACGCCGGCCAAATGCACATGTACCTGAATTACGCGCGCGAGCATTGGACACGCGCCGGTGAAAACCCGCCCGTCGGTCTTATTCTTTGCAGCCAGAAGGATGAAGCGGTGGCTCGCTACTCGCTCAACGGGTTACCGAACAAGATTCTCGCTACCGAATATCGCACCGTGCTTCCCAATGAAGAAGTCATTGCCACCGAGATCGAGAGAACCCGGCGCCAACTGGAAGCGGGAACGAAGAAAATCAAATCCTAATGGGACTCAGCAAGCGCCACACCGTAGGCGTACTGCCGCACTGACACGATACGTCACACAGAGCATCTTGTGTGCTCCACAAGATTGTGTGTGACCCTCGCTTCGCTCGGGATGACACCGGGCTATTTCTGGCGGACATTTGGTCCCCTCAATGAGCGCGAAGGACCACACGTTTACTCTTGGCATCGAAGAGGAGTTCGCGATCATCGATCCGGAAACGCGCGAGCTGCGTTCGCATATTCACGAAATTCTCGAAGGCGGGAAGATCCTTCTTAAGGAGCAGATCAAGCCTGAGATGCATCAGTCGGTGGTGGAACTCGGCACAGAGGTTTGCGATTCCATCGACTGTGCGCGCGCGCACGTAATCGAGTTGCGCAGTAGACTGGCCGAACTCGCCGGTCGCAGTGGATTGAAGATCGCCTCAGTCGGCACACATCCGTTTTCTCACTGGCGTCACCAGCACATCACCGAGGGCGAACGTTACAAACAAATCATCGAAGACATGCAATTGCTCGCCCGGGCAAACCTGATCTTTGGGTTACATGTTCACGTCGGAGTGCCCGACCGCGAGGGGGCCATCCACGTAATGAATCAAGCGCGCTATTTTTTGCCCCACATTTACGCGCTCTCGGTCAACTCACCGTTCTGGGTGGGCGAAAATACGGGGCTGAAAGGTTATCGCCTGAAAGTGTTCGAACGTTTTCCGCGTACTGGCATTCCCGATTCGTTCGAATCGCTTTCCGAGTACGACGATTACTGCAAGTTGCTGGTGAAAACCGGTTGCATCGACAACGCGAAAAAAATCTGGTGGGACATCCGGCTGCATCCATTCTTCGATACGCTGGAGGTGCGTGTCTGCGACGCCCAGACCCGGGTAGAAGACACACTTGCGATTGCGGGTTTGATCCAGGCCGTCATCGCCAAGCTTTTCAAATTGCTCTGGCGAAACACCACCTTCCGGATTTACCGGCGTCGTCTTCTGGATGAAAACCGGTGGCGCGCGGCGCGCTACGGCATCGACGGAAAACTGATCGACTTCGGCAGGGAAGCTGAAGTGGAAGAGCGTAGTTTGCTAAATGAGTTGCTTGAATTTGTGGCTAGCGAGGCAGACGAGCTGGGCACGCACCGCGAGATGGCGCACATCGAGCGCATCATGCGCGAAGGTACAGGCGCAGATCGACAACTCGCTGCGTTCGAACGTACGCACGACATGAAAGCGGTGGTTGACCACATTGTCGCAGAAACGTACGAAGGCTTGAGTATCGAGACCGCACGTCCGAGCTGATTTGGATTTCCTGAAGAAGGAACGTTGGCTACGACGAATCATCGTCGACTCTTCGGTCGGCTCAATCTTCCTTATCCTCGCGGCTAAAGGCCAAAGTAACTGCAAGGCCCAGGAGACTCACGACCGCCATCATTCCCAGGACTGCCGGGACCCCGAACGTCCCTTTTAAGATTGGCAGGACGAATACACCCAGAGTCGCTCCGATTTTGGCAACACCGGCAGCGAAACCGCTGGCGGTGGCCCGCAATTGCGTGGGAAACAAGATGGGCGCAAGCGTAAACGTCGTGGAATTAGGTCCGGCGTTCATTAACAGATTGAACAGAA
>WNFW01004052.1_pt1 | contig 10254 bp, 6 predicted proteins | sample 5400131 | NCBI WGS metagenome assembly WNFW01 (sample SAMN13153362, study PRJNA577476) | soil metagenome | isolation source: 20 cm soil or saprolite under grassland replicate 1 | place: USA:California | collected 2016-06-15
CGGCCATGGCTTCGTCCAGCACCGGACGCAGGCGCTCCCAGTCAGGTGCGGTGTCGGGCGTCGAGTTGAGGTTTTCCATAGCCTGCCTTTCGCGGGAATGCCGGCGGAACTCATCGCGCCGGAGATTGAGCGAGATGTTGCGCGCGCTGCGGCAAAGCCAGCCAGCGAGCGAAGCGTTCCCGGCGAGCTTTGGGGACAAGGCCCGCGCGCCGCGCGCCAGACCGATGAAGACACTCTGAGCGACCTCGGCGGCAATATCCGGCGAATCCACCTGCCGCAAGGCGGCGGAATACACGAGATTCGTGTGACGGGCGACGATTTCCGCGAAAGCGGATTCTGCGCCGTGTTCAGCGTATTCGCGGAGGAGTTGGGCGTCGGACTTTGGCTGCATCTCACTTATTGAATAACCGGCCGAGGCGAAATCCGACAAGTTTTTGTGGCGTCAGGCATCCTGCCTGACGTAGAGGGCGGCATCTTGCCGCCCGGAGAGGATGCAACCAACCGTCAACGACTCAGGAATTTTTCCCCCTCCTACTCCGAAAATGGGATTGGAGGAAACACTCGCCCTCACCCCGGCCCTCTCCCCCAGGAGAGGGGGAAGCACCCACAGTTCCCGGAATTTATGCGCCCGGCTTATTGCCGGGCGGGTGTAGAAATGATGTGTTCCGCCTCCCAGGCCTTGAAGTCGTCGTCCGACTCAATAATCTCCGACCTTCCGTCAGCCATGCCGTAAACGCGCGCCTGCTTTCCGCTGGGCGCAATGAAGGTTTGCCGGTCGCGAATCACGGCCACTGCGCCTCGTGGAATGCCTTTCAGTTCGTTGAGCGATCCACGATAGACGATGTCAAATTGGTTTGTGCCGCTCTGCGGATAGTCGCGCAGATACTGGGCGACCTGATCCAGGCTTGAGGGGAAACGGTCTTGATGATCCAAGGCATACATGCCGAATGCGAGGCCGAGATTCCGGGCATCGACGGGCTTGGCCGCTGCCGTGCGCAGGAGTTGGTTGTAGTATTCGGGCGGATGAGCCTCGGGCTTTGAAGCGGGTTGGGAAGCGCGCGCCTGGCGATTGCTTTTAAGTTGGGCTGCCAGTTCGTTGGTTTGTTTTTGCAGCATCTCCGCCCGACTGCGCAGTTTGGCCAGTTCGTTCCACTGGCTGTTCGTCGAGCTCTTCGCCTCAGCGATCCGATTGGAAAGCTGTTCTCCTTCTGTGATCAGCTCGGTCAGTTGCTTGTCTTGCCGGCGCAACAGCGCATCGTTTTCGCGCATCTTCGCCTGGGAGTTGAGGTGGAGGATCAAGGTTATTGCCAGACCGATGGCGATAGTGGCGATGATTAGAGTGATTTTGAGTTTTTTCATAATTCGATTCCAATGAGACGTGAAGGTTCGACTTTCCCCGTCAGCGAGTTTTTACCCACCGATTGGTCACCCTGCTATCAGCCATGCCCCCGTACGTCATGCCGATCGTGAAACGCAAATCCCACGTTTCATCCACTGGTGCTTTTTGCGTAATCACCCACTCGTCCCCTTGCTGCAATTTGCTGACCAGGCTGTCTGCCCGCACAATCGCGTAACGTTCCAGAATGGCGTCATCTACGGGCGATCTAAAATAGGGTGACAGTTCTGAAAGTGCGCTCGGGAACTGGCCATTGTTGGCTTTGCTGTAATTGCGTAACGCGCCGGCCAGGATGTCGAGGACGCGCTGTTCTGCATTCGCCCTGATGATACTCATAGCGCGGCGACATTCCTCGTCGCTGCTGAGAGTGTTCGGATAAATTGAGTCGATCCAATCCTGGTCGCCGAGAAAGTGAAGTTCTGGAATTTTCCCGGCGGGATTTGCTTCCAGCCATTGCTTAAGATGATTTGCGCGCTCCGACCAGACTTCTTCTGCCGTTGCCAGCGCATTGCTTCCAGTCGCCGGATCTGAGGCCATCAGTCGCGTCAATTCCCGAACATCCCGGTTCAAACGACCGACTTGGCCCCGGAGTCGCAGCAGTTCGTTGAACTGGCCGCTGGGAAGTGATCTTGAACTGTTTGCCTCCGCGAGCAGGTTTGCGAGGCGCTCATTTTCTTTTTGAAGCTCAGCCAACCGGGCTGCTTGTCGTTGCAGCGCGCGGTCTTGTTCGGCCAGTTTCGTTTGAGCGCGGTGTTGAACCAGGACCGGCGTTATCACGCTTCCAACGACGATCGCGGCGACCAGAAGTTTTTGTGTTGCAGTCATGGCGATCGTTTTGACGGCGGTGGCAGTTGCAGCGGCGGCAATGGTTGTTCCGGCAAGCGCGACGGCGGTCGAAATGGTGACGGCCAAACCCACAGGCGCAGCCTGGACAGCGTTGGCCGAAAGCACCACGCCGAGGCTCGTAGCGGTCGTCGTGACGCCTCGGTGTTTCAGGAAACCCTCCAATTTCTCCAAGGCGCGCGTCACGCGCATCCGCGCGGCGTCTTCGTTGCTGCCCAGGGCTTGGCCGACCGAGCGGAAATCATTCTGTTCAAAAAAGCGAAGGAGGATGGCGGTGCGATCCGCCTCGTCCAGTTCGTTGATGGCTTCATCCAGCACCGGCGCGACGAGTGAGTAGTCCGCGTCGGAGTTGTTTTGCAGCGCATTCATTTCAGCGGCCTGCCTTTCTCGGGATTGGCGGCGCCGTTCGCCGCGCATCAGCGTGGAGGCTGTGAAACAGGTGTCCCGATGCAACCAGCCGCCCAGTTTCACATCCTTGGGTAACGTCCGCGCGACTCGTGCGAGGTTCACAAAGACCGTCTGCGTCACATCTTCCGCTCGATGCGTGTCGCCGCCGACCAATCGGAGTGCGGTGGAATAAACCAAATCCACGTAACGGGTCACGAGCTCGCGAAAGGCAGCGTCCGATCCGGTCTGGACGTATTCGGCGAGCCAGTTGTGATTGTCCGTCATGTTCAATCACCAGTAAAAAGCCGCCGAGTAATCAAACCGAACAAAAAAGTTCAACTTCCCTGAACTCGACCGGACAGGGATGTAGCGTTGGGCATCTTGCCAGACGAGGAGGGCGGGCGTCCCGCCGCCCGGAATGGGTGTGCGGGTTTTGAGGACACACGAAAGAATCAAGCGCGCTGGGGTTGCCTTAGGTTTTTTCCGCCGGGCGGGACGCCCCGGCTCTACGGCAGGCAGGGATGCCTGCCGCTACGGACGCGCAACGCCGGTTCGGAGTTCCGCATAGCAGTAATTCCAGATCACTGGCCGTCATGTTCATAAGTATATCGCGACACCAGCCTGAAATCCGACTGGATCCGAGTATTTTCGATTTGCGATTTTGCAACTTACGCGCTTGTTCCAGATCCGGGCCGGAGGCGTAAAGTCGTGTGCAATCGTAATCCGTAAATCGTAATTCGTAAATTCGGTCAGGGTGTCGCCGCTCTGGGCCGCTGTCATTTCGGACTCCAATGGTCCGCCTTCAAACTCAAAGCTCAAAGACTCAAAGCTCAAAACAATTCCCAAACTCCAAACGCCAGGGCAACTCCAGATAGCACATAGACACAACACCTCTGCCCGGCTTGTCCAAGGCTGTTTCCGGCATCGACATTGAGACTTCGAGCTTCGCTTGCGCTTTGAGTCTTTGAGCTTTGAGTTTCGTTCCGTTTCCGTGAAGCTTAGGGCGGTCCTGGTCGCCGCTTTACTTTCCGGCTGGGGTCGCGCAACATGGTGCCGGCATGAAACGATTCGGGTTTAATCCGCTTCTCATGGGGTTGATGGCCTTCCTGGTGATTCGGCCGGGCATAAGCGCAGAGACGAATGATTTCCCGCATTTTCAGGAGGTCTTCCGGCTGCTTCGCGCCAACCTGCCGAACGTGAGCGAAGAAGATTTGAATCGGGCTGCGGTGCAAGGACTGCTGCACGAGTTTTATCCGCGCGTGATTCTTGTCACCAATGGCGCGCCGGCCGGCGTCCGGCCGGAAGGTTCGCTGTTGAGCAGGACGACGGTGTACGATGAATCGTATGGATACCTGCGCGTGGCCCGGGTGGCGCTCGGGTTGGCGGACGAGATTAAATCGGCTCACGACAGGCTCGACGCCACCAACAAGCTGAAAGGCGTGGTTCTGGATTTGCGCTTCGCCGACGGCCAGGATTATACGGCGGCGGCGAACGCGGCGGACCGGTTCTTGAGCAGGGAACAACCGATTCTGGACTGGGACGAAGGTTCAATTCATTCGACCGGGAAAGCGGACGCGATCAACGTTCCGGTTACGGTGCTCGTGAATCGACGAACGGCTGGCGCCGCCGAGGCGCTGGCAGCGGCGTTGCGCGAGACAGACGCGGCGGTGTTGATCGGCTCGCGGACGGCGGGGCAGGCGCGGATTTTCAAAGAGTTCGACTTGTCGAACGGCCAGCGGCTGCGCGTTGCCACCGGCCAAATCAGCGTTGGCAAAGGCAAAGCGTTGTCCGCCACGGGAGTCGCGCCGGACATAGAGGTCCCCGTCAGCGGCGAAGATGAAACGGCGTATTTTGCCGATGCTTACAAAGTCTTTTCCAGGCCTGCCGCTCAGTTGAGAGTGACGACCAATGTTGCCCAGACCGGTTCGACCAACCGGGCGTCGCGTCGTCGTCTCAACGAGGCCGATCTCGTCCGGATGCAGCGCGAAGGTTTGAGTCCGGAGGATCAGGATGTGGCAGAGCCGGCGCCCAAAACGGGCGAGGATTCGCCGGAGCAGCTCGTGCGGGATCCGGCGCTGGCGCGGGCTCTCGATCTGCTGAAGGGCATCGCGATCGTGGAACGGTCGCTCCCACACTGATTTCGCCGTTGACATTTCCCCCGCGCGACCCAAGTTGAAATCATTGTTGCGAGCATGAGAACCATTCTTTTCGTTTGCACCGGGAACGTTTGTCGCAGCCCCATGGCGGAAGGCCTTTTCCGGAACGCCGCCAAAGGTCGCGGGGACTTCCGCGTGTTTTCGGCCGGGGTGGGGGCGATTGAAGGCCAGCCGCCCAGCGCGTATGCGGTGCAGGCCTTGAGGGAATTGGGCATTGACATCTCGCAACAGCGCAGCCGCATGCTCACCGCGGACGTGGTGAACGAGGCCGATTACATTTTCGGCATGACGCACGGCCACGTCGATGCGGTCAACCTGCTCTACCCCCACGCGACCGAGAAGACTTTCCTGCTCCGCGAATTTGATGAAACGCTGGACGTTTTTGAGAAGGACATTTCCGACCCCATTGGCGGTTCGTATGAGATTTATCTCGATTGCCGCGACCAGATCGAACAAGGGATCGCTTCGATACTGAAATTCATCGACCAGACTTCCGGCGCCGCCGCTGCCGGCGCGGCTCCGGACCGGACGGTTACCGTGGCGCTCGGAGCTGACCACGTCGGCTACGAGTTGAAAGAGGCGCTCAGGCAACACCTGGAACAACGCGGCTTGAAGGTCCTGGACTTAGGCACCACCTCGATGGACTCGGCGGACTATCCTGATTTCGCGCAGGCCGTGGCGCACAACGTGGCCGATCAGAAAAGCGACCTTGGGCTTTTGGTTTGCGCCACCGGCCTCGGCATGAGCATCGCCGCCAACAAAGTGCCGGGCGCCCGCGCGGCGTTGGTTTTCGACGAAAAAATGGCGGCGCTGGCCCGGCAGCACAATGACGCCAATGTGCTTTGTCTCGGCGGCAAATTCGTCGGCGCGGAGCAGGCGAAGAAGATGGTGGACGCTTTTCTCGACGCGCATTTCGAAGGCGGACGTCACGCGCGTCGCGTGGCCAAGGTGGAGCGCATCGAAGCGGCGGGGATGTTTCGGTTGGGAATGGTTGACCCGGAGGTCGCCGAGGCGATCCGTTCGGAGCGACAGCGGCAACAGGAGAACATCGAACTGATAGCCAGCGAAAACTTCACCAGTCGGGCGGTCCTGGAGGCGCAAGGCTCGGTGCTCACGAACAAATACGCCGAAGGCTACCCGCGCAAACGCTGGTATGGCGGCTGTGAAAACGTGGATATCGCCGAGCAACTGGCGATTGACCGCGCCAAACAACTTTTCAGCGCCGAACACGCGAACGTGCAGCCGCACTGCGGCAGCAGCGCGAACATGGCGGTCTATTTCGCGTTTCTCAAGCCAGGCGATAAAATGCTGACGATGGACCTGAGCCACGGCGGCCATCTCACGCACGGCAACAAAGCAAATTTTTCCGGCAAATTTTTCGAAATCATCCACTATGGTGTGCGCAAAGCAGATGAGCAGATCGATTACGATCAGCTCGCTAAAATGGCGCAGGAACACCGGCCCAGGATGATTACGGTCGGCGCCAGCGCTTATCCGCGCAGCGTTGACTTCAAACGGATGGGCGAAATTGCGCGCGAAGCAGGCGCGCTGCTGCTGGCGGACATTGCGCATGTCGCCGGACTGGTGGCTGCGGGGTTGCATCCGAGTCCGATTGAGCACGCTGATTTCGTGACGACGACCACGCACAAAACGCTGCGCGGACCGCGCGGCGGACTGATTCTGTGCCGGGAGAAATACGCGAAGGAAGTGGATTCGCAGGTGTTTCCCGGCATTCAGGGTGGACCGCTGATGCACGTCATCGCGGCCAAAGCGGTCTGTTTTCACGAAGCCTTGCAGCCGGCCTTCAAAGAATACCAGCGGCAGATCGTGAAGAATGCGAGGGCGCTGGCCGAAGGGATGAAGCGAAACGGGTTCCGCCTGGTCAGCGGTGGCACCGACAATCATCTCATGCTGGTGGACGTCGGCTCGCGCGGCCTGACCGGCAAGGAATGCCAGACGGCCCTGGACGATGCGGGCATCACGGTGAACAAGAATACCATCCCGTTCGAAACGCGTTCGCCGTTTCAGGCCAGCGGCGTGCGGCTGGGCACGCCCGCGGTGACCACGCGCGGCATGAAGGAGCCCGAGATGGCCGCCATTGCGGACATGGTCAGCGAAGTTCTGCTCGACATTAAAAATGTTGACGGGGCGCGGAAGGTGCGCCAACGTGTTCGTGAATTAACCGCAAGATTTCCCTTGCCGTATTGATTTTTAACTAAATGACCCCTCGCAGTTTTTTTGAAACTGCGCCAGAATGAACGGATTTTTCCTTCTGGTGGACTAAGAGGAAGTGTCGGCAGTCCCTCAGCCGTGTCCGCCAGGGTCAGTAACCTGCCCTTTACAAATTATGCCACGAGTTGCCAAGAAAAACGCCCCCAGAGGCAAGGCGAAGAGAAGTGGATTGATGGAAGGATTGCCGGAAGACGCCTCGCTGGCGCAAACCGCAGGAGAGGAAGCGGCCGCTCCGAAATCGTCCGAGGACCTCCCGCGTCCGACGAAACCGGCTGAGCCGGACGAGGGCGCTCCCGGCGCGGAGTTGACGGCCGCGAACACCATCAACATCAGCCAACTGCAGGCGATGTCCATGGCCGAATTGAACCAGATGGCCAAGGAGATGGGCATTGAAAACTTCGGCACGATGAAGAAGCACGAAGTGATCTTCCAGATCCTCCAGAAGAACGCCGAACGCAGCGGCATTCTGTTCGCCGAAGGCGTGCTGGAAATCCTGCCGGAGGGCTTCGGCTTTCTCCGCTCGCAGAGTTTCAACTACCTGCCGTGCCCGGAGGACATCTACGTCTCGCCTTCGCAGATTCGTCGCTTCGATTTGCAGACCGGCGACGCCGTCTCCGGCCAGATTCGTCCGCCGAAGGAGAAGGAGCGTTTTTTTGCGCTGCTGAAAGTCGAAGCGGTCGGCCATGAGGACCCGGACCGGGCGAAAGACAAGACGCATTTCGACAATCTGACGCCGCTCTTTCCGACCAAGCGCTTCATCCTCGAGACCGCGCAGGATGAGCTTTCGACGCGGGTGCTGGATTTGGTTTGTCCCATCGGCAAAGGCACGCGCGGATTGATCGTCGCGCCGCCGCGCACCGGCAAGACGGTTTTGTTGCAGAAAGTGGCCAACGCCATTATCAAGAACAATCCGGATTCGTATCTCTTCATCCTGCTGATCGATGAACGCCCGGAGGAAGTGACCGACATGGAGCGCAGTTGCAAGCCGGCGGAGGTGATCAGCTCGACATTCGACGAGCCGCCCGAACGCCACGTGCAGGTGGCGGAGATGGTCATTGAAAAAGCCCGCCGTATGGTCGAGCACAAAAAGGACGTGGTGATCCTGCTCGACTCGATCACGCGTCTGGCCCGCGCTTACAACACCGTGCAGCCGCACTCCGGCAAAATCCTGTCCGGCGGCGTGGATGCCAACGCGTTGCACAAGCCAAAGCGGTTCTTCGGCGCGGCGCGCAACATCGAGGAGGGCGGCTCGCTTACCATTCTCGCGACGGCGCTCGTCGATACCGGTTCGCGCATGGACGAGGTCATTTTTGAAGAGTTCAAAGGCACGGGCAACATGGAAGTGCATTTGGACCGCGCGCTGGTGGACCGCCGCATTTTCCCGTCCATCAACATCGAACGCTCCGGGACGCGCAAAGAGGAACTGCTCTATCATCCGGACGAGTGCAGCCGCGTGGTGATTCTCCGCCGGGCGTTGACCGGCGTGCCGCCGGTCGAAGCGATGGAACTGCTGCTCAATAAATTGAAGAAGACCAAAAGCAACATTGAGTTCCTGCTGTCGATGGCGATGGGTTGATGGCGCTCCTCATACCCGTAGGAGCCGAGGTCACCACGGTTTTTGCTGGCCCAAAACATCGGCTTCGCCCCTGGAGCTTGGCAGGCTGCCACTTTTCCGTTGCTCCTCAAATAAGGCGCGCGCTATCCTCGTCAAACTGGACTCATTGTTGTGATTAAACGGTTGCTCACGAAAATCGGCGCGGCGCGGTGCGCAGGGCTTTTGCTGCTGACAACAGCGTTGTTGGCCGGCTGTCGCCGGGAGGAAATCACGGTTTACCGCGTGCCGAAGGAAAAAGAGCCGGCACGGGTCGACACGCAGCCGCAGATAGAGTGGCAGACCCCTCCCGGCTGGGAGGAGCAAGCGCCCAGAAAAATGAGTCTCGCGAACTTTTCGGTTCTCGGCGAAGCGGGCCGCCAGGCGCAGCTCTCGGTGATGACGTTTCCGGGGGAGGGCGCCAGCGAGTTGAGCTTGGTGAACATCGGTCGCGAGAACGCGGGTCTGCCGCCGGTCAGTGACGAGGAACTGGCCAAGCTGGTCGAGACCGTAAACGTTGGACCTGCGTCGGCCAAGCTGGTTGATTTGACCGGCGCGATGAAAGCGTCGAGTAACGCCGCGCCGAACCGCATTTTGGTGGCCGTTTTTGCGCGCGGCGGCACAACCTGGTTTTTCAAACTGGCGGGAGACGCCGGAGTGGTCACCGCGCAGAAACAGGCCTTTATCGGTTTTTTGAACTCGGTCACGTTCGTGGAGCCCCGCGGAACTCGGGTCCGCGCCGCTCATTTCGCGAGCACGAATGCCAAGCGGGTTTCGATCTCGCCAGATGGCGACGCGGGGGTTTTGGATAATCCGCTGGACAAGCCGTCGTGGGATGCCCCCGCCGGGTGGCAGGAAGTGCCGCGGACGCAAATGTTACTGGCGAAGTTTCTCATCAGTAGCAGCGACGGCAAAGCGGAAGTGACCGTCAGCACTTTTCCCGGCGACGCGGGCGGAGTGCTGGCCAACGTAAATCGCTGGCGTGTGCAGCAGCTCGGCTTGAACGCCGCGAGTGAATCGGACCTGTCGCAATTGATGAGCTCGCTTGACGTGCCGGGGGGCAAAGCCATGTTAGTGGATATGAGCGGCCGGAATCAAAAGACCGGCGAAAAATCCCGGCTTATCAGCGTCATCGTCCCGCGAGATGGACAAACCTGGTTTTACAAATTGATGGGCGACCCGGCGGTGGCGGGGCGTGAGAAAACCGCGTTTATCAAATTCGTCCAATCCGTGCGTTATCCAAATGTTTGATCGTCTGTTCAGGTTTTTTTCGTCGCTTCGGCTGACGGTGGTGTTGCTGGCCTTCGGCATCGTGCTCGTGTTTGTCGGGACAGTGGCGCAAGCGGACGAAGGGCTTTACAACGCGCAGTCCCGCTATTTCAAACACTGGTTCGTCCAGGGCATCACGATGTTTGGCCATCACATTCCGATTGGGCTGCCGGGCGGTTACCTCATTGGCACGCTGCTGCTCATCAACCTCGTCGCCGCCCACATCAAGCGCTTTCAACTCACAACAAAGAAAATCGGCATCCAGCTCACGCACGCGGGCGTCATCCTGCTGCTCGTCGGCCAGCTCACGACCGACCTCTTTTCGCGCGAGACGCAAATCCGCTTTTCCGAGGGTCAGACCAGGTCTTACGCCGAGAGCG